>Ga0075480_10001617_pt1 | contig 14296 bp, 14 predicted proteins | sample DEB08_DNA_7_FD_81590 | JGI IMG/M metagenome (GOLD analysis project Ga0075480, IMG submission 81590) | Aqueous microbial communities from the Delaware River and Bay under freshwater to marine salinity gradient to study organic matter... | ecosystem: Environmental > Aquatic > Marine > Coastal ... | reverse complement strand
TCTTTTGCAATTCTTACTCTATTTGTTTTTGCAATGGGAGTTTATATTATGAAGATAAAAGCAAGTATTATGTTTTTACTAAGCATAATAATTTTTGTTATCAGTTCTTTTTCAATAACTTTACTCATATTAAATCTTGATGATAAGCCTTCAGAGAATGCTAGGGAAATAAGTATAGGTAAAATAAAGAGTTGGAACAGTGCATTAGATTAAAACAAGAGATATCAAAAGAATTTGCGATAGTAACTGGAGGATTAACAGGTCAGTCAAATTCTGAAATTGCAGAAAATATTTATAGTGGCCAGAGGATAGGTAAGAATGCAGCTGAGAATAATTATTTAACAAAGACTGCTGAAGTTGAAAAAGGAGATACATTAACTTCAATAACAGAGGAGATAAATGATTATTTTGGAACTGATTTAACAACTGATGAATTAGCAGAGATAAATAATATAGAGGATCTAGATAAGATTCTAGTAGGTGATCAGGTAAAGGTAGGAGCAATAGATCCAAAGACAGAAGCAGTGTGGCAGATGTTTTATGAAAACCCAGATAGGGTTGATGTTGAGTTTTGGAATGGTCTTAGTGAAGAGCAACAAAAGATAGTTCACTATGGTAGAAGAATATTTGAGCATGATGATCTGCCTAAAAATACTACTGAGCTGCAAAGTGAGCTCAATCAAAACTTATGGAATAATAATGGTGAGTCAATAGCCCACAACATTGGTGCAACTGGAAATACAGATTATAGAGGTCAAGGAGCAAGAAGTAACCAACAGGCGATTTATAATTTAGAAGGTTTGCTTGTAACAACTCCTGAAAACGCTGGAAGCTATGATTATATTGAGCCTTCTCAAAGCATTAAAGATCATTTTGCAGTTGATGTGAATCCCTGGAAAAAATGGGGAAATTCACCTCAAGATACAACTACAGGGCAAGAAAGGTTAAATTCTTTGGACAGTGATATATTAGGAAAAATAGGTAACTTTCTTTATGGTGATCAATAATGATTAATATAAGTAAGAAGGAAAAGTATCTTGCACTCATAACTTCTTTTTTTATTTCATTTATCTTCTCTTTCTTTCTATTAGAGTTGTTAAATTTACCGTTCGGTAGTAGGTTCCATATATCTGATGTATACTATAATTTTTCTCATTTTCATTATGCTCTATTTATGCCATCCATTATACCCTTCTTTATGATTAAGAATATAGATTCGTACTCAAAATCTATCTACATTATTACATCAGGAGTATTAACAGTATTAATACCAGCTATACTATATTTCGCTTTTATTACTACAAAAAAAATCAGGCTAGGTGCTTTTAAGTCAAATTTAACTAAATGGTTAAATTATTTATTACTTTTTTGTTGTTGTGAATTATGGTTTTTAATTGGGTTGATTCCAGCTGGTATGGCAAGAATATAGGGTTTAAAAATCTACTAACAGCAGAAATTAATGGAGACTCTTTTGGAGATGCTCTTGAGGATCAGCTAAAGAATATTGTGATTGGTGCAGCATCTAACATGGCAGCAGGTGCCATAGGAAAATCTTATAAATCAGGTGATATTAATAAAGCGACTCAGCTTGCTTTACATGCAGGTCTAGGTAGTGCAGCGGGAGAGGCAGGTGGTGGAGATTGTGCCAGCGGGGCAGTTAGTGGAGTTGTTGGTGAGATGTGTGCAGAATTTGCAGCAGCAAGTTTAAGTTACAGTGATCTAATCGATAAAGAATCTTCATATGATAAGAGTTTTGGCATTCAGACTAATTTTAGTGTTGGTGGTGGCAAGAGTAAGGATGGTAAGCAACAAAAGATGAATCCTAATCCTAAGGCTAGTAACCCTAATCAAGATAGTAGTAGATATCCAAGAGGTAGCACAACCATCTCACTTAAGAATCGTGGTTATGAAAAAGAAGGCATCACCAGAGCAACCATTGGTAATGGAACTATTACCATTGCGGGCAACTCAAACCCCGACCTCACAGGCCTCAACCGCTACATAACAAAAAGCCAAGAAGTCACCAAGGACATGATCACCAACGCATTAGAGGGTAAGGTGACTATAGATCATAGGTTTTTTAGCAGAGAGGGAAGGAAGAATATTGGTGATAACTTTAAGAATCTGGACAGGAATTTAGGTATTAGTGTAGATATGACTGCTGGAGCAACTGCAAGAGCAACAATAGGAGCTTTTACAATGTCAGCAGAAGCTTTTAAAAACCATGATGATATTAAAAAAGAATATAAGGCAAAAGGTGATCCACATGGCTATGTTAATGATCCAAGATATGATGACAATGCGCATGAAAAGGCTGCATATAAATATGGCGAATATGTAAAAAACCCAGCAATAGCTGGATTGTTTAGAGGAGTTGGTGAGATTGGTCAGTTCTTTTATTATACAGGAGATGATCTTGCAAGAAGATTGGTACCAGGAGGAGAAAATAAAGGTATGTACCAGCCTTATAAATTTAGCCCTCATAATGGAGGAATAATCGATTCATGGAATGATACAAGTAATGTAATTGATGGAGCAAGAGGGGGTACATTTAGTGAATAAATATAACATACTAGTATTATTAACTCTTAATTCTTGTATTCCCATTAAATCTGATACACCCGATTGGTATAGGCATCATTACCCTGTTCCTGCATTTCAATGGGTGAATGGAAAATATATAGGTAAGTTTTGTATTACATGGTATGAGTACAATCAAAATCACAAAAGATGCAAAAGTCAAAAATGCACAGATATGTACAAAGAAGAAATGAATAGAAAATATAATATTCCTTTGGATAAAAATTTTGATGAAGGCGTATCAGAAATAAAAAAATATTGTACCAGAGACCGTAAAAGACCTGATTTTAATAAATTACAAAAACAAAATTTAATACAAACTTGGAAGTAAAAGAGGATATCAAAATGCAAAAAACAATCATAATCTTATCAAGTCTAATTTTTTTTCAATCATGCATAGTGACCAATAGATATGAAGGCAAAAAAAATTATCAAAAACCATATGATATCAACAAAATAAAGATATATTTGCAGCATGAAGATAAGGCTCAATTAGAAAAATCTTATAATCAACCTATATCAGTAAGTAGCTATTGTCATGATAGTGGAGATCTTTATATGGGACAATATCAATCTACATGGAGATTTGTTGAAGAAAAAGCAGTAAAATTCGGTTTAAAAAATAATACGCCTATGTTTTTTGTTTGTTCAGCCGACAAAGCCGATTATATTTATGAATACTCATTTTCATATGAAAGTGGAGGAAGTGCAATGGCAAATTTTTTCTTTGGAATGTCATTGGGAGTATTGCCAGCTATAACAACAAATAGTTACAAAACATCATTAGTAATTAAAGATAAAAATGGTAAAAAGATAAAAGATTTAGATAGTTATTATTCAGATGATGTAATTTACACTAGCTGGTTATTAATCCCGTTCCAGATTTATAAAACAAATAATCTACTAAAAGACAGAAGTATGAAAGAAATTGTTAGAAATAAAGAAAATACCATTTCAGAGATGGTTTTAGATTCAATATTAGATTCTATACCTAATTTAGAAAATTAATTTAAAATTTATCATGAAAACTATATTATCACTAATAGTAATATTTACTTTAAATTCTTGTATTATAACAGCAGGGTTTAAACCTTCATTAATCCATGGAAACAAACTTATAGAAGAAAAGTTTCCAGATAATAAGAAAACAATTATTATCATAAAGGATCAAAATAGTAAGCTCCATACTTCATCTTTATGGTATAGAATTGATGAAACATTTAATGGTAATTACAGCAATAACTATATCTGGATAAACAGAACTAAACATCATCAAATTTTAATGGTTGAGCCTGGGGTTTATGCTCTTAAAAAATTTGGATTATATAATTCATCACATGGTAGTAGCTGGATAGAAGCTAAAAATTCTATTTATGATAAAGAAAATAATGTTCCTGGGTTAGCTTCTTTCAATATAAAATCTGGAGAAATAGCATATTTAGGCGATATAGGTTTTTCATCCTATAAAATAGGTAAAAGAAAACTATGGACAAACAAGCAGTCCGCACTAGTAAGAATAAAAATATCTGAAGACTTGGAATCAGCAAAAAAAGAGTTTTATTCCAGCTATCCAAAGCTAAATCATTATCCAATAACTTATAGAAAAATTAAAATAAATGAAAAGCATCAGTAAAATTTTAATAACCATATCATATTTATTTATTGTTTCATGTAGTGAAATTGGCAATAAAAGAACCATAGATTTATTAAATAATAAAAATATTGATAATAAATCAATCGAAAAAATACAGCAGGAATATGGAGATTACAGTATTAAATGGAATGATAAAAAAGGAAATACAGTTTACAGCTATTCTTATAGAAAGGGTCACTATACATTTCCTCTTTATTTTCCATTTATAATTGGATATTTTGGAAGCATCATAACAGAAGACTATGAGGTTGTTCTTTCATATGACAGTAATGGAAATTTTATAGATAAACAGGATTTTTATAACAAGGTAAAATCATCTACTTTGCTTAGTTGTAGTAAGTGGTCAAAAGATTGTATAAAGAAAGTTTATTAAAACAAGAGTTTGTTTTTATTATAGCAATTCTACTTCTTAATTCTTGTATTAATCTAGAGAATTGGCAAAGAGGAGTTCCAATGCAATTTAAATATAAAGATGGATCAAGGCCTTCTGAGCATTGCATACCTTATATTAGCTTTGTTTATGAGTTAGACAAATGTAGCATTTCTGATGATGAGCAGAATTGCATAATTAAAACACGAAAATACTATAGTGATCAAGATACAAAAGATAGAAAAAATTATAAAAGATTCTGTAAGAAAGAAAAAAATCTTCGAGGAGGAATTTAAGAAGTGCCAAGTTCCCCATCGTCTACACTAATAATAAATTTCTAAATCAAACTTGTGGCAATTTAAACCAGAAATCAGACAAATCCTGACTGACTGGGTTAATTTCCTAAAAGATGAATATGGCTTTACAGATACAGACCCTTTATTTCCTAAAATTCAAATCACCGCTAATAGCCAATTTCAGTTTGAACAAGATGGTTTTAAGAAAGAATTTATTAAACAGCCAGACATAGTAAGAAAAGAACTTGAAGCACAATTTAAAAATGCCAATTTAGAGTATCATACTCCTCACACTATAAGGCATTCTATCACCAACTTATTTATGGGTTTTGATCTAACGCTAGAGGAAATAAAGGCAGTAAGTCAGAACCTATCCCACAAAAGCCTTGAGACCACCTTAAACAGCTATTACCAAGTACATGAATATAAACAAGACCAGATAATTGAAAATCTGGATATAGAAAAGTTAAAGAAGATCAAAAAGATAAAAGATAATCCAAAATATCAATTTATCATGTCTCAAATGACCGATGAGACCACTGTTAATAAAGCGTTTGCAATGCTTTCACAGGAATCTTGATTAATGGTTGTAAATTTTAGCAAAAGTTGGGATATTATATTCAAGTCAAAATAATATATTTTTAATATGCCAACATTAGATTTTAAAGGAAAACAATTCATTTATTCACATCATCATAATGTTCCGTTTCGTGAGCTAAAAATTGATAAAGAAAAATCATTGCCAAAAGATGATAAGGCAAGTTTGGATGATAATTTAATTATTCATGGTGATAATTTACATGCTTTAAAAGCCTTAATGCCTCTTTATGCTGGCAAAATTAAATGTATTTATATTGACCCTCCTTACAATACAGGCAATGAAGGCTGGTGCTATAATGACAATGTTAATAGCCCACTCATGAAAGAATGGCTTAAAAAAAATGCCCATCCAGTTGATAAAGAAGATTTGCAAAGACATGATAAATGGCTTTGCATGATGTATCCAAGGTTGAAATTGTTGCATGAATTATTAGCGGATGATGGGGTGATTTTTGTTTCAATAGATGATAATGAGGTTCATCATTTAAGGACAATTATGGATGAGATTTTTGGGGAGGAAAGTTTTGTATCAATTATTTCATGTCAACTAAATCCAAGAGGAAGAACTTTAGATAAACACTTTGCAAAAACACATGAATACTTAATCGTGTATGCTAAGGACTATCTTTCGGAAGCAATAAATCAAATTAAAAAAGGTGAAAAAGCCTTGGCTGAATACAATAAAAAAGATGAAACAGGAGATTATAGACTTTTAGAGTTAAGAAATAGGAATCCAGTTTTCCACCGCGGCAACCGTCCTAACTTGTATTACCCAATATATGTAGATCCTGAAAGCAACAAAGTTAGTTTAGAAGGAAATGATAAATATAAAGTTGAAGTTTATCCTTTAAATTCAAAAGAAGAGGAAGGGTGTTGGACTTGGGGTAGAGATAAAACGGAAAAAGAAATAAAAGTATTGTTTGGGAAAAAGGTTAGTACAGGGGCTTGGAGAGTTTACAGAAAAGATTATGTGCCAAAAGATGGGGCAACAACAAAAGCAAAATCCTTGTGGCTTGAAAAGAATATCAATAATGAGAATGGTAAAGAAATAGTTGGTGAAATTTTTGGAAGCTCGCCATTTGACTTTCCTAAATCTGTAGATTTGTTAAAAAAATGTATTGAAATAGGAAGTGACAAAAACTCAATAATCCTAGACTCCTTCGCAGGTTCTGGCACAACAGCCCATGCAGTTTTAGACCTCAATAAAGAAGATGGTGGTAATCGCAAATTCATTTGTGTTGAAATGGAAGATTACGCAAACGATATAACAGCTGAAAGAGTAAGGAGAGTAATTAAAGGCGTTGAAACCGCTAAAGATGAAAAACTAAAAAACGGTCTTGGTGGCAGCTTCATATTTTGTGAACTTGGAGAAGAATTTAATATTGAAAAAATCCTAACTGGTGAATCTTTACCAGAATATAAATCTTTAGCCAATTATGTTTTTTACACAGCAACAGGAAAGAGTTTAGAGCAGGAAGCAAAACCAAGAGCAGATTATTTTATTGGCGAAACTGATTTATACGAAATTTATTTAATTTATCAGCCAGATATTGCCTTTCTTCGTTCTAATGAATCAGCCCTAAATTCTAAAATAGTTGAAATAATCTCAGCCAAAGAGAGTAAAAAACAAAAATTAGTTTATGCTACTGCCAAATATATGGGGCAAAATGAGTTAAATGAGCATAAAATAACTTTCTGTCAGTTACCTTATGCAATTCATAAAATAATGGCTAAATGATGAATAAAAAATATAACTTGCAAAATTACATCTTTTTAACTATATTAGTTATCAACACACGCCTTTTTATTAAGGTGTGCCGTGGCCTCAATATTTGGCAACAAATATTGTCACCACGGCTTTTTTGTTTTAAGGGGTTATGAAAAAAGTTAGCGTCTTTATAGATGGATATAATTTATATCACCAAGTTGATAACCTTAAAAAACCTCATCTCAAATGGGTTAATTTATTTACCCTTCCAAAAGAATTTACCAAATATGATAATAGCCTTGAGGTAATTAGGGTTAAATTTTTTACTGCTCCTCCGATACATAAACCAAAAGAAGTTCAGGCAAGATATTCCAACTATATTAAGATTTTAAAACATTGCGGCGTTGAAATTATTGAAGGTAAATTCAAAAAAAAGTTACTTACCTATAAAGATGTTAATGGTAAATTATTCACCCGAACAACATATGAAGAAAAAGAAAGTGATGTAAATATTGCATTATCTATTCTTGAAGATGCATTTGAAAAAATTAGTGATAAAATCTTAGTTATTACAAATGATTCTGATATAGCCCCAGCCATTAGGCTTGCCAGAACAAAAAGTAAAGATCTAAGAATTAATGTTATTACCCCACCTTTAATTAAAACAAAAAGAGCTAATTATGAACTGGTTGATGCTTGTGGAGATGTTAATAAAAATAAAAAAGGACAGGTTTTCTTTAAAACTAGGATGATATCCGAGCAACATCTTGAAAATAATTTATTACCAGAAATTGTGGCTATTGATGAAAAGACAAAAATTCCTATGCCCACTAAATATAAAAAACCTTAGCTATGGAACTTAAAGATTATCAAATAAAGGTTTTAGAATATCTTGAAAATTATTTAAGCAAGCTAGAGGGGCAATATTCTAAAAAATTTAAATATTATAAATTTCTATTATCTGAAGGAGAAAAAAAGCCTAATCATCCTGAAAAATCTGACTATTGCCAAGAGGCTTGGGGGGATATGCAAGCTTCTTTTGCGGTGCATTCATCTAATTACACAACTAGAAAGGATGGGCTTGATAGAAATATCCCCAATATTTGCTTTAAAGTGCCAACTGGTGGAGGCAAAACTCTGCTTGCAACTTGTGCCTTGCAAAGAATCAAGCAAGATTACTTTAAACAAAATACAGGTTTTGTGTTGTGGATTGTGCCAAGTGAAACAATTTATAAACAAACTAGCAAAGCTTTAAGAAATAAAGAACATTCCTATAGGCAAATGCTCGATAGGATAAGCGGGGGAAAGACAGTTATTTTTGAGAAAAATGATAAGTTTAATAAGCAGGATGTAGAGGATAATTTGTGTATTATGCTTCTCATGCTGCAATCTGGAAATAGAGATAATAAAGAAACTCTAAGAATGTTTAGAGATAGCGGGAATTTTTCTAGTTTTTACCCTGAAATTGATGATTATGATGCAAATAAGCAATTACTTGATAAAGCCCCAGATCTTGAAACTGCTGATTTAGTTGATGGAATTGATAATGTAATTTCTGGCTTATCAATTAAGCACTCCCTTGGCAATACTCTAAAATTGCTTCGTCCAGTTGTTATTATGGATGAAGGGCATAAAGCAGCCTCAGAGCGTGCGCTTAATACTCTTAATAGTTTTAACCCCTCCTTTATTTTGGAATTATCAGCAACTCCAAAAAATAACAGTAATATTTTAATAAATGTTAGGGGAGTAGAATTAAAAAAAGAGCAGATGATTAAATTGCCAATCAATGTTTCTGGCTCTACTGAATCTAATTGGAAGCAAACACTTAATCATTCACATAAAAAATTACAGGATTTGTCAAAATTGGCTGGAAAGTTGCAGGAAGATGAAGGTAGATATATTCGCCCAATTATGGTTATAAAAGCAGAAACTAAGAAGAAAGGTGATTCTTATGATCATGTAGAAGATATTAAAAAATATCTTATTGATAATTTAGGTGTTAGTGAGGCAGAAATTAGAATAAAATTATCAGAAAAAGATGAGATAAAAGATGAAGATTTGTTAGATAATCTTTGCCCTGTAAAATATATCATTACTAAAGATGCTTTAAAAGAGGGTTGGGATTGTTCTTTTGCTTATATTTTATCTATTCTTTCAAATACCAAAAGCAATGTCGCCTTAACTCAATTTATAGGAAGAGTTTTAAGGCAGCCAGAGGCAAGAGCTACTAAAATTAAAGAGCTTAATCAGTGCTATGTTTATTCAAATAATTCAGATGTTAATGATACGGTAGAGTCAATTAAAAAAGGCTTAGAACAAGAAGGAATGGGTGATTTATCTAGTGATATTTCAACTGCTAATAATGAATCAAATTTAACTGAAATAGTTCAGTTAAAATTAAATGACAAAATTAAAGAAAATAAAATCTTCATTCCTAAGCTCAATATTATTGATGGTGATAAGGTTAGAAATTTTGATTATTATCAAGATATTTTAATGGAAATTAAGTGGGAAGATTATCAATTTAATAAAGAATTGATTTTAAAAGAAAAAGATCATGCGGATTATGATGTTTTTAAGGTTGATGTTGAAACAAAGAAAGATCAGCAATTTGAATTAAAATTAGGAAATAGAGAAATAAAAACTGAAAAGTTTGAAGATAATATTGATATTTCATTAATGGCAAGCCAGTTAATGGATAAAATCCCTAACCCTTGGCAAGCAACAAGAATAATCAATGAAACATTAGTAAACCTTAGGACAAAATTTAATGATAATGTTATTGCTTTAAATTCTGTTTATATTGTTGATGAGATTAAAAAGGATTGTTTTTCATGGGTTTTGGAAAAGTCTGAACATATTTTTAAAGAAAAGTTAGAGTCTAAAACCATATTTTTAAAACTTGTTTGTGAGCCTTTCTTAAATCTTAATTGGCAGATGGAAGATTTGATTAATGCTACTATTCCAAGCAATGAATCTAAAATAGAGCTAGAAAAAAATATTTTCCAACCACAATATAGAAGCCTTTACAACAATTATGAATATCAAGTTGCATCTTATATAAATAAAAGTGAGGCGGTTAAATGGTGGCATAGATTGGGGGTAAAAGGAACGGAATATTATGTTCAAGGATGGAAAAGAGATAAGATATTTCCTGATTTTCTGATTAAGATAGGAAATAGTAAGGATGGAATATCAAAATTACAATTTGTAGAGACGAAAGGAGATTTTCTAAAGAACAATCCAGATACTACTTATAAGCAAAAGGTTTTTGATTATCTTAATGAGTTAGCAAAAAAAGATATTGATTGCGTTGGAGAACTAAAACTAGTTAAAGATCAAGATGAGTTGGATTTTCAGATGATTTTTGAAAATGAATGGCAAACTAATATTAAAAAATTGCTTAGATCTCATTTAAAAACGGAACCACAGCGGAACCAAGGATTTAATGGCAGATTATAGAAAGCGGAGAAACCCTTGTTGAGTATTGGTTGCGGGGGCTGGATTTGAACCAACGACCTTCAGGTTATGAGCCTGACGAGCTACCAGACTGCTCCACCCCGCGACAATTAAGGGCAAAATTTAACTAAATTAACAAAGCTAAACTTGGTAATATTTAAAATTTGGCTTTAAATCTACAACCAAATTTCATAACTATAAGCACTAATTATTAGGTTGTAATAGCTTGATAGTCAAGTATTATATTTTATATTTAAAAATTAGGAAAAAAACAAAAACTATAATATCATTAAACAAAACAAAGCAAAAAAAACTAACTTTATGAATTCAATAATCTGGTTTAAAAAAGATTTAAGAATATCCGACCACCTTCCTCTAATTAGTTACAATAAAAGCCATAAAATCATCCCTCTTTACATAATTGAACCATTATTTTGGCAAGAAGAAGATGCCAGCAACAGACATTTTCAATTTTTGCATGATTGCTTAACATCACTTAACACAGAATTAGAAAATCTAGGTGGAAAATTAATTATAAAAATAGGCGAAGCAGAAGAAATCTTGGCAAAAATTATTAGTAAATATAAAGTAAATGAAATTTTAGCTCATCAAGAAACAGGCAATAATTTTACCTATCAAAGAGATTTAAAAATAATCTCACTATGCCAAAAAAATAACATAAAATTTAAAGAATTTCAGCAATTTGGGGTAATTAGAGCTTTAAAATCTCGTGATAAATGGTCAAAATATCGTGATGAAATAATCAACCAAACACCACATCAAGCACCAAAAACACTGCCTTTTCTCGAAGGTTTAACAAGCGATAAATTACCCGATAAAAGCTCATTTGGCTCAAAAAACCCGACCTTTGCAGAAATTCAAAAAGGAGGCAGAAAAGCAGCTTTATCTACTCTTAAATCTTTTTTACAAAATAGAGGAAAAAATTATCAATTTGAGATGTCTAGCCCTTTAACAGCAACAACAAGTTGCTCAAGAATAAGCCCTTATATTAGTTATGGCTGTATTTCACTAAGGGAAATTAATTATTATTTAAACAAAAAAACTGCTAAATTAAAAGAAAATAAAAACCCAGAAAATAATAAATGGCTAAGATCTCTTTATTCTTTTAGGTCAAGATTATATTGGCATTGTCATTTTATACAAAAATTAGAAGATGAACCTGAAATTGAATATGAAGCCATTCATAAATCATATAATAATTGGCCTTATGAACAAGATAACCCTTATTTTAAAGCCTGGTGCACAGGCAAAACAGGCTTTCCTTTTATAGATAGCTGCATGAGATCATTAATTGCTACAGGCTGGCTGAATTTTCGCATGAGAGCTATGTTAGTTTCTTTTGCCAGCTATCAATTAAATATTGATTGGCGTTTAACTGCAAAATATTTAGCAAAATTATTCACAGATTACGAACCAGGCATTCACTATTCCCAAATTCAAATGCAATCAAATAATAGCGGTATTAACATCCCAAGAATTTATAACCCTATTAAACAATCCTATGATCAAGATAAAAATGGTATTTTCATAAAAAAATGGTTACCAGAACTAAAAAATATATCAGAAGAATTTATTCACGAACCATGGAAAATAAAAAACTCCTTACAAGAAAAACCAGATATATCCTCATATCCAGAGCCAATAATTAACTTAGAAGAAGCAACGAAACAAGCAAGAGAACGCATAAAATCTTTAAGAAAATCTGAAAATTTTGGAGCTGAATCTGCCAGAGTTTTGCTAAAACATGGCAGCAGAAAAACAAGAACAAACAAAAAAACAAGAAAAAAACCTGTAAAAGAAACAAAAAATCAATTAACATTAGATTTATGAAAGCTTATTTCTTAATTATCTATTTTTTATTATATTTAACTCCTTTAGAAGCAAAAACCACTATGAATGCTTATCAATTTTACTTTAAATCTCTTGATGGGAAAGACCTTAATTTAGCAGATTACAAAGGAAAAACCCTATTAATTGTCAACACAGCATCACAATGCGGCTTAACCCCACAATATAAGGAATTAGAAGATCTTTATCAAAAATATAAAGATAAAGGCTTAAAAATAATAGCTGTACCTTCTAACAATTTTGGCAAGCAAGAGCCAGGAAATGCCACAGATATACAAGAATTTATCGCTTCAAATTTTAAAATTAGCTTTTTAGTAACTGAAAAAAACCAGGTAATAGGTGATAATGCTCATCCTTTTTACAAATGGGCAGCTACCCATGCAGGTTTTTTAGGCACACCAAAATGGAATTTTCATAAATATTTAATTGATAAAAATGGCAATTTTATAGCATGGTATGCCTCAACAACCAAGCCAAGCAGCAAAAAAATACAGAAAAAAATAGAAGAAATTCTTTAAATAAGAAAAATTATTTGCTTTCAACCAATTTTTTACAAGGTTTTTCTTTGCCTTAGTTCAAAAAATATGTTAAAATCTAACGACAATCCATATTATATAATAAGCATTTGGGGCAAAAACTAATATGAAAGAAATGCAAAGAAATAATTTTAAAAGTTTTTTAGATGCTCAAAATGGAAAATCTCAGAAATATCCTAGCTTTTCTAAGGCCTTAAGCGAAATTGAAAGCGGAGAAAAAAAATCAGATTGGATATGGTATATTTTCCCTCAATTATCAGGGCTTGGCTTCACTCATGAATCTAAATATTTTGCTCTTAGAAATTTAGAAGAAGCAGAAGCTTATTTAAAAGACAGCAAATTAAGAGATAATTACTTAAGCATTACCAAAGCATTGCATGCACAAATCAACAATGGAAAAACTCTAGAGAGTATTTTGATACAGGATGGTGATGATATTGATGTAAAAAAAGCTATATCATCCTTAACTTTAATGAAAGTAGCAGCAGAAAATATTCAAGAAAATACTTTCAATCCATCCCTTAATCAGATAGTGGGCTATGCTAATGCTATACTCAATAATGCTATATTACATGGAAGAGAACCCTGCAAATATACTCTAAGTCTAATAGAGGCAAAGCAAGTTAAGAGAGGAAAATTTAAAGTTATACAACCGATAGGGGGGGGTGCATCACCAGTAGGAGCGGCAGGAGGAGCACCAGCAGCAAGAGGGTGGGGGGCAGCACCAGCAGCAGCGGCAGCAAGAGGAAGGACTGCAGCACCAGCATCACCAGCGGCAGGAGGAGCACCAGCAGCAGCGCCAGGTGCAGGAGCAGCGACAAGAAAAGGACCACCCGCATCACTAGTAAATATTCGTACGGCTGCGACAGCGCCAAGTGCAAGAGCAGCGACAGGAGCGGCAGGAGCAGGAATGAGGGATGCAGCACCAGCAGGAGCTAGATCACCAACACACGTACCAAAAGGGATAGTGCAAGACAAAGTAGGACCAATAGAAGAATCAGCAAGAAAAGAAGGTACTCCTGTTCCTACTCCAGATCCTGATAATTTTATGAAAAGAAAAAAAGCAGCTGCTGAAAGGTCGGCTACAGAAGAAGCAAGAGCTTTATCTACAAGAAGGAAAAGAGTAGAATCCACTACAGCAAGCTCAAGAGCAAATTCAGAACCTGTATCAAGAACATCTTCACTAGAACATGGTGCTGTGGAGAGACCACCAGAAATAGAAAC
>Ga0075480_10001614_pt1 | contig 14316 bp, 13 predicted proteins | sample DEB08_DNA_7_FD_81590 | JGI IMG/M metagenome (GOLD analysis project Ga0075480, IMG submission 81590) | Aqueous microbial communities from the Delaware River and Bay under freshwater to marine salinity gradient to study organic matter... | ecosystem: Environmental > Aquatic > Marine > Coastal ... | reverse complement strand
TTTAAGTTGCTAATTGCGATGTCATCCCCATATCTACTTATTATGTATTTCCCATCATAGGATTCCTTGAGATAATAAGAGCCGTCTAAAGCATCCGGATCATCATCAATTAAAGGTTTGAAGAATGACTTGAGTAATGAGCCATCTTCAAGATTTCGCATTTCTACTGTAGAGTCGGGGCGAGCTACATAGATATTCTTGTTATCTTTAGATAAAGCAATTTGCCTATGAACGATTTCGTTAGATCGGTGAGTACCACTGTATTCATTTTCATCATAACCACTAGAAAGTTTCCATTTTAACTGCCATGGACTGATGTTATCATTTAGCTGAAGTGCTAAGAAGATAATGCTAACGCTGCATACGGTAACCAGACATAATAATTTTATGAAAAATGATTTTTTTAGTGTATTCATATTGCCCCTTGATCAATAAACAGAATGTAATTATTTGAGGCTGAATTTCAAGTTTGAGTAAAAGAATTTGAGGTAGTCCGAAGCATTGTGTAAAAATTATTTTAAAAAAGTTACAAGCTTTTGGTTCTACTATGTGTAAAGCTTAAGACTTAGTTATAACTTGAATTAAAACATTTTGATGTGTGTAAATAAATTAACGGATGTATGATGCCTTTTTCAAAACCTGCAGATGACTTACTTTTCTCAATTGATGATGCCTTTTTGGCTACTTACCAAACTGGAACATGGATCGGAAGATGCCAAGTACCAGCTGAACAAAACTTTCTTGGTAAGACCGGACCTTTACCAGTTTTAGTGGAGGAGGGCAAAGTCTATACTTTACCTGATTCTCCATTAACGACCTCTGAGATTATCAATGGCGATACACAAGTAATTTTATCTGGTTCAAAGAAAGAACTTGCCTCATTGGAGGAGCTGTTTAGTAACTCACTTTATTACTCTCAAGACTCTTCAAAACCCTTTATCATTTCACCAGCAGATGTTCAAAGCTTAAAGGCTTGTGGTGTTACTTTTGCCAGCAGTCTCATTGAGCGTGTTATTGAAGAGAAAGCTGGAGGTGACCCACTTGCAGCTGAAAGCATTCGTAAGGAGTTAAAGGAAGTCATTGGAGATGACCTGAGTAATGTGACTCCTGGTTCAGAACAGTCCAAAGTGTTAAAGGCTCAATTTCAGAAAATGGGCCTTTGGTCTCAATATCTTGAAGTAGGTATTGGGCCAGGTGCAGAAGTGTTTACCAAATCTCAAGTTTTATCATCTATTGGCTTTGGGGCCTTAGCTGGCTTACATCCTGAATCTGGTTGGAATAATCCAGAGCCAGAGATAGTTCTTGCTGTTTCTTCAAGTGGAGAAATTAAAGGAGCGACTTTGGGGAATGATGTCAACTTGCGCGATTTTGAAGGTCGAAGTGCTTTATTACTTGGTGAAGCTAAAGATCAGAATGGCTCATGTGTTATTGGACCTTTAATTCGTTTGTTTGATGATAGCTTCAGCCTTGATGATGTTAAAAATGCAGAAGTGAAGCTGAATATTTCAGGTGAAGATGACTTTGTAACTGATGGTTTTAGTTCGATGAAAGAAATCAGCCGAAAGCCAGAAGATCTCGTCAGCCAGGTAATTAATAGAAACCACCAGTATCCAGATGGATTTATCCTTTTTCTTGGAACCATGTTTGCACCAGTTATGGATCGTGGCGAAAAAGGTCACGGTTTTACGCATAAGTACGGCGATAAGGTGCAGATCTCAACTGAAAAGCTTGGTTCTCTTGTTAACTGGATGCAAAGATCCGATGAAATTCCTGAATGGGAATTTGGAATAATGGATTTGTTTAGGTATTTAAGTCGCTAAAGCTTTAGTCTGAGAAGCCTCAGTTAATCACAAGATGTCATTGAATTAAGAGGTGATCACTCTTAATGAGTGGTTTATCTTAGCCTGGCGCTGAAACCCCCAGGTAACCTTAAATCAAAATTAATTCATGCTGTAAGTATGCTTCAAAAAGGGAGCGTTGAAATACTCTTTCAGAGTATATAGTTTGGTGACAACTATACCCAGCATTACATACTGGGCTCAATTGACTTTCTCCTTCAGAGAAAAGAAATTTTTCCTTAATTCGATGAGATTGGTTAAGCGACAGCTTATCCTTGAAACGTTCTACGATCTACGTTTTAAATATGTATCCAGCACCATGAACTGTTTGGATGATTTGAGGGTTTGCTGGGTCAGTCTCAATAATCTTTCTCAATTGAGATATCTTCTGATCAAGAGCTCTGGTATTATCGCAGTAGTTCATATCCCAACAAGCTTTAAAAATCTGATTACGTGATTGAACCTGATTTTCGTGTTCTTTGAAGAATTGGAGAATTTTAAGGTCGCGAATGTTTATCTCTTTACTTTGTCCATCTTTCTTAATAGTCAGAGAGCTTGGGTTGACCTCAATATCCAGCATTTTGAAGGGGCCATTGTCTCCCTTCTTATTTAGGCATCTTCTCGTAACTGCTCGTATTCTGGCTGTGACTTCCTGAATGCCAAAGGGCTTAGTAATGTAATCATCGGCACCCAGGTCGAGGCCAATAACTTTATCAATCTCTTCAGATTTAGCGCTAAGGAAAATGATTGGAACAGAATTATTTAGACGGCGGATATCTTTACAGACTTCGTAGCCGTTCTTTTCCGGCATCATGATATCCAGGCAAACGAAGTCCGGTTGATCATCTTCAAATTTATTGAGAGCGATGGCGCCGTTTTCAGCTTGAATAACATCGTATCCTTCACTTTCTAAAATATCGGCCAGGCCTTCTCTGGTAAACATATCGTCTTCTGCAACTAAAACTTTCATTAAAGTTCCCCTTATGCTTTAATTGGTAATGTTAGCTGGAAAGAAGCCCCGACTTCAGTATCCAGTAATATAAGATCACCACCGTGTAGTCTGGCAAGATCTCGTGAAATTGTTAAACCGATTCCTGTTCCAGAAACTCCATCAGAAAGTGCATTTGATACCCTGTGAAATGAATCAAAGATTTTTTCTCTTTGTTTAGCTGGAATTCCTGGTCCATTATCTGTGACTTTGATAAACAACTGCTCTGAATTTGCGATACATTCTATTTCAGTCTCACCACCTTCTTGTACATATTTTTCAATGTTACTTAATAGGTTGCCGATAATCTGCTCTAGAGCATCGGAGTCAGCTTGAAGTTTGGGTGAGCCATTGATAGACAACTTAATCGAAATATTCTTTCTACTTAAGACTGGAGTGTAAGTGTTAACTAAATTCTTTAAAAGACTTTCTGTATCTATACTTCGAATATTGAGTTTGAGGGTTTTCTTGTCTTTTTGTGCAAAAGATAAAACATTGGCAATTAATCGACTTAGCCTTTGAGATTCACTTACTATAACGCCGAGTTGTTTTTGCGATTTATAATTGGCTTCATCGAGATTCCTCTCCAACAGTTCTGCATACATACGAATGTTGGTTAGGGGAGTTTTCAGCTCATGAGAAACTTGATTTACAAAGTTTACTTTTTGAGATGATTCCCGGAGTTGACGAGTATTTTCACGATAGAAGTAAACGCAAAGGGCGCCAATTAGAATTCCTAAAATACCACCGCCAAGGACATAGTTATAAAGAATCGTTCTGGAAGAAGCCAATGTTAAGTGGGAGTCATTGAAATAACATTGCAGTTTCCAGGATTGAATTGGGGCATCGAGGCTAACTTCAGCGATGGGCTTTTGTCCTGCTTTAGGCTCAAAGTTCCCCCAGCTATGCAGCTCGTTGGTGACGCTTTGAAGTTTGAAATGCCTGTTATTGTCATTAGAAGATTCGGGAAGAGTTGCAACTAAGCTGTCAATGAACTCTTTTCTGTTAAGTTCAAAACCAATAATTTGGTCCTGTTCAGTTCTTTTCCAGAGAATAAAGTTTAAGCCAGGGCCTTGAAACCACGAGTACCAACCGGTGGTTGCTTCCACACTTGGTGTATCATTTAAAGAACTTATGTAACTGTTTCTACGATTACCTAATATAACGACCTGTTGCGGTGTTTGTGTTTTTTTCTGGTTCCTGGATTTATTTTGAGAAGTACTTTGCTGTTCTGCCTGTTGAGCTTGTACGGCATATTTATTTGAGTAGGCATCTTGAATGTTCTGTTGTTCAATTTGCTGTTTAACCTGATTTTGCTCAAGGTTTTCAACTTGAAGGTTAGAGAATAATTGCTGGTTGTCGCTATTGACCTGAGACTGTATTTCGGGGTTCTCTGCTATATAATTCCATTCCGTGGGACGATAGAATCTTTCCTTACTGGCCCATATCTCTTCTGTTCTAGACAGGAAGCTTGTTTCTCTTTTGTTTAGTCCTTTTTTGGAAGTACTTGGATAAACTAGTTTTCTTTCCTGGTCCAGTATGAAGACTTGGTTTATTATGCTATCTGCAGGGAGGTTATCCTGTACATTACCAATGTTGATATCTTTATTTGCATCTTTAAATAAAATTTCGTGAGACTGTATTTTTTTATTGATCTGATCTTTTAGTTCATTTAGGTCAGCAGTTAAAATTTGACTGAACTGGTCTTTGATAACAGACCTTTCACGTTTGGATAAGCTGATACCAAGCCAGATTATCGTCGTCATAGGAATGACAACAATAAGTGAAAAAATTATGAAAAGCTTTGGTTTCATTTAGCCCATATACCTTTTAGTGTTCATATTAATCTAATCTCCTTTCTCTTTATTAAAACTATAAGACGAATTTGTGACGACGATAATTTCACTTTGTAAGGAGTTTGTAAATTACCTTACATAATTAAATATTAGACTTGGAAGATATAGGAGAGGTTAAAGTGAAGTTAAATACAGCAATTAAAGTTATTCCTTTAATCAGCGTAACTGTTTTGGGCATTGTGTTCTTTGCCTTTTCATCAGATAAGCCTGATAAATCTAAAAAGACTCTTGATCAACGATCTGAGTTACTCAGAAAAGAAAAATTGAGTCCAGCCTTTGAACATCTAAAGAATTTACATAAAAAGCGCGGACCAATAATGCCTGGCGATTGGTTAGAGAGCCATGAAGAACATGGGCAAAGTGTGGCACGTTACATCAAAAATAAGCCCAATAAACCAGATAATATAAAGAAGTTTATTTACATTCAGCTAATCGGTAAGTTCTCTGAATCTCAAGAGAAAGTCCTTGATCAAACACTAGAGTATATGCAAGTGTCCTTTGGTCTGCCGGTAAAAAAACTAAAATCATTCCCACTGGACAAAATACCGCAAACAGCTCAAAGAATTCATCCAAGATGGAAAGTTCACCAGCTGTATACTCGATATCTCATGGATAAGGTTCTTTTCCCGAACCGCCCTAAAGATGCAGTGGCACTGATTGGTTTTACCGGAGTGGATTTATATCCGGATCCGAACTGGAATTTTGTATTTGGAATAGCCTCTTTGCGACATAGAATTGGCCTTTGGTCTATTTTTAGAAATGGTGACCCTTCAGTTAATGAAGATACTTTTAAGCGCTGTTTAAAGAGGACTATTGCAACCGCTATCCATGAAACTGGCCATATTTTAAGTATTGAACACTGTATAGCTTATGAGTGTGTGATGGCTGGATGCAATAACAGACAAGAGTCAGACAGAAGAAATCTATATTACTGTCCTGCCTGTTTACAGAAGCTGTCCTGGAACACAGGGCAGAAGCCAGAAGATCGTTTTAAAAAATTAATACCGCTTTGTGAGAAACTTAAGTTAGACAAAGAAAAGAAGTTCTTTGAGAAAAGCTTACAGGCCCTGAAAGATAAAAAACTTGTTAATTCACCTTAATTATCAACCACGTTTTAAACTTATCAACTGGACAAAAAGTCGATTTACTCCATCTTTAGGCGTGGTAATTAAAACGAAGTGGATAGATGAGCCGTATTTCAATAGAGCTAGTACCTAGAAATCATGAGGTACTTGAAGAAGACTTAAAAACAGTTGTAGAAGAGTTTCCAAATATCGACACAGTCAATGTGCCGGATATTATTCGCTTCTCAACTCGTAGTTGGTTAGCATGCAATACTGCTAGGCAATATGTGAGTCACGCTATTCCACACATTCGTTCTATTGATTTTAACCTCAAAGAACCAGAAACAGTTAAGTCAATTATTGAAGATAATAAGCTTAGTGAGGTTCTTGTAGTTACTGGTGATGCACCACAAGATTTATCAAGAAAAGTTTATAGAACATCAAGTACTTCCTTGATTGCTTACTTAAAAAGAACTTTTCCAAATCTAAAAGTTTACGCTGCTATTGATCCTTATAGAAGCGGCTTAAAAGACGAGCTCGATTAAGTTCAGAAGAAGAAAGATGTAGGTGCAGACGGATTCTTCACTCAACCATTTTTTGATACCAAATTCATGGAGCTTTACTCTGAGCAACTAAACGGTTCAGATATTTACTGGGGCGTTAGTCCAGTAATGGGCGAAAAGAGTCGCAGCTACTGGGAGAATAGAAATAATGCTTTTTTTCCAACAAGCTTTGAGCCAAACCTTGAGTGGAATAAGAACTTTGCCAAAGAGGCTTTAGACTTTGTTAAAGAAAGAGGCGATAATATTTACTTTATGCCGATTAAAACATCTTTGACTGACTATCTTGGCGGCATCTTAAATTAAAATCTTACTTCTTTGAAATAAACTGATTTCCCTTCAGGTAATATCGATAGGGCAGATCTGCACCAAGACTGATACCTATTCTGGTGGTCGTATAGATCTCTTCCTCTCTACTTCCTTCGCTAATTGTTACAGGTCCACTTTCAAGGCATTTGAGGTTTTCGTTTTTTCCAATGTTGAAAGCCAAGCAAAGTTTTCCTGGGCCTGAACAGAAGTTTTTGACTTTATCAGTTTTTCTCAGCTTAGCCATCGTATCTAAACCTTCCAAAGGCTCAAGGGCTCTTATAAGGACCGCTTCTCCGTTTCCTTCTTTGCCCGTGACTGCATTAAAGCAATAATACATTCCATAAATTAAATAAACGTAACTAATGCCGCCAGCTTTAAACATGGCTTTGGTACGTGGGGTTAAGCCTTTATAAGCATGGCATGCTGGATCATCTTGAAGGTAAGCTTCCGTTTCTACAATTCTTCCTCTTAGGCGAATCCCATCCACTTCTCGGTTGATAACACAGCCTAGTAAATCTTTGGCGACTTCTCTAGCATCTCTTTGGTAGAAGTCAGACTTTAGTAATTGACTCATTGGAATCTTTCTTTATGAAATCAAATGAATACAAAACAAAAGCTAAAATCAAATAAAGTAGAGCGTAACTAGGTGAAGCATTAAAGCCTATTACAGGATTAACTGCTTTTTCCGTCAGTTCGTAAGCATGCATTACACCAAAGAAGGAGCAAACAGATGCTGTGAGTATCCAAATCGCAGCAAGCTTAAACTTGCGCTCGATAATATAAACAGTTGCGGCAGCATAAATCATAGATGTGACTAAGAAGCCTTGATTCAGCGCAATGACTCCACCTATATGAATATCTCTGAGAGCTAATGCTTGTTGAAGTTTAAATAGAGATGAGCCAGCTGCACCGACACTGCCATCAATTAACAAAAAGGTCCAAGCTGCTAGGCAAGGAATTAAACCAATGGCGATGGCGAGATAATGTTCTTTTGGAGTGTCTTGGAAGCTTTGGGACATCATGATAATTCCGATCCAGAGGATTATACCTAAAACAGCTTCAAGTGGAATATAGTTGATTAGAAAAGTCAGAGCTCCAGCAAAACAAAAGATAGCGATGACTATTCCATTGATAGCAGAGTAGCTAGCGCGTGCACCCATATTTTTCCAGCCAGGATGGCCAATGTAAATCGTGGTTGGGAAAGGGCTACCAAACAAAGATGCAGATACTGTACCTAAGCCATTGACCAAAAGAGAAGGGCGAGTTTCGAATGTATCACCTGCGGCTTCAGCACTTTCTAAGTTTTGTAGGGAACCAATTATATTGAAAAGCCCCATTGGGAATATGATGGCCATATATCCCCAAAATTCTTTTTCTTGAAGTAGGGAAAAGATATCCCCAATACTCCAAACTGGTGGGTGAAATGCTAATTCAGTACTTATATTCTTTGGTTTAAAGTCACTCATTCCCGTTGCATAGCTAATCCAGGCAATGGCTATACCTACGATCATTGCAACTAGTCCACCAGGAAGTCTTAGCGGTAGAGTTATTCTAGAAGCGTAGGTGATAATTATTAAAAACATTGGAATGAGAGCAATGACAGGGCTATTAAAAATCCTGAAGACAAAGCCCATACAAATGAAAGTAATAGCAATACCTGCCAGAGGAGATAAAAGAGCTGCGCGAGGTGTGTTTTTGCGAATGAAGTCGCCAATAAAAGATCCAAAAACCTCCATTAGTCCACTTAATAAACATGCAAACAGGCCTGCTTGCCAAGCTAAAGTCGTGTTTTCAGATTTGAAGTAAACAGGAGCCATAACAAAGAAAATGAAGGCAAATACACTGGGTGTGTTAATTCCATAAGGTAGAGCTGTTACATCATCTCTATTTTCCTTTTCCATGAGCTTTTTGGCTTGATGACTATAGTAAAGATTGCCTAAAAGAATAGAAAGCGCGGAACCTGGAAGAATTTTTTGAATCACAAGATCAGTGGGAAAATTTAAAAAGTGTATACACAACTCGTAAATAACCATGAGTTGGAGGAGGTTGTCGATAAAGAGGCCAAAAAAGCCGTCTATATCTCCCTTTTGGAAATACTTTTTCATAACTGTCCCTGATTTTGTATATTGAAGATTAAAAGAGTTGGACAATAAATCAAGTGAAAATATTCTTAGTACTAAGAATGAAAGAGTGATTTTAATTTATGTTGATAAGAATATTCATAGCAGTTTCAATGTTTAGTTTATTTTCCTGTACGACTCAGAAAGAAACTAAAGATGCTACCTTTTGGCGCAAAAAATATGAAGCCTTGAATGCCTATGTGAAAAGAAAAGGTCTAAAAGCCGAAGCTGATAGAGCTGTAGTAGATTTAGAAAAAGAATTGGCTAAGTATCACTTCACAGTATTTGAGTCTCACTACTCTTTAAACGGCAAGGATGTTAAAAAGTCAGAGCTTCCAGCTAGTGTAAAATCTTTGAAGGGTGAAAAGAAACAGCCCATCAATATCATGGCTATGAATGATGCTTCTCATGAGGCTCTTTTGTTGTTAATGAACGAGCTAAGTCTTAGTGGCTTTAATAATTTCAATTTGATTAGCGAAAAGAAATTAAAACCAGTTCCTTAAGAGATTGCCCAGCCAGTAGCTTACTGAATACTCAATCTGGAAGGTTTAAAGACTCGAATTTCCAGTCTTCCAAAGCTGTGAATTGATTGGTCTCTAAATTAATACCAACTCCCAAAGGGCTATTGTTGATGGATGATAAAGTAATTTTACCATCTTCGATTTTGAGGCTTGGGAAATCTAAGTTTGAGTTATAGAGATCTGGATGAGCTTCTAATATTTGATTTTGAATATCGTCAGAAAACATACTAAGTCCAGGCATATACTGGTGCCCATTTCTTTCAACATGCCTTATTCCTAAAACTGCGACAATCGCTAAATCTTGATGTAGCGCAACTGGGCCAGCATTACATAAGTCTTCAGCGCTGAGTATATTGTTATTTTCATAAAATAAACACAAATTAGCCAAGCTCTTAAAAATGCCTTTACAGTTTTTGTGGCTCGAACCACTGTAACCCAGTTCTAAGGCTTTATGTGCTGAGTAAAGTTCACCATCAGATTCATCAATAATCATCTTAGGCTTATCTGGCCAATTTTGTAAGCATTCTCCACATTCATTACTAAGGGCATAGTCACGATGAATTGGCTGTTCGATAAATATGAGTTTAGATAAGAAGTTTTTTATTTGTTCTTTTTTGCTTAAACTTTGCCAATATTCTTTAAAAGATGTTGCAGAAGTAAAAAACTCATTTCCATCTAAGGTAAAGGAGAATTCCTGATTCAATTCCTTCATGATATCTGAAATTTTAAGTAGTCTGGGGAGATCTTTTTCTAAATCTCCAAAGAGCTTAATCTTTAATTTTTTAATTCCATAGACTCTGACATTCTCTTCAAGGCTTTGAGGAAGGCCATCATTGACGAGTTCTTCAAATGGAATTTCATCTTCTCTAAGGTAGTCTGCTAGTCCGACAGTATGGCGAATTTCTGCACTTGATAAAGGTTCTTTGGGCAGGGCTTTTTCAATTAATTTATTATCTAAGTCTGGAAAGATTCGATTTACCTGAAAACCCAATAAATTTATAAGCTTATGGAAAGGTTTTTCTTTAGCAGAGCTGAAAGCTGAAATCATAGCTCGTTCCACCATTGATACTCCGAAAGAGCTTAAAAGACCTGGCCGGTTTTTCTCTTTACCCCATTCACACTGTTTTTGGTATAGTTCTAACCAAAAATCGAAAACTGTTGAAGCTGAAGAAATCTGTATGGCCGTTTCAGCCGCAATCTTGATGACATTAATCATTTCATAAATATCATCTTTAAATGAAGTATTGGGATCTTTGGTAAACCACTTCGGAGCTAGTCCGTCAGAGGCAATGCCTTTTTTAACTTTACCGTCGACTTCAAGTTCAATTTCAAGAAAAAGGTGGGGGAGGGATGTTAATGTTGCTATGCCATATTTAAAAGGCATGCGTGCATCCATATTTAGAATGTTGATTTCATAATTTAAAAAAGAAATACTCATCTAATGAGAATAATTCTAAGGAGGGTGAAATCAAATATAAAGATTAAAAACTATGAATCTACACAGTTGTTTTTGACCATCTCTTTATATTCTTTGAGATGGACAGCCATTGCTTTAATTATAGAATTGAGCTCACCATCTTTTTTGATTTCATCAGAAAGAGTATCTGACAAAGTATCTAGCTTAGACAAGCCATACTTTTTCGCATTATGCTTAAGTTCTTTATTTTCGTCTAGTATTTCTTCATTACTTTCGCACTTGGTAATTTTAACGAGAGAACTTTGAAGGGTTGCAACTGAGCCTACAGCGATATTTTTTAGGAAAGGTTTAGGATAACCTTTATTAAGCATGTAGTTTTCCCAGTTTTCGTAATCCATTGCTATACCCAAAATTTATATCCTTTTTGTTGTCTAAACTATTTATCGTTCAGCATCTATTAAAATTTAGTTTCTTTTGGATGTGAAATGCAAATATTCTACAGTTTTTTTTGTTGAGAATAAGTAGTAAAGCATCTTGAAAACAACAGTAGCCTAAATATAATATTGTTCTTCTGGGGCATTAGCTCAGTTGGCTAGAGCGCGTCGCTGGCAGCGATGAGGTCAAGGGTTCGAGTCCCTTATGCTCCACTTAATATTCCTGTTACGATTCATAATCTAGCAGGATTTTTTTTGTTAATTAAGCAAAAATTAGCATCATGACCTTGCTGAGAGTTACCATAAAATAAAAAATCAAAAAAAATAAAAATTTGATGTAACCATTTCAATGTCTCGACCTATAGAGCTCAAAACTGTAGGAAGAGAATATGAAAAAGTTTACATTAATTGAGTTATTGGTTGTTATTGGAATCATTGGGATTTTGGCGACCTTGTTACTGCCATCTTTATCTAGAGCTCGAAAGAAAGCACACATTGCAGTCTGTTTAAGTAATCAACATCAACTTGGTATTGCAGTGAGTATGCTCACCAAGGACAATAATGACTCCTTTCCCCAAATTCCTGGCTGGGCAGGTCTCGTAGGTGCGACCTCTACTACCAACCTTTATGGAGCCCCAGCACCTGAGGATAGACCCTTAAATATTTATATTTCAAACAACTATCGTTTGGCGGAATGCCCTTTAGATGAAGGGGACTCTCTAAACAGTGTTGAGAATACTTATGTTTCTTACGGGACATCTTATCTGGCACAATGGGTATATGGAAGTACTGGGAACTCCTTTGCGACAAAGTATGTTTTTACCAACAATAACTTAGATAAAGTTTTTACTAGCGAAGTGGAAGCTCCATCCAAGAAGCTTGTTCTATCCGACTGGGCTTGGCATGGAAACAGAAAGCTTGTGAATGCGAAAACCCAATGGCATTATTCTACAAGGCGCCAATTTAATGTACTATGGACAGATGGCCACGTAAGACAGTTTACTTTTCCATTAGCTATTGAAGGTTGGCTCAACAATACTCCTGATTATGTTGCTAACGGCTGGTATTGAATTATTTTAGAATGTATGGATAAAGAGGAAATGCTAATAGCAAAAGTTAAGAATGGGCACCTTCAGGCTTATGAAGAGCTTATTGGTCCTTATATTTCCAAAATCCGTGTTCAGGTTGCTAGCTATTATCCCAATCCAGGTATCATCGATGAATTAACTCATCAGGTTTTTATTTTTGCATTCCAAAATATTGAAAAATTTAAGAAGGGGAATTTTGGCGCGTGGCTTAAGGCAATAGCAAAAAACATGGTGCTTAAGGAAAGGAAAAACCTGCAGCAGAAGTCTAAAAACGAGTTCAATCTGCAAGAGTTCCTCATAATGAATTATGGCGGTAATGAATCAGATGAACAGATTTCTTACTTACAGGATTGCCTAAAGAAGCTCAAAGAAGAGCATTACGATATAATTCAATGGCGTTACAGAGATAATTTTACGTGTGAGCACATCGCAATGAATATGAATCGAAAGCTTTCTTGGGTAAAAACAACTTTGCACAGAATTCGCAAAAGTTTACGAACCTGTATTTCAAATCAGGGATTGAGTTATGAATAAGAAAGACAGAAATAGCGAAGAAATTAGTGATGATCTATTTATCAGCGAAGAACTGAATGCTGATGATTATGATGAGTTACAAATGCACTGTATGCTCAAAGCAGAGTTAAGTAGCAGTTCTGAGCTTTTAGAAGGTGTGATGTCAGAGCTTAAATCCACTAAGAAACCAGCTAAAATCAAAACTAGTCGAACTCATAGGTTTAGAAAGGTAAAGAAACGACCAAGTCCAATAAGATGGTTACTTCCAGCTTGTGCTTGTTTAATGATTGGTGCTTTCTTCATTGCCAAACACTTAAAAATGCTTGACCATAATAAAAATTCTTTGGTTCTAAACTCCGGAGTTGATATCAAGCTGAAAGAGGGAAGTGAATATAAGGTTTTAGGTGATAATGCTTTTGAGCTAGTTAAAGGTGAAATTCAGGCTGAAGTACCTAAGAAAGCTATTGGGTTTTCTGTAAAAACCCCTCATGGAAAGATTGTTGATTTAAGTACCAAGTTTGACCTTAAATCTGACGATGAAAAGACAGTAGTCAAAGTTACAGAGGGAAGAGTAGAAGTTGCTAATAATCGCAATCATGGATTGGTTGTATATGAAGGAGAAACTTCCACAATACTTGGTGATAAAAGTGAGCCACTTATCCAAGGCTCAATACCAAAAGCTGAAGGTTTGCTAATCAATTTAAATTTCGGCAAGGTAACAGTAGGTAATTTGAATAAAGGGCTATTTGGTGGGCATTGGAATAACAGTGCAAACTATCCTCAAAGTAAAATGCATAATAGCCTTAAAAAGCCTATTGAGATGGGGCTGAAATTATCAGATGAAAGCTCATACCAGCTTAAAGATAAATATATAAGCAGAGTTTTTGATGGAATCCTTTTTAAAACTTGGCAAGAAGGTACAGAGCCTCTATCACTAGATATTGCGCTCACTGAAATACCTTTTAAAAAGTATGACATCTATGTTTACTATGGCATAGATCAGAAAGGTCATGTTTTTGATCTTAGTCTTGGCGAAGACACTTATGAAATTCATAGTTCTGGTAATTTAAAAACCTTCAAGCGTTGGCGTGGACCTACTACTGAAAAATCAGGGAATTATCAAGTATTTACTAAATTGAGTGGAAAAGCCCAGACTATTAAAGCAAGTCTTGGACAAAGCGAAAGAGCTCTACATCACAGTTGGTTTATTTCTGCTATACAAATTGTCGAGCGTTTTGATTAATTTCAATTAATTTCTTTGCGACTTTCATAAGAAAAACTTGTAATCTTTATTTATTCCTGTTAAATTTTTAACAGGTGGGATAATGAAAGATAATAAATATCAATTAGTAGACGCTTACGATAAGTTTGAAGATGATGAACTATTTGAAAAGTTTAGCTTCATTAGAGCTTTTACTTTCATATATCTAAGCACAGTTTTCATAATTGCCTTACTCATTTTTCTTTTCCTCTTCTTTAAAGTTCCAGAGCTCTTTAGTTTAGGTTTTTACTTAAAATTTTTGGTTCAAATAGCATCTTTCGTGATGCTAGGTTGTTTCCTGTATTTGAGCTTCAAAGAGATTTTCAAAAGAAGCAATAGTCACTTTT
>Ga0075480_10001612_pt1 | contig 14321 bp, 2 predicted proteins | sample DEB08_DNA_7_FD_81590 | JGI IMG/M metagenome (GOLD analysis project Ga0075480, IMG submission 81590) | Aqueous microbial communities from the Delaware River and Bay under freshwater to marine salinity gradient to study organic matter... | ecosystem: Environmental > Aquatic > Marine > Coastal ... | reverse complement strand
TATTTAACAAACTTTGATTAAATGCTCTACCTGTAACAGTTCCAGTCAATTGATTAACTGTTACACCATCACCAATCTTGAAGTTACCTGCTTGGTCCGTACTTGTATATACGATCTCACCGCCATCAATCTTAACAACTTCATTCTCTTGAATAACAACACCGCCCAATGCTGGTTTTGCTCTATTGATGTCATTACCAGCACCAACCCATTCGAATGAGTGTGAAGATGCAATTTGAAGACTCAATCTGGAGAAATAAACCGTAGTTCCCACACTAACTGTATTATTTAGATTTGTGTTTAATATGATAGTTGAAATACCTGCAACTGGTTTTGTTGCACTCTCAATAGTATAATAAATTGGAGTCATAATTGAAGTTGCAGTAGCTCCAACACCTGGACCAGAGAAACTAATACTTGGTGGAGTTAAGTACTGTGTTCCAGTGCTAACTAGATCAACAGAAACAACTTTTCCATTTTCAACAGTGGCAATTGCTTCAGCAGTAATTCCATTCTGACCTATAGGATCAGTGAATGTAACCACTGGTGGATTATCTTCAACATATCCACTACCACCATCGGTAACTTCTACTCTTTGAACTGTTGAATAAAGTTCTCCGAAGTAAATTGCCTGACCATCATAAGGTCTGTATGAACCAATTCCAGAAACGGTAATTTCTGCCTGCTCTGCAGCAGGAACATTTCCATCACTATTCAGAATCGTCTTTCCAGTATATCTGTAAATTGATTTACTTGTGTTATCACCAACACCAACTGATACAAGACCTAATCTTCCAAATGAAGAGTTGGAGTTTGTAATATCGCACTGTCCACCAGTTGCAGTATAAATTGCAGTGTCATTACAAATGGTAAAGATAGAAACCAACTGGCAGTATGCACCATTGGTAATTGAAACTCCAATACCACCTTGATTATATTGAGTGTATGAGTCAACACTCATTGCACCGGTAACACCAATATCATCCTTATCTCCAGGTTCTGCATTCACACCGTCAACAAGCATTCCAATACTCTTTGGAATGAAGTTTGTGCAGTTTCTTACATATGGTCCTTGTGTGATTGGTCCAACACCCTTGGAATATGGTGGATAAATTACACCACCACTATCATAAGTATGTGGAATTGTTGATGTTCCAACTCTTACAGCAAATGTATCTGAACCATCAGCATCTCCACCAGTAATAGATTCAACTCTAAATATAAATCCTTCATTTCCAGATGGGAACTCTTGAGTTGAAGGTGCTCCTCCAGAAGAGCAAGAGAACGTTAAGTCTCTTAGAGTTACTAAATCACCAACCTTTACCTTAGCTCCAGGTGCAGTAATCGTTGTAATGCCAGTAGTTTCTTGATAAGATGCTGTTGAAACTCCAATTGATCTATCTACAACAAATCCGCCAGTAAAATACGTATGTTCTAAAGTAGAAACTCCAACATTAATTACAAATGTTCCATCTGGATTAATTTTATCAACATTAAAGTCATAACCAAATCTTCCTGATGGGAACTTTTGAGTTGAAGGTGCTCCTCCAGAAGAGCAAGAGAACGTTAAATCTCTTATTTCGATTAAATCTCCCTTCTTAACATTAAGACCTGGAGCACGAATTGTTGCCTTTCCACTCAAATTATCATATGATGCATCATCAACTAATGCAATTGTTGTGAAACCAAATCCTGCATTTCCTGGATAAGTTGTACTGAATCCAGAGAAAGCTGCAAATCCATTTTGAACAATTGATGTTACAACTCCAATACAGGAGTGAATTGCGGAAACTACATTTTGGCAAGAAGCAACACTTTCATTAAATCCTGTTGCTGGGTCTGGTTGAATTCCTAAATCTTTAACTTGACTGAATTCATTTTGGAAATTCTTAAGTTTTTGAATTGTTCCGCCACTATTATATACATGTGGAAGTGTTGATGCTACTCCAATAAATGTAAATGTATTAACACCAACTACAGATTGAACTTGATAAACGGTTCCATAATCGGATTCTCTTGGGAATACTACCGGAACAAGTGGACTATATGCACAAGTCCATGCCAATCCAACAATCTTTGTTGGATCATCCACTGACAATCCATGAGGTCCGTTAGTTGTAATTGTAGTAATTCCAGTTACATTATCATATTCTGCACCTAAAACATCAATTGGCAATTGAGTTGGATCTGCAGCAAATCCACCCCAAGTTACATTATTAATAACAGATCTTGCAATTTTAAATGAGTGCTGAAGAGTTGCGACAGTTTGTGCTTGTTCTTCTGGATTTTTGAGAATTCCTGGTAGTAAATTACCAGATTCATCATAATATGCTTTTCCTGAAGTAACAGATCTAGAATTTCCACCTCTTGTTATATCAAAACAAACACCTTTCCAAATATCTTTAATATCATCTGCACAATCCTTTGTATTTAAATTTACACCATAAATTGTGGTAATACCAGCAAGATTTGCATAATTATCGAGAATACTTGTGATAGTCGAAGCAAGACTTACTGTTTTGAGTCTTACATCTGTACATCCACCACCAACAATTATTGGTGAATAATTGAAATCTTGAGTAAAGGAACTATATGTAGTAATACCAGGTAAAGATGCATAATCAACGTTATCAATAACATTGGTTGCAATTCCAACAGCATAGTTGATTGCATCAATTGTTGCAAATTTAATACTTACTGGAGTTGTGTATCCAGGAACTCCATTTCCGGCAGTTCCTGTAATATGAAGAAGATTTCCAGCATCATCATAATATGAAAGACCAGCACCAATAGAATTTCTATTACTTCCTGCCTTAAGATCGTTTGATAAAGATCTTACAATATCTTTAATATCATCCTTACAACTCTGTTTGACATAATCATTGATACTAACTCCTATTGGTGGAGAAATTGGTGGGATGAATCCGGCAGTTGTTAGTGCAAGACCAGTTGGATTTCCAAACTGATCTTTTGCATCATAATCTGGAGAATATAGATATCCAACAGTTTCTTCGGCAATGAAGTCTAGATTTAAATCTAAAGTTCTTGCAGCATCCTGTTCTCTATGAGTTCCAGCAAAACCACTATATCCACTAGTCAAGAATCCAACAGATTCTCTTGCAATATAATCTAAATTATATCTAATTAATCTCGCAGCATCAAAATATCTTCCAGTTGAAACACCCAAAAGACGCTCAAACGAAACAATAGCAGCACCATCAGTCATATCTGGACCAATGAAACTTAAGTCGGTAATATGGCATCCATTATTAACAAAGAATAAATCCTGATTTGGGAACTTTGGAGTTACGACACAGTTTCTTAATTCAGTACCTTCAACAGAAACAGTTTTCTTAAGAAGAATTGGATTTTCTTCAACATAAACACCAGGATAAACTTTAATTGTATCACCAAACAAAGCAGCTGCAGCAGCTGCTTTAATAGTTCTCTTTGGATAATTTTCTGCTAAACCAGTGTTATCATCATTACCAGTTTGTGCAACATAAATTGTTTTTCCAATTGGACGATATGCATCAATTTTAACAACACCTTTTCCTGGTCCACTTGTTAAATCTTGTGTTCCAAAAACATCAACTCCAATTCCAGGAACAATTTGAGTTACGATTCCTACAAGAGTATCACCATTTCCAAAGTAATCATTTTCTACTGTCAGAGAAGATCCAATCGTAATTCTATCAGTAGTTGCGGTAGATACCACTGACTGGGTGGGTCTTATCTTTGCTTCACCAGTTATTGTGTTGGTCTCTAAAGCTATATTACCAATCTTTGCATCAATAGCAGCGGTTAGATTATAATCTTCTAAAACAGTAACACCAATACCAAGTCTTGAACCTAGAGGATAGTAGATTAAAGGTGCGCCATCATTATCAACATAAGTTTTCTTGAAGGTGCTTATGCCGTCAGTCAAATCTGTTAGATTTAATGCGTAGAATGTATTAGCAACTGAAACTGGATTGATAAATGTTTTATCTGCAAAGGAACTAATTCCCAAAACACTAATGTCATAAGTTCCACTTAATGCAACACCAACTGTTGTAATTCCACCGCTTCCTTGACCAAGAACAAACATATTGTCCGTAAAGTCAATATAACTAGAAATACCAGGACTTGCACCCTTTTCACTAACAGTAATTGTTGCACCATCAATTAGAATTAAATCATCATCAAATGTTGCTGCAACTTCTACAATATCTCCACCAGCAGCTGGTGATGTTAATGTAAGTCCAACACCAACTCCAGAACCATTTGTTGCAATATAATCGCTACCTTCAATCAGTTTAATACCATTCAAGAAGACTTCTAGGTATAATGCAACTGGGTTTGTTCCAATACCTGCTCTTGGAGGGTCATTTAGAGTTTGTAAGTTATATCTGAATCCACCAAATTCGGTTTGTCCTGGAGTAGCAGTAAATACTTGCTTAGTCTTAAATACACCAAAGTCATACCATTCAACACCATTAGGTCCTTTGGATCTTAAATATTGACCAAAGTTTCCATATGATGGAACATCTAAAGGAGTTCCATCTCCAGTATCATATAACTTATTGACATATAATGAATCAGTAACCGTTGCTATACCAATATCAGCACGATTAATATTTGCATATCCAATAGTAGCAACACCAACATTAAGGTCATCGATGATTGCTTGTATATCGACGTTAATAGTATCAAATCTTGCATTTGTATAGGTAATTGCTGTACCAGCAATGTTTGTAACTATACCTGTTTGTGCATATAAGTTATCAAAATATCCTTCAACATAATCTAATTTTAAACCACTAAGATCGTCAATTGTTCCTTTTCCGCCACCAGTTGAAGTTGTGATTGATAGATTCTGCTCAACCGTTAAATTCGTAATAAAACCAGTAAAGGCTCTTAAATTTCCACCCTGACCTACAGTAAAATTGGTGGCAAGTCCAGAATTAATTGTTAAATTATCTATAAAACCACTATTATAATTTAATCCTTCTCCTCTAAGGTCATCAATTACTGCATAAGCATTTGTGTTAATTCCATTACTAATATCTAACCTATCACTTATTGTTACAATCCCGGCTTGAACTAGAGGGAATGAAGCAACTCCTGGACCTGCATTGATATTTTTAACAGTTAAAGTATCAATTCCAGCATTTATTGCAGTGAGATTAGTAATTGTACCAATATTATAACTTACAGATTCACCAATCAGTGTTGTTAAATCTGCAAAATTGACATTAATCTCATCATTTGCAACATCAAGATTGCCTTGAATTGTAACATTACCTCTGAAAAAAGCAACTGTTTGAGTTGAAACTCCTGTTGTTGCTGCAACTCCAGGTAGAGGAATTTCTCGAACATCTAAAAGATATTCTGGAATATCTGTTCCTATACCAATTTTGTTTGTTACTGGGTCAGCGTGTAACAGAATATCATTAACTTCAAGACCATTTTTAACGACGAAATTCTTATCGATGGCCATAGAAACTCCCTATCCCTAACATCAATCCTTATTATTTGTATTTATAAAACTACCAAATGTGCTTAATATTGTATTTCATTGCAGGGACCAAAAAGAACTCCCGTGTTTTCTGGTCCTGGAGCTATTTGAGAATCTCTAGTGCTTGGAACTCCAATCAAATTACCATTGTACGATGCATTTCCTACAGTTAGAGATGATCTAGTCGAACTAAAATTGCTGGAATTAATAAAATCTTGAAAAATTGTAGCATTACTAGTCCCATCTACCGTAGAATTCGTAAAAATTGAGAATGATAGTATTCCAATAAAATTAGCAAATTCAATTAGATTTGGATTTCTATTATACCCAGAACTAGAACTTGGAGTTCCAGAAGCATATGTCAGTGTTGTTGTATTATAAATTGCAAAACATAAAGTTACAATTTCTGTCCAAGTAATATCTCTAGGTAATCCACCTTGTGTTACCTGAGGGCGAGCGGCTCCACCAAAAGCATCAAATGCCCAATCAGAATAATTACCTATTTGTGATACAATATTACTGTTTACTAAAAAGTCTGATGTAGTAGTAATTGTCCCATTGGCATTTTGATATTTAGAAGGTAAATCATATCCATTTAATATTAATACAACTGTACCTGATATAGGATTAGTAATAGTTTTTTGTGAAAAAGTAGATGGTATGCAAGGATTTGCAGTTACGGTATAGTCAATACTTCCAACAATTGTTGGTGGAGCAGTTGTGGTAGATAAAGTTAAGGTTGTTTTATTTGATGCTTGAGTTCTGCTATTTGGGGGTGCAGTTTCGTCTAAGAACGTTGTTGGTGTTTGAGCCACTAAATTAAATTCATTATTATTTGAAAGAATTTTGGAGATGGATCCATCTCCAAATGCAAATCCAGGATCTCCACTAAGTTGTCCACTTAATTGTGCTGTTATATCGACAATTCTAACAAAATCCGAACTAACATCTGATGGTGGATCTGTCTTATTTGCAGTTTTTCCTGGCACTTGTGTAATTGATGATCCATCGGCAACGAGTTGAAACTCAGGACTAGTATCATCAAGTACAACTATGGTCGTGATTCCTGTTACATACTTTCTGCCTGATCCGATAGGCGGTATCTCTGGCAAACTAACATTATTTCCTGCAGCTGGATTTGTTTCAAACTGAATCACATATTCATAAGTACCTGCTGCTGTAGGTACTGGAATAGAAGAGAATGACCCATTAAGAGGTGTTGGAGTTGGTGGTGACCAGGGAGTTGATATTGGAGGAATTTGATAAAATTGCAAGCAATTTACTGTAGTCCATTGCAATGTAATATTTCCATTACCTGCAATTAAATCTCCAGTACCAACTCTAGAAAGAGTCACTGTTGCATCAGCAGTATCTGCAGTTGTAGTTATGTCCCAAGTCGCATTTTCAGTTTGATTTGGAGTTGTTGGGTTTGTTGCGTTTGAGATTGTTATGACTGGAGATACTGTTGTTGAAAAGTTTGGTGAAGATCTAACAGATACTTCCAATATATCATTCGGATTGACGGACAATGAAGAAGTTTCAGTAATGGGAGATCCATTTCTTGAAATAAAAACAGATCTAGTAGAACCACCGGGGGTTATAGATGCTGTCATATTACAATCAGGTTCAAATCCAGAAGCTATGAATGTAGATGTTAAATCTATTGAAGGTGTAACTCCAGTTTGTGCAGGAAATTGAACAGAAAAAGGGGTAATTGGTCCACAAGATCTTGCTACTGTTGTAACTTGCCAAGTAGAAGACTGTAAAAGTCCAGTCTGTGTTATAAATCCATTTCCACTAGTAACATTAGCAGGGCTAAGATTTTGCGTATTTTCTCCCGTTACATGGAAATTGACATTAAAAGTTCCTACACCATTAAAATTATCTATATTTGGAGTGACCATTCTCAAAGTAATTTCGTCACCATTAGTAACCGGTTGTCCTAATACTGGAACTGGATCAGTATAATTTTTAACTATAGCACCTCCTCTAACAACTCTGAATTCTGGAGCAGGGGATATTTCTGGACTAAATGAACTAATATCTGCCGAAGCAAAAAATCCAGTAGTTATTCCTGAAAGTGTTATTGTATTACTCTCCAGAGTTACTGCCCTATTTGCGGATGGATCTACTATAAAGTTAAATGGATCTGGTTGAGTATTATATGGCTGAGGTCTTGTTGTAACCGTGTATGTTCCACTTTGAATGGTTGGAGATTCTCCGACAAGTAAAGTTACTGTTGCATCTGTAGAAAAAGTTGTTGCTGAATCAACTCTAACTTGAATCGTATCGTCCAAATATGCAAAAGTTGTATCGGTAAGAGGATCAATTCCATTAACGTTACTTTGCCAAAATTCAGAAGCTCCTGGATTGAATGGATCTGTAAAACGTAAGGTTCCATCAGATTTTCTAACTTCATATTCGGCAGAAGATGATGAAGTTGATTCAATAGCAATGGCAACTGCAGTATCATCTAAAAATGGATTCGGATCTAATGGTCCAGAGTCAATTCCAGCAATTGTAATTAAATTACTCAAATATTGCTGTGGTATTAGTGCTGTAGATATTCTGTTTGCTTGAGGTACTGGAGTAAAACTAAACGGATCGACTAAAGTTTTTGCAAGTCTTGTTTCAATTCCCCAATTTGTGTTAAATGTTCCTGGAAATGGAGGTTCTACTGTTACACGATATGACTCTGCAGTATTAAATGTTGATGGAGTAGTTGTTGTAAGACCTATGGTATCACCATTTCTAATTGTAGTGATTCCACTTGAGAATGGACCATTTCCGTTTTTAAAGTAATCTGTACCAATCTCAATATTAAAGTCAAAATTTGGTTCAAGTCCACCGATAGTTACTGTATTACTAGTAGTCGTTATCCCCAAATCTAAATCAATTTGGGGTATAAAACTGAATGAATCTGGAATATTATCAATTACTCTTGTAGTAATAGTCCATGTTCCAGTTCTTTTTCCAATTCTAACTGTAACAACATAAGTTTCACTAAAGTCTGCTTTATCTACTAAAGGTAATGCGTATGATATGACAATATTGTCATTATCCCTAACATAAACAATTGGATCAGAATCTAAAGCACTAACAGGACTATTTCCATTAATACTTACCAATGCATTTGAATCATCAAGAGTAATTCTGGTTTTATAATTGAGTCCAGTTACAGTTAATGATGCAGTAACTGTGGTGCCAGGATCTTGATTGACCAGATTTTGTGATGCTAAATTGGCATCGAAAGGAACTGGCCAATCATCCAAAGTTCCTCTGTAGGATTGTTCTGATGAACCACCAAAAGAAGAAATAAGTGGACTCATTTTATCTAACCTCTATTATAGTGAATATTGTGCTTGGGAATAAAGAACAGTGAACTGGTCTCCAGCTCCTCCAGTATTAGATTTTCTTATTATAACATATGTATAAACATCTAATCCACCGAGATTTCCTGAATTTATAGTTTCTCCACCATAATAATATGGTTGAATTGGTGCCGCTCCACCAGGTTGTCCAATGGCAATAGAATTATTATAGTATGCTGCTGTTGCTCCTTGAGGAGCAATAATAGCAACCGTTATAGTTTCTCCAACTTCCATAAAGTCAGTTAAATACAACTTAGTTGGAGTAAATTGCTCTCCAAAGAATTCAATTCCCCAATTAGAAGTGCTTTCCAGCAAGTAATAATAAACGTTATTATCTCCAAGATAAATTGGTATAGTTCCAGACGCTGAGTTGTTTATTATTGTTGCTTTTTCAATAATTTCAAAAACTTTAAGTGAACCATTAATAGCTACAGATCCTTCTGCATATAACGCAAACTCCGATTTGGCACTATTTGTATTAATTCCAACTTTAGTAATAGTATGAATACCAACAGCATCTTTAACCCAAATATCAGAAACGCCAGTTAATCCAGATCCGTCACCAACAATCCTTCCTCTAACAACCAAACCAACATTAGGATCACTATCCGGATCTGTTCCAATTCCAGCTCTTCCGTCAGAAGTTACTGTAAATTGATTTGAACCAGATCCAATTACTAATGGATCAGTACCAACATATCCAGGACTATTTACAACAATCTGATCGAAGAATTCAACATCAGCATTATCCGATAGACTAATTCCACCAAATCTTGCCCATTTATTATCGGCAGTATAAACCCAACCAACATTTCCACCAACGTTGGGGAATGCATCAAAAACAATATCGCCAGGGTTTCCTTCCTGAGCAGGTGTGGACAAACCAACAGTAACTTTTCTTGAAATAGTTGCTTCGCCCTGAATTAAAATATTATTAACTTCAATTCCATTTGCTTAATTGGAACTTATTTTCTCATTAAAAATTACTGGTCCATTAAATTGTGAAATATTATCGGATTCTAATCCACCTTCAACAATTATTGACTTACTTACTGAAACTATGTCTGGAGTAATGTATTCAATTGCTTCGTTGAAGTTTGCTTCTCCAACCACTGATGGGATTGGAGTTTCAAATGTTTCTCCTTTTCCTGTTGAAGAAATCTTCTTATTTCCAATATAGAAATCGCCATCATTATTCATTCCAGTGTAAATGACAGCACCTGCACCAAATTGTGAGGATTGTGAAAGAAGTTCCTCTTTTGGAGATAACTCTCTATCCTGTCTTTCTGGGAATGCTGATGAGTAATTTCCTGGACCAAATCCAAGATATTCAAATGTGTGTCCACCTGCCCTAATAATAGAATTTCTTCTAAATTCGATTGGGAAAACATTAATCCTTCTTACCAAATCAGTTGTTACATGATTTTGTGCAATAGTTCCTAAAACTGCTCTTTCAACTTCAATGTTATTTGATAAAACAGTTCCGACAATTCTAACTATTTCATTATTAATTAATAAGAAATCTCCAATACTAAGATCATATTTATTATCAACGACTAAAGTTGTTGCTGTCAATAAAGCATCAACCGAAGTTGTTAAATTTGTTGAAAGATTTCCATAACTATAGACCATTCTTTCAAAAACATTTTCATTATCAATAGAACTGGTTCCTCCTCTAGAAGAAAGACCATCATAATTTAAGGTTAATGAACCTGTTGTTACTGCAGTTGTTTTAACTCCAACATTAACAGTAAATGATGTTTTTGTGGGAATACTTGAAATAAGTTTTTCTCCATTAAAGAAATCGTCATCAGCACCAGAAATGACAACCTTATTATTTTTGTTAAGACCGTGTTTTGCTGGTGTAGTTGCATATGTTGCAATTCCAGTTGCTGAATCATACGCCAATCCTAATGCAGGTATAGTTAATGATTTTCCTGTTAAAGTATAATAAGATGGAGAAAATTCTGTTAGTGCTACACCAGCAGAAACTGATGGATTGTTAATTGGAGAAACTGATTGTGCACTGAAACTCTTTGATCCAGTAATTCCTGTTACTTTGTATACTCCATTATATTTTTTATAATTTTGATTAACTATTCCTTCAACTTTTAAATTGTCTCCAATATTGTTATAGACTTCACTTACGGTAACAGTTCCTGTAACGTGCCCAGATATCGTTGCAATACCAACAACATTTAAAGTTTCTCCTGAAATATATCCACTTCCACCATCAATAATATCAACATCCAAGAGAGAACCTGAAGCGTCAACAATAACTTTCGCAGAAGCTTCTGAACCAAATCCAGTAGTACTTACTAATTGTGCATTGTAGAAAGTTTCCGATAATCCAATTCCAGTTCCATAATTTGAACCTGGAAGTCCTATCGTTACAGAAATTGCTCTGTTTAATCCATGCTCAATATCTGTAAATACTGTATGGTTTGATGTTGGAACGCCTACAGCACCATTACTAACAATCTCAAAAATTGTATTTTGATTTTTACCAAAGTCTAAGACTGTTTTTTGAATAGTTTCTTTTGTAATACTATCTTCAGGATCACTTACAACAACTTTTCCTATGGGATTTGGAACAGCAAATGATTTTGCTGCCTTTGGATCTGAATTTGGATTATCTCTATTGAATCTTGGATAGAGATTTATAATTGGTTGACTTATATTTAAAGAATCGTATGGAGAAACTGAAGGTGAATTTGAAGAATTTGTAACAGTTAAGTGGTATATACCATCCTGCTGCCCTTTAATATAAGTTTGTATTTCTTCAGACTCATAAATCGAATAAATTTCACTATATCTCTTTTTAGAGAATCTTGGAAGACTTCTATCTCTTCTTGATACGTTATTTTGGAAAGAACCGGGATTACTTGAGAGAACATATTTAAAAGTTCTTCTTGAAGGAACTTCACTTACCGTAAATACGCCATTGAATCCAATCCTATCAGTTGCATTTGGATTTTCAGAACTTTCTATATTGCTTATTTCAACTGTAGATCCTACAAAAAGATCATGAGGAATTTCTGTAGTTATAGTAGATTGACCAGATAACCAAGAGGCATTAGATATAAATCTAAAATTTCTTAATTCTGAAATATTTTCAAGAGTTGCCGGAGTTGAAGATCCTCTAAGATATTTTGTAACTTCATTATCAGTCAATCCAGTTGTCTTATTGGATTCTTGGATAATAAATCCATCAGTTGGAGGTCTTGAAGTTATATTTGATGATGACGGAATTACATATCTCAATCTATACATTGTATCAAGTAAACTTCTAGAATCTAAAGTTCTTGTGATATAAGTTCTAGGAGTTGAATTACTTGAAAGTGATGGTAGAATTGGACCTATAGTATCATCAGAATTATCGATAGAAATATACCAGTTTCCAGTAACTGAAGCAGTTGGATCAAACTGAATTGGATGACCTATCTCTCCGGATTTCTTATCAGAAACTCTACTTACTACTCTTAAGTTTCCTCCTCTATTATTGACTATTATAAATCTCAAACTATTTGCATCATTTAAAGATTTTGCAATCTTAAATTGAGTTAGTGGATCTGAAAGTCCATCAGTTATTGCAAAATAAACAGTATCACTTTCAACTCCATCTGGAAGATATCCATTTTCGCTAACAATTCTTATCTTTTCGCCATTACTCAGACCATGAACAGAAGAACAGTTAAAAATATTGTCAATAATATTATTTAAATTTCCATTTTTACCAATATTTGTTGATTTTTCTTTTCCATTAGTTGTTCCTGGAATAACAATTTTTGAAGAATATGTTTTTCCATCAATGGTTACATTTAAATAATCATTTTCTTTTGCTCCAATTCTAAATCCATCAATTACAGAATTTGGTAAAATTGATCTATCTGTTTTTGTATAGAGGTATAATCTGCTTGGATTAATGAGGTTTTTGTCTATAGAATCAAACTCCAGAGAAGTTTCTCCTCCATCATTTTCTCTTGGGGGAATTATGTGGGTGACATATCCAACATCGTCTCTTAGGAATGCTTTATTTCTAAATGCGGATGCTGTTAATGAGTTTGCACCAAAGTTTGAGTTTGAGTTTGTAATTGAAAGATCACCACCAGATTCTGCTAAGAAATGTCTGGTAAATCCAATAGCAAAAACGGAAACTACCTGAATAAATGCATTATTACTACACTTAATATGAACACTTTCATATGAAGGTTTATGCTTTGCCAAAGAATCTGAATAGATATTTTGATCACCCGTTGCTAATTGATCAACATATTCTCCCTTTGTTGGACTATACTTAACAAATGCTTTGTTATCTTTTTGCAGACCAATTCCCGTAAACTGGGCAACAACCATACTCTTGAATCCACCAGCTTTATCTCCATCTGCATGAAGACCATTCATTCCATAAACCGATCTCAAAGAACAGTTAAAGATATATGGAGATGCCGAGTTAACAGTGTCTAAAATTAAGTTTACAGTTGCTCCTGTTGGATTCGCAATATTTGGAACAAGAGGTGGAATTTGAACTTGATATTCAAACTCAGTATCACTATTAACTTTACTTACTACTTGCTGTCCATTATATCCATCTTCAGCAATTCCACTAATCTGAACTGGGGAATTGATATCTAAATTAGTAAATGGTTCGGTAAGTTGAACTGTAATTGTTTCATCTGTATTAATTCCATCTCCAGCACGAATACTAGAAATGCCAACTTCTTCACCTCTCGACCCTACAATTTGGAATTCATCAATCTTGGGTTCAATATCGATTGTTGCTGATGGATAATCTGGTTCAATACCTCTATCACTTGTTTCACCATAAGCAATACCTACTTTCTCGTAGTAAATATCAAGATCAGTTCTATCAGTGGAGAAGTTCTGAATAAATGCATCATTAATTGCTACCTTATTGACACCATCTGCATATTCAAAACAAGTTAGTTTGTGGTGAGAAAATCTTGGGAAGAATGAATTTGCAGTGTAATCAATATAGCAAGGAGTGTTTGGATCTGCATCAAATACAGTAAACTGCCATAAGTAACAAGCACCAGTTACTCTAAAAATTGCAGACCTTTCAACATTTACTCCATCAACATCATCTGGATTTGGAACATATCTTGGGCGAATTTTAGTCTTACGAAGATCATATCCAACGATAGAAGTTCCTCTTGGAATGATAACACCACCATAAATTGAGTTTAATTTATAGAGAGCATTATTTTCTGAGTTTAAATTAAAGTTAGTATTAATATCAAAAGGAGAGAAATCATCGCTGGAAGTGCCATTTCTTAAACGATACTGATTTACTCCTAAAGAAGCATCAGGGATCCATCCTGGTCTATTGTCAACAATATGCTCTCCAGGATAGAGGAGAATAGTTGTTTTACCAAATCTGTCATTATCAGTTCCTCTTTGATAAGAGAATCTCGCAGATTCAATTAATG
>Ga0075480_10001609_pt1 | contig 14331 bp, 14 predicted proteins | sample DEB08_DNA_7_FD_81590 | JGI IMG/M metagenome (GOLD analysis project Ga0075480, IMG submission 81590) | Aqueous microbial communities from the Delaware River and Bay under freshwater to marine salinity gradient to study organic matter... | ecosystem: Environmental > Aquatic > Marine > Coastal ... | reverse complement strand
GGCGCTGGCCCACTGGCGGACCCTCGCCACCGACGAGGGCGCGACGTTCGACCGCACGGTCCGAATCGACGCCGCCGACGTCGCGCCGACCGTCACCTGGGGCACGACGCCCGCCCAGAGCATCAAGGTCGGCCAGCGTGTGCCCACCCTGGACGACGCGCCGGACGAGGGCACGCGGAAGCAGTGGGCCCGCGCGTTCGAGTACATGGGGCTCGAGGGCGGGGAGGAGCTCGGTGCCCTCAAGCTCGACAAGGTGTTCATCGGGTCCTGCACCAACGCCCGCATCGAGGACCTCCGCGAGGTCGCCCGCGTCGTCGACGGGAAGCGCGTCGCCGACGGTCTCGAGGTCATGGTCGTGCCGGGCTCCGGACTCGTGAAGGCGCAGGCGGAGGCCGAGGGCGTCGCCGACGTGCTGATCGCCGCCGGGATGGACTGGCGCGAGCCCGGCTGCTCGATGTGCCTCGGTATGAACCCCGACCAGCTGAAGCCGGGCGAGCGGTGCGTCTCGACGTCGAACCGGAACTTCGAGGGGCGGCAGGGGTTCCGCGGCCGGACGCACCTGGCCTCGCCGGCGATGGCCGCGGCCGCCGCGATCGCCGGTCGCATCGTCGACGTCAGGGAGGTCGCGGCATGAGGCCGTTCGCGCCGGTCGACTCGATCGTCTGCCCCATCGACGCGAACGACGTCGACACCGACCAGATCGTCCCGAAGCAGTACCTGAAGCGCATCGAGCGGACCGGGTTCGGGCCGTTCGCGTTCGCCGAGTGGCGCTACGAACCGGACGGCACCCCGAAGCCCGAGTTCCCGATGAACCGACCCGAGCACGCCGGGGCCGAGGTGCTGCTGGCCGGCCGGAACTTCGGGTGCGGGTCGTCCCGCGAGCACGCGCCGTGGGCCCTCGAGGACGCCGGGTTCCGGGTCATCGTCGCGCCGAGCTTCGCCGACATCTTCCGGACGAACTGCGGGAAGATCGGCGTGCTCTGCGTCGAGCTGCCCGAGGCCGAGGTCCGCCGGGCCTTCGAGCTGGTCGCGAAGGACCCGACCGTCCGGTGCCGGGTCGATCTCGCGGCCCGGACCATCGCCATCGAGGGGACCCAGGGGATGGAGGGGGTCGCCGCGACCTTCGCGATCGACGACCACACCCGGCGGTGCCTCCTCGAGGGGCTCGACGACATCGGGCTGACGCTCCAGCACGAGGCCGACATCACCGCCTACGAGGCCAGGCGGCCCGCCTGGCGGCCGCGGGTGCCGACGCCGTAGGCCCACCGGTCGGCGCAGGCCCCACGGGCCGCGCCGCTACCCTCCACCGCCGCACCACGCCCTGGTAGCTCAGTCGGCAGAGCACATCCATGGTAAGGATGGGGTCCGGAGTTCGATTCTCCGCCAGGGCTCGCACACCCCAGGTCCGGAAGGGACTCCGACCGTGACCGCCGCCGTCCGCGCCGAGGGACTCGTCAAACGCTACGGCGCGGTGACCGCGCTCGACGGGCTGGACCTCGAGGTCGGCCGCGGGGACATCCTCGGGGTCCTCGGCCCCAACGGCGCCGGGAAGACCACGGCCGTCCGCATCCTCACGACGCTGCTGATCCCCGACGCGGGCCGGGCCGAGGTCGCCGGCGTCGACGTGCTGGCCGACCCGCGCGGGGTGCGGCGGCGCATCGGCCTCTCGGGCCAGTACGCGGCGGTCGACGAGGACCTGACCGGCCGCGAGAACCTCGTGATGATCGGACGGCTGACCCGGCTGCGCCGTGGGCCGGCCCGGCGCCGCGCCGCCGAGCTGCTCGAGCGGTTCGACCTGACCGACGCCGGCGACCGGCCGGTGAAGGGGTACTCGGGCGGGATGCGACGCCGCCTCGACCTCGCCGGCGCGCTCGTCGCCGCACCCGAGGTGCTGTTCCTCGACGAGCCGACGACGGGGCTGGATCCGCGCAGCCGGCTCGGCATGTGGGACGTCATCCGCGAGCTGACCGCCGGCGGCACGACGCTGCTGCTCACGACCCAGTACCTCGAGGAGGCCGACCAGCTGGCCCGCGACGTGCTGGTCATCGACCACGGGCGCGCCGTCGCCCACGGCTCGCCCGACGAGCTGAAGGCCCGCGTCGGCGGCGAGCACGTCGAGGTGGTCGTGCGCGATCGGGCGCGGCTCGGCGAGGCGGCCGATGTGGTCGCCGCCCGGGCCGAGGGCGGCCGCGACGCCGTCGCGACCGACGCGCGGACCGGGCTGGTCTCGGCGCCGGTCACCGGCGGGGCGGTGACGCTGGCCGCCGTCCTCGCCGACCTCGCGGCGGCCGGACTGAGCGTCGGCGAGGTCGGGCTGCGCCGCGCGACGCTCGACGAGGTGTTCCTCGCGCTGACCGGTCGTGCCGCGGAGGAGGCCGCATGAGCGGGCTGCTCCGCCGGATCGGATGGGCGCTCCACGACGGCCACGTCGTCGCCCTGCGCAACGTCATCCTGATCCGCCGCGTCCCCGAGGTCCTCGCCGGGGTGCTCGTCTCGCCGATCATGTTCGTGCTGCTGTTCGCCTACGTGTTCGGGTCGTCCATCCCGATCGAGGGGCTGAGCTACCGCGAGTTCCTCATCGCCGGGATCTTCGCCCAGACGGTCGTGTTCGGGGCGACGTTCACCGGCGCCGGGCTGGCCCAGGACGTCCGGAAGGGCATCATGGACCGGTTCCGGTCGCTCCCGATGGCGCCGTCCGCGGTGCTGGTCGGCCGGACCGCCAGCGACGTCATCTACAACGTGCTGACGGTCGTCGTGATGTCCCTGGCGGGGCTCGCCGTCGGGTGGCGGGTCCGGTCCTCGGTCCTCGAGGCGCTCGGCGGGTTCCTGCTGCTGCTCGCGTTCGCGTACGCGCTGTCCTGGGTGATGGCGTACCTGGGACTGCTCGTGCCGAAGCCCGAGGTCCTGAACAACACGGCGTTCGTCGTGATCTTCCCGCTGACGTTCGTCGCGAACACGTTCGTCCCGGCCGAGAACCTGCCGGGGCCGCTGCGGACGCTGGCCGAGTGGAACCCGGTCTCGGCCGTGACCGAGGCGGCCCGCCGGGCGTTCGGGAATACCAGTCCGCTCGCTCCGACGCCCGAGGTCTGGCCGCTCCAGCATCCGGTGGCGTACACGCTGCTCTGGGTCGCGATCCTGCTGGTCGTGTTCGTGCCGCTCTCGACCCGGCAGCTGCGGCGGGCCGCGCTGCGCTGAGCGGCGCCGCGACTCGAGCGCGGCGGTCCCGCTGACGGCCCCCGCCGACGGGGCCGTCCCGTCGGACCCCATCCCGTCGCATCCCTTCCCGACGGACCCGTTGACGCGCGCCCTCACGTCGGTACCTTCGACTTTATGAGATGAAGTCAGGACTTCACGATGGGATCCACCCGGCCGGGACGCCCGGACGGCCTGCTCCGGACCGCGAGGACCGCGCGCGGCCTCACCGTCCGGGCGGCGGCGGACCTCGCGGGCGTGTCGGGCAGCCGCGTCTCGCAGGTGGAGCGTTCGGAGGTGGACGGCTCGCTCCGGCTCGACACCCTCCGCCGGTTCGCCACCGCGCTCGGGTACCGCGTCCGGATCGAGCTCCTGCCCGACCCCGACCGCGCGGGGACCCTGCCCGTCCTGGCGGCCGAGGTGATGGGCGGCTACGTGGCGGTCCGGCGACCTCCGACCGAGTCGCCCGAGGAGGTCCTGGCACGGTTGCGGGCCGAGGGGGTGCTGCGGCCGGCCACGGGGGACCTCGGCGAGCTCCCGCCGCCCGCACCGATGACCGAGCGGCTCAGGGAGGCGCTCGGCGGCCGGACCCTCAGCGAGGTCATCATCGCCGACCGCGAGGCCGAGCCACGGTGAGGAGCGACCGAACCTCCGCCGGCCGGGCCCCGTCACGGCTCTGGTATCTGGACGCGTCGGCCGCCGCCAAGCTCGTCGTCGCGGAGCCGGAGTCCGACGCCCTGCGGGCTTGGTGCGCCGACCTGGTCGGGAGGCACGAGCGGGCGGTCGTCAGCGACCTCACGCGGGCCGAGGTGCTGCGGGTCGCGCGCCGGAGCCCCGATGACCTGCTGTCCCCGGCGCACAGGATCCTGACGGAGTTCGAGATCGTCGGTGTCCCGCCGGAGGCGTTCGACCGCGCCGCGACGATCCATCCGCCCACCCTCCGGACCCTCGACGCGCTGCACCTCGCCGCCGCCCTGCAGCTCGGTGCCGCGCTGGCCGGCGTCGTCACCTACGACCAGCGGCTCGCCGACGCCGCGGACCTGCAGGGGATGGCCCGGACCGCTCCCGGACGCGACCGGTAGCCTCCCGAGGCCCGGCGGCGTAGCTCAGTGGCAGAGCAAGTGACTCATAATCGCTGTGTCGGTGGTTCGATCCCACCCGCCGCTACCGGTCCACCCGATCGCCGGAGGAGCGCCGCGATGGCCCTGAACCCCGCGAAGGTCGGTGCCGTCTACCCGACCTACCGCTACGAGGTCGCCCGCGAGAAGATCCGCGAGTACGCGACGGCCCTCGGCGAGTCCGACCCCCGCTACACGGCCGAGGGCGACGACTGCGTCGCCCCGCCGACGTTCGTCGCCGCGTTCACGATCACCCGCGGCGCGCTGGACCTGTTCGCCGACCCCGAGCTCGGCGCCCACCCGGCCCTGGTCCACGGCTCGCAGCGGTTCGTCTGGCACGGCCGGCCGCTGCGTCCGGGCGACGTGCTGGCCTGCACGCCCCGGATCGCGTCGATCACGGCCCGGGGCCGCAACGAGTTCCTGGTCATCGAGCTCGACTGCGTGCACGAGGGCTCGGGCGAGCCGGCGCTGACGGCCGAGACCACCATCGTGTTCCTCGGGTCCGCGCCGCAGGACGGCGCGGGGGAGGCGGCGGCATGAGCCTCGCGGTAGGCGACGTCCTCGACCCGGTCACGCAGCAGTCGTCGCTGGTGACCTCCGTCATGTACGCGGCGGCGTCCGGGGACTACAACCCGCTGCACTACGACCCGGAGTTCGCCGGCCAGGTCTCGCCGACGGGCGGCCCGATCGCCCACGGGATGTACTCCATGGGGCTGACCTCCCGGATGCTCGCGGCCGCGGCCGGCGGCCCCGAGGGGGTCCTCGAGCTCCAGGTCCGGTTCTCGAAGCCCTGGCCGCTCGGGGCCACGGCGACGTTCTCCGGGACCGTGACCGCGGTCGAGGACGGCGTGGCCACCGTCGAGGTCGGCGGCGAGCTCGAGGACGGCACCCGGATCCTGACCGGCACGGCCCGCATCCGGGCCTGAGCGGGCGTCCGGACCCGGGGTCGGGGGCGGGTCCCCGCCCCGTCCGGGCGGGGTTGTCCGGCCCCGTCGGGGAGGGGTACGCTGCGCGCGCTGCCTCCCCGTGGGGCAGCGTTCCCTTGTCGGGGCCGCCCTCGCACGCGGGTCCGGCGCCGGTCGTCCGGCCCTCCGGGGTCCCCGACCGTCCACGGGAGTAGCTCAACCTGGTAGAGCACCGGTCTCCAAAACCGGCGGTTGGGGGTTCGAATCCCTCCTCCCGTGCGAGCCGGCCGGTGCCCGGCGGCCCCGGGACCCGTCCGGGCCGGCGCACCGAGGGAAGCGGCGAGGAGGTGAGGACGTGACGGACGACGAGCGACCCCGTACGTCCCCGCCGCAGTTCCTGCGCGAGGTCCGGCAGGAGCTCCGCAAGGTCAACTGGCCGAGCCGCGAGCAGATCGTGTCCTACACGGTGGTGGTCCTCGTCATCACGACGGTCCTGACGACGCTGGTCTGGGGCGTCGACGAGGGCATCCGCCGCATCGTCCTGGAGACGCTGGGGTGAGCGTGAACGACGAGACCACGACCGTGTCCGACGGCGACGTCGACGACCTGCTGGCGCTGGCCGGTGCCGGTGCCGCGACCGACGCGCCCGCCGGAACCGCCGACGACGCCCCCGTCGACGCGACGGCGTCCGCGGACGCCCCCGCCGTGGCGTCGGCCCCCGCCGCCGAGGCCGCGCCCCGGCCCCGCCCGCGCAGCCTCGCCGACGTCCGCGACCAGAAGGACCTCGCCCGCCTCGTCGGCGACTGGTTCGTCGTGCACACCTACGCCGGGTACGAGCAGCGCGTGAAGGACAACCTCGAGCAGCGGGTCGAGACCTTCGAGGCGCAGGACCGCGTGCACGAGATCGTGATCCCCACCGAGGAGGTCACGGAGTACAAGAAGGGCAAGAAGACCATCTCCCAGAAGAAGTTCCTGCCCGGCTACGTCCTGGTCCGCATGGACATGGACGACGACGTCTGGGGCATCGTCCGCCACACCCCGGCGGTGACCGGCTTCGTCGGCTCGCCCGGGACGCGGCCGGTGCCGCTGCAGGCCAAGGAGGTCGCCGGGATCCTCCGGCTGCCCGCGGTCTACGTCGAGGAGCAGGAGGAGACGGCCGAGGACGCCCGTGCGGCCGCCGTCGAGCGGGCCACGGCCACCATCGACCTCGAGGTCGACGAGACCGTCCGCGTCACCAGCGGCCCGTTCGCCGACTTCACCGGCACGATCTCGGAGATCAACCTCGACCAGGCCAAGGTGAAGGTCCTGGTCAGCGTGTTCGGCCGGGAGACCCCGCTCGAGCTCCCGTTCGACAACGTCGCGAAGATCTGACGCCGCCCCGCGCGGCGCACGGAGGGACCCGTATGGCGAAGCAGGTCAAGGGCTTCATCAAGCTCCAGATCCCGGCCGGTCAGGCCAACCCGGCCCCGCCGGTCGGTCCAGCGCTCGGTCAGCAGTCCGTGAACATCATGGAGTTCTGCAAGGCGTTCAACGACGCCACGTCCGCGATGACCGGGGACATCGTCCCCGTCGAGATCACGGTCTACGAGGACCGGTCGTTCACGTTCGTCCTGAAGACCCCCCCGGCCTCGCAGCTGCTGCTGCGCGCGGCCGGGGTCCCGAAGGGCTCGCCGACCCCGCACACGGTGAAGGTCGGACGCGTCACGAAGGACCAGGTCCGCGAGATCGCCGAGCGGAAGCTCGTCGACCTCAACGCCAACGACGTCGAGATGGCGATGCGGATCGTCGAGGGCACCGCCCGATCGATGGGCATCACCGTCGACGCCTGAGCGGCGTCCCGCACCACCGGCACGACCCGCAGGATCCACCGACACGACGTGGGAGACGGCCCCGGCCGTCGTCCGGACCACGAGGAGCAGCACGATGGCGACACGCAGCAGGCGGTACCGCGCGGCGCTCGAGCGCATCGAGTCCGACACCCTCTACGCCCCGGCCCCGGGCCTGGCCCTCCTGAAGGAGATCGGCGAGGCCGGGTACGACGCGACGGTCGAGGCCGTCGTCCGGCTCGGGGTCGACACCCGCCAGGCGGACCAGATGGTGCGCGGGGCGGTCTCGCTGCCGCACGGCACCGGGAAGGACGTCCGGGTCGCCGTCGTCACCGGCGGCGAGCGGGCGGCCGCGGCCCGCGAGGCCGGTGCCGACCTCGTCGGCGCCGACGAGCTGGTCGACGAGCTCGGGGCCGGGAAGCACCTCGACGTCCTCGACGCGATCATCGCGACCCCGGACATGATGGGGAAGCTCGGCCGTCACGGGAAGGTCCTCGGCCCGCGCAACCTGATGCCGAACCCCAAGTCGGGCACGGTCACGATGGACGTCGCGAAGGCCGTCCGCGAGATCAAGGCCGGCCGGGTCGAGTTCCGCGCCGACCGCAACGGCAACGTCCACGCGGTCATCGGCCGGGTCTCGTTCAGCCCCGAGCAGCTGCTCGAGAACTACGCCGCCCTGTACGACGAGCTGATCCGGCTCCGGCCCTCGGCCGCGAAGGGTCGGTACGTCCGGTCCGCGACCGTCTCGACCTCGACCAGCCCCGGCGTCCCGCTGGACACCGGTCCGGTCCGGGGCGAGGCGGCCTGACCGCCGCCGCGGCGGACGGGGTCCCGTCCGCCGACCTCGCCGGGGGCCGCTAGGCTCGCCGCCCGCACGACCGCTCCACCGCACGACCGCACCGAAGACCGCCGGACGCCCGCACGCCGGGCCGAAGGACTCCCGCCGGGGACCCCGGGGGAGCGTCCCGCGCAGGTGAGGGCACGGCGCCGCCCCACGGGGCGCGTCCGTCCGCCTCCGCCTGCGCGCCGACCGCAGGACGTCCGAGAGGACGAGGAGGCACGCCGTGGCCCGCGAGGACAAGGCCGCCGTCGTCACCGAGGTCCGCGACCGCGTCGGGGACAGCGCCGCGATGCTGCTGACGCACTACCGCGGCCTCGGCGTCAAGGACCTGGCGGCGCTCCGCACCGCCCTGCGCGAGGCCGACGCCGATCTGCGCGTCGTGAAGAACACGCTGGCGAAGCGGGCCGTGGCCGAGGCCGGTGTCGAGGGCCTCGACGAGCTCCTCGAGGGCCCGACCGGCCTCGTGTTCTGCGGCACCGACCCGGTCGGTCCGGCGAAGGCCCTGAAGGCGTTCGCGAAGGACCACCCCGAGCTCGTGATCCGCGGCGGCTGGCTCGACGGCGCCGTCCTCGACGCCGACGAGGCCGTGAAGCTGGCCGACCTCGCCTCCCGCGAGGAGCTGCTCGCGAAGCTCGCCGGCCTCATGCAGGGTGCCCTGTCCGGCATGGCCCGCCTGCTCCAGGCCCCGCTGGCCCACCAGGCCCGCCTCATCCAGGCGCTGCTCGACAAGGGCGGCGCCCCGGGCGCCCCCGCCGCCGCGCCGGCCGAGGCCGTGGCCGAGGAGGCCGCGCCGGCGGAGGCTCCCGAGGCATCGGCCGAGGACGCCGCGCCCGACGGGGCCGCCGAGGCCTGATCAGACCTGCACGACCGCACCGAGCGACCGCAGGACCCACGCACCATCCGCGCACGACCGACGCACCACGCAGGACCCGACCCGACGGAGGCAGTCATGGCCAAGCTCAGCACCGACGAGCTGATCGACCAGTTCAAGGAGCTGACGCTCCTCGAGCTGTCCGAGCTCGTCAAGAAGTTCGAGGAGACGTTCGAGGTGACCGCGGCGGCCCCGGTGGCCGTCGCCGCGGCCGGCGCGCCCGCGGCCGGCGGTGGCGACGCGGGAGAGGAGAAGACCTCGTTCGACGTGGTCCTGAAGGACGGCGGCGAGAAGAAGATCCAGGTCATCAAGGAGGTGCGCGCCCTGACGAACCTCGGCCTCAAGGAGGCCAAGGACCTCGTCGAGGGGGCGCCCAAGCCGGTGCTCGAGGGTGTGGACAAGGAGGCCGCCGAGGCCGCCAAGGCCGCGCTCGAGGGGGCCGGGGCGACCGTCGAGCTGGCCTGATCCGTCCGCGCCGGCCGTCCGGCCCGCCCCGCGGGTCCCGGACGGCCGGCCGGGTCGGGGTTTGACGGTCCGCGGACGCCGTCGGTAGCATCCGGAATCGCCTGCGCCCGCGCCGTCCCACGCACCGCCCCGGGGTTCCCCCGTGGCCGCGTCCGTGCCCCGAGGTCCCGCCATCCCCCGTCCCCGCCCGTCGGCCCGCCGCGGCCCCGAGGTGCCCTGCGCGCCGTCCGTCGGGGTCGTCCGCCACGGTGCCGTCGGGGACGTCTCTGCGGGTCCCGCTCCCCACGCCCCACCCGACGGGCGGTGACGCCGCGGGGTCCGTGACCCCCGCGCCACCGCATCCGCCGCACCGACCCGCACCGCCCGCGCTCCCCGTCCCGTCCGACGGTCCGCGCGGTCCGCACGCCGCCGCACCACCGGTCCCACCGGCTCGTCGCCGCGCCGCCGGGACCCGCGCCCCCTCGGGGACGCGTCGCCGAGGGAGGTCCACGTTGACGACGAACCGCACCGACTCCCGGCTCAGCTTCGCGCGGATCCGCGAGGCGCTCCCGCTCGAGGAGCTCGACCTCGTCGCGATCCAGCGCGAGTCCTTCGACTGGCTCATCGACGCCGGCCTCGGCGAGGTCCTCGACGAGGTCTCGCCGATCGAGGACAGCCAGGGCCGCATGGCGCTCCGGTTCGTCGAGCACCGCCTCGAGGAGCCCAAGACCACCTGGCAGGAGTGCAAGCAGAAGGACCTGACCTTCTCGCGGCCGCTGTTCGTCACGGCCGAGTTCCAGAACAAGGACGACGGGACGATCAAGGCCCAGACGGTGTTCATGGGCGACTTCCCCGTCATGACCGACCGCGGCACGTTCGTCATCAACGGCACCGAGCGGGTCGTCGTCTCGCAGCTCGTCCGCTCGCCGGGCGTGTACTTCGACCGCAGCATCGACAAGACCACCGGCCGCGACCTCTACGCCTGCAAGATCATCCCGGCCCGCGGCGCCTGGCTCGAGTTCGAGGTCGACAAGCGCGACCTCGTCGCGGTCCGCGTCGACCGGAAGCGGAAGCAGCCCGTCAGCGTGTTCTACCGCGCGCTGAAGGCGTTCGTCCGCGACCCCGAGACCGGCCGGTACGTGCTGGCGCCGGACGAGGTGCTCCGGACCGAGGTCGACGACGCCGAGATCCTCGAGTTCTTCGGCGGGGCCGAGTCGATCGCCCTGACCCTCGAGAAGGACACCACCGGTCGGACCCCGGCCGCGGCCCTCGAGGACATCTACCGGAAGCTCCGTCCGGGAGAGCCGCCGAACATCGAGCAGTCCGGGCAGCTCCTCCTCGGGATGTTCTTCGCCCCGAAGAAGTACGACCTCGCCCGTGTCGGCCGGTACAAGATCTCGGGGCTGCGCGAGGGCGGCGCGGACGTCGTCAAGCACGGCAAGCTGACCGACGAGTTCGCCACCCTCAAGGACGCGTTCGCGGTCCGCGAGCTGCCGGGCGACCCGCGGGGCCACCTGCTCACCGCCGAGGACTGCCTCGCGACGATGAGCTACCTGGTCAAGCTGCACGCCGGGGCCGAGGGCTACGACGTCGACGACATCGACCACTTCGGGAACCGGCGCCTCCGGTCGGTCGGCGAGCTGATCCAGAACCAGGTCCGCATCGGGCTGAGCCGCATGGAGCGCGTCGTCCGCGAGCGGATGACGACGCAGGACCTCGAGTCGATCACCCCGCAGACGCTGATCAACATCCGTCCCGTCGTCTCGTCGATCCGCGAGTTCTTCGGGACCTCGCAGCTGTCGCAGTTCATGGACCAGACGAACCCGCTGGCCGGGATCACCCACAAGCGCCGGCTCTCGGCGCTCGGTCCCGGCGGGCTCTCGCGCGAGCGGGCCGGGTTCGAGGTCCGCGACGTCCACCCGTCGCACTACGGCCGCATGTGCCCGATCGAGACGCCGGAGGGTCCGAACATCGGCCTCATCGGCTCGCTGGCCTCCTACGCCCGCATCAACGAGTTCGGGTTCGTCGAGACCCCGTACCGCCGTGTGGTGAAGGGGAAGGTCACCGACCAGATCGAGTACCTCACGGCGGACGAGGAGGACCGGTACGTCGTGGCGCAGGCGAACGCGCCGTTCGACCCGAAGTCCGGGCGGTTCGTGAACGAGCGGGTCCTCGTCCGGCGGAAGGGCGGCGAGGTCGGCGAGGTCGCGCCCGACGGCGTCGACTTCATGGACGTCTCGCCGCGGCAGATCGTGTCGCTCTCGGCGGCGCTGATCCCGTTCCTCGAGCACGACGACGCGAACCGGGCCCTGATGGGCGCGAACATGCAGCGCCAGGCCGTCCCGCTGCTGCGGGCCGAGGCCCCGCTGGTCGGGACCGGCATCGAGGCCAAGACCGCCGGTGACGCCGGCGACGTCGTCCGCGCCGCCGCGCCGGGCGTCGTGGTCGAGGTCACGTCGACCCGCATCGTCGTCCGTGGTGACGACGACCGCATCCACGCCTACGACCTCACGAAGTTCGAGCGGTCGAACCAGGGCTCCTGCATCAACCAGCGCCCGGTCGTCACCGAGGGCGACCGCGTCGAGGCCGGCGGCGTGCTGGCCGACGGGCCGTCCACGGACGGCGGCGAGCTGGCGCTCGGCCGCAACCTCCTCGTCGCGTTCATGTCGTGGGAGGGCTACAACTTCGAGGACGCGATCATCCTCTCCGAGCGGCTCGTCCGTGAGGACGTGCTGACGTCGATCCACATCGAGAAGCTCGAGGTCGACGCCCGCGAGACCAAGCTCGGTCCCGAGGAGATCACGGCCGACATCCCGAACATCTCCGAGTCGATGCTGGCGAACCTCGACGAGGACGGCGTCGTCCGGATCGGGGCCGAGGTCCAGCCGGGCGACATCCTCGTCGGGAAGGTCACGCCGAAGGGCGAGACCGAGCTGACCCCGGAGGAGCGGCTGCTCCGCGCGATCTTCGGCGAGAAGGCCCGCGAGGTCCGCGACACCTCCCTGAAGGTCCCGCACGGCGAGCGCGGCATCGTGATCGACCGGCAGCGGTTCAGTCGCGAGAACGGCGACGAGCTCGACCCCGGCGTGAACGAGTCGGTCCGCGTGCTCATCGCGACGAAGCGGAAGATCTCGGAGGGTGACAAGCTCGCCGGTCGTCACGGCAACAAGGGCGTCATCGCGAAGATCCTGCCGGTCGAGGACATGCCGTTCCTCGAGGACGGCACCCCGGTCGACATCGTCCTGAACCCGCTCGGCGTCCCGTCCCGGATGAACGTCGGGCAGGTCCTCGAGACGCACCTCGGCTGGGCCGCCCGGAACGGCTGGGCCTTCGAGACCACCCCCGACTGGTTCGAGCGCGTCGGGTGGGGGAAGGACGAGCGCGAGGTCCAGGGCCCGGTCCGTCTCGCGACGCCGGTGTTCGACGGCTGCCGCCAGGAGGAGCTCGCGGACCTGCTCGCGAACACCGCCCCGACGGCCGACGGCGTGCAGCTCGTCGGCCCCGAGGGGAAGGCCCGCGTGATCGACGGCCGCAGCGGCGTGCCGATCGACGCCGAGGTCACGGTGGGCTACATGTACGTCCTGAAGCTCCACCACCTGGTCGACGAGAAGATCCACGCCCGCTCGACCGGTCCCTACTCGATGATCACGCAGCAGCCGCTGGGCGGGAAGGCCCAGTTCGGCGGGCAGCGGTTCGGAGAGATGGAGGTCTGGGCCCTCGAGGCGTACGGCGCCGCCTACGCCCTTCAGGAGCTCCTGACCATCAAGTCGGACGACACGATCGGCCGCGTGCGCGTGTACGAGGCGATCGTGAAGGGCGACAACGTCCCCGAGCCGGGCATCCCAGAGTCCTTCAAGGTGCTCGTGAAGGAGATGCAGGCCCTCGCGCTGAACGTCGAGGTCCTGAACCCGACCGGCGACAGCATCGAGCTCCGCGACAGCGAGGACGAGGCCTTCCGCGCCGTCGAGGCGCTCGGCATCAACCTCTCCCGGCCGGAGCGCCCGTCCTACGACGGGTTCTGACCCGCCGCGGCCGCCGCCGCACCCGCACCACCGCAGCCGCACCACCGCACGACCCGCCGCACGCCAGACGCACCGCCCCCGCAGGGGCGAGGAGGGCCGTCCGAGATGCTGGACGTCAACCACTTCGACAGCATGCGCATCTCCCTCGCGGAGGCGCACCAGGTCCGCATGTGGTCGAACGGCGAGGTGAAGAAGCCGGAGACGATCAACTACCGCACGCTGAAGCCCGAGAAGGACGGGCTGTTCTGCGAGAAGATCTTCGGCCCCACCCGCGACTGGGAGTGCACCTGCGGGAAGTACAAGCGGGTCCGGTTCCGCGGCATCATCTGCGAGCGGTGCGGCGTCGAGGTCACGCGGTCCAAGGTCCGGCGCGAGCGCATGGGCCACATCGAGCTGGCCGCTCCGGTCACCCACATCTGGTACCTGAAGGGCGTCCCGTCGCGGCTCGGCTACCTCCTCGACATGAGCCCGAAGGACCTCGAGAAGGTCATCTACTTCGCGGCGTACGTCATCACCACGGTGAACGAGGACACGCGCCACACCGCACTGCCCGAGCTCCAGGCCGAGATGGCCGAGGAGAAGCGGCAGATCCAGGCCGACCACGAGCAGGACCGGATCGAGCTGCTCCAGCAGCTCGAGGGGACGCTGGACGCGCTCGAGGCCGAGGGCGCGAAGCCCGACGTCGTGAAGCGCGAGCGCAAGGAGATCGAGAAGCAGCTGAAGGCCTCGGCCGCGCGCGCGCAGTCCGAGCTCGAGCACCTCGACCGCGTCCTCGACACGTTCAAGCGGCTGCAGCCGCGCCAGCTCGTCCAGGACGAGCTGGTCTACCGCGACATGCGCAGCCGGTTCGGCGACCACTTCACCGGCGGCATGGGCGCCGAGGCGATCCGCGACCTCCTCGAGCTGATCGACCTCGAGGCCGAGTCCCGCGACCTCCGCGAGGTCCTCGCGACCGCGAAGGGCCAGCGGAAGCAGCGCGCCACGAAGCGCCTCAAGGTCGTCGAGGCGCTCCGCACCGCCGAGGCCCGGCCGTCGGCGATGGTCCTCGAGGCCGTCCCGGTCATCCCGCCGGACCTGCGACCGATGGTCCAGCTGGACGGCGGGCGGTTCGC
>Ga0075480_10001608_pt1 | contig 14345 bp, 9 predicted proteins | sample DEB08_DNA_7_FD_81590 | JGI IMG/M metagenome (GOLD analysis project Ga0075480, IMG submission 81590) | Aqueous microbial communities from the Delaware River and Bay under freshwater to marine salinity gradient to study organic matter... | ecosystem: Environmental > Aquatic > Marine > Coastal ... | reverse complement strand
CTTCCATGATGAAACGATCAATTGGGCTTATCATACGATTCCTGAAACTGGCCTTGGCAACCGCCAGCTATATTGGCCGCGTGGCAAAATTCTTGGCGGGTCAAGCTCGATCAATGCGCTTGTCTATCATCATGGCCAGCCCGCCGATTATGATGATTGGGCGGCAGCAGGCAATCCGGGTTGGGACTATCATGCTATCAAACCGGTCTATGATGGGTTTGAGGATATTATTCGCGCCGATACGCAGCCCGCCCAAATAGGCAAATTGACGGTTAGTGATGTTGCCGATGAATATCACCTGCTAAAATCATATTTCTTTGCAATGGCAAATGAGATGGGCTTGCAAAGCGAAGCTGCCTGTCAATTGGATGGTGAGGGCATCTATCCCTATTTTATCACCACCCGCAAAGGCCAGCGTTGTTCATCATCACAAGCCTTTTTGACGCCAGCCCGCGGCCGCCCGAATTTAACCATCATGACCGATTCGATGGCAACGCGTATCGAAACCGCCGATGGGCGGGCTGTTGCGGTTCGTGTGATGCAAAAGGGCAAGGCGATCCGTTTAGCGGCGTCATGTGAAATCATCTTGTCGGCTGGCGCGGTAAATTCGCCCCAAATTCTGCAATTATCCGGCATTGGCCCGGGCGCGACCAGCCAGCGCCTTGGCATTGATGCGGTTCTTGATCAACCAAATGTCGGGCTGCATCTGTCCGATCATCTTGGCATCAATTATTACCAAAAGGCGAACCAGCCAACGCTGAATGCCATTCTTGGCAGTTGGCCGCGGGTGGCACTTGCTGGATTGCAATATCTTTTGCAGAAAAAAGGCCCGTTATCGCTTGGCGTTAACCAGCTTGGTGGGCTGCTTTGTGCGAAACCCAATGCGCCAAGACCTGATATGCAGATCTATATCAATCCCATCACCTATCGCCCCGCCCCGCAAGGCGGGCGTCGGCCCATTCTGCCCGACCGTGAATCAGGCTTTATTTTCAGCTTTAACGCCTGTCGTCCCTTTAGCACTGGCCAGATTGAAATTACCAACCCTGATTGGCGGCAGCCGCCGCGCATTGATGGCAATTACCTGTCAGATCAGCGTGATCTGGATGATGTGGTGGCGATGGCGCGTTTGATTGGCAAGATGCAGGATAGCGCCACAATAAAGGGGCTGTTGGCAGCGCCGTGTGAAACCGGACTATCGGCCATGTCAGATCAGGCCATCATTGATGATTTTCGGGACCGAAGCGGCACGGTTTTTCATCCCTGTGGCACTTGCCGCATGGGGCCAGATGCAGCGCATGCGGTTGTTGATCCGTCATTGCGGGTGCATGGCATTGACCGGCTGCGCATTGTTGATGCTTCGGTGTTTCCGAACATCACCTCGGCCAATTTGAATGCACCAACGATCATGCTGGCGCATAAGGCCGCCCAGCTAATCCTTGCGGCGCAAACCGGCTGATAAGACCAAGATTGATGGTAAAACTTGTTTAATGCTGGTTATTAAAGGCTGTTGGATGATGGTTTGTCTCAGGCGGGTTGCCTTGCGATAAAGGTAAAATACGCCTATATAAACCTCACTGGTTAACTCTCGCGGATGCCGCGAAAAAAGCAAGGCTTTAACAATGAAATCGAAATCCTCTTACCTGTTGGCAGGCGCGGTCGCGCTGGCGGTTGCTGGCTGGATGCTGTCGGGTGATTTGTTTGGCAAGGCTGATGGCACCGCATCACAAGATTCGGCATCGGCCACGTCAGTGACTGCCGCGCCAGCGGTAACCACCGAATCTGAATTGCCAGAAAATGGATTATTGGTGTCGGCTGTCGAGGTCAAGAATCAACCAATCACTCGCATTATTCGCGCAAGCGGTGTCAGCAAGGCCAAATTTGAAATGACCGTTTCGGCAAAGGCTGATGGACAGATCATTTCGCTTAATGCGGTCGAGGGTAATGATGTTGCCGCTGGCGATGTTTTGGTGCGGCTTGATACAGGCACGCTTGCCGAACAGATCAACGCTGCCAAGGCCAATCTTGAAGTTGCCAAACGCCGCCGCGAAGTGACCGAGCGTCTTGCCAAGGAAAATTTCAGTGCGCCGCTTGAACAGGCCGAGCGTGCGGCAGCCTATGCCACGGCCAAGGTCAATCTTCGGAAACTCGAAGAACAATTAAGTGATACGGTGATTGTTGCGCCGGTCTCGGGTCTTCTTGAAACCCTGCATGTCGAAAAGGGCGAGCGCGTGCGTCGCGATACTGCCACCGCAACGATTCTTGGCCTCGATGTTTTATCGGTCGTTGTTGCGGTTCCGCAAAATGAAGTGAGCCGGATCAAAATTGCCAGCAAGGTGAAAGTGCAAATCGCGGGCAATGGATCGCGTCACGGAACTGTGTCAAAAATTGCGTCAAAATCAAATCCGGCAACCCGTACATTTGATGTGACGATTGATCTGCCAAACCAAGACCGTAAATTACGCGCCGGAATGAGTGTCGAGGCAACAATTGATGCTGGCATTTTGCAGGCGTTTGCCATGTCACCAGCGCATTTATCAGTTGCCGAAAATGGTGTGTTAACAGCCAAAATTGCCGTTGATGGCAAGGCGGTGACATTGCCTGTCGAGGTTATTCGGGCAGGGGCGGAGACCGTATTTGTATCTGGCCTGCCGGATGATGCCATTTTGCTGACAGTTGGTCAGGGCTTTGTCGAGAATGGCGCAGCGGTCAATTACAAGCTTGCGAGCGCATCATGAATCAAATCATCGAGGCGGCATTTTCACGCGCAGGCGCCGTTTTGGTGGCTATGGTGATGCTGTTTGCCGTTGGCGTTTCTTCCTATTTTAGCATCCCCAAAGAAGCCAAACCTGATATTGATATTCCCGTGGCCTATGTGTCGGTATCTTATGATGGCATTTCGCCTGAAGATGCTGAACGGCTTTTGGTCAAGCCGCTGGAAAAACAGCTTCGTTCGGTCGAAGGGCTGGATAAAATGACTTCGGTTTCGGCCGAAGGCTATGGATCGGTGTCGCTGGAATTTGCCGCTGGTGAGGATATTGACAAAGCCATTGCCGATGTACGCAAGGCGGTTGATGACGCCAAACCTGATTTGCCGCCTGATGCTGATGAACCAAAAGTGGTCGAAGTTAGCCTGTCGCTATTTCCAGTTTTGACTGCTGCCCTTTACGGGCCTGTTCCTGAACGCGAAATGGTGCAGGCGGCACGCCGGATTAAAGATCGGCTCGAAGCCTTGCCGGGTATTTTGAAAGTCGATATTGGCGGTGATCGCAAAGAGGTTCTGGAAATTCTGGTCGATGCGGCGGCGATGGAAGCCTATGGACTTGATCCGGCAGCGGTAACCCAGCTTGTTCGCAATAACAACCAGCTTGTGACCGCCGGTGCGATTGATGATGGCGGCGGACGTCTTGTGGTCAAAGTCCCAGGCATTTTGGAATCGGTTGATGATCTGATCAATATGCCGATCAAGGCAAAGAACGGAAACAGCATCCGGTTTGGCGATGTTGCCGTTGTGCGCCGGACATTCCAGCAGGCGCAAGGCTGGTCACGGGTCAATGGCGAAAAGGCCATTGTTCTTGATGTTCGCAAACGGGTGGGGTCAAACGTCATTGAAGTGGTTGAGGCGGCGCGTACGATCATTGATGCGGCTGCCCCGCAAATCAGCCCCGAAGTGAAAGTCAGCTATTTATTTGATGATTCAAAACAGGTTCGTAATCTGCTTCGCGACCTTGGGAATAATGTTGGCGCCGCGGTCATTATCGTGATGGTTGTTGTTCTTGCCACTTTGGGGCTTCGCAATGCAACCCTTGTTGGTCTTGCCATTCCCGGATCATTCTTTGTTGGCATTACGGCGCTAAATGCGCTTGGCATCACGATGAATATCGTTGTTTTGTTTTCGTTGATTCTTGTTGCTGGCATGCTTGTGGATGGGGTGATTGTCACCACCGAATATGCCGACCGACAAATCGCCATGGGGAAAAACCGGCGCGAGGCCTATAAGATTGGCGCGCAGCGCATGGCATGGCCGATTATTTCGTCAACAATCACCACCTTGATGGTGTTTATGCCGCTATTATTCTGGCCAGGCATTGTTGGGCAATTTATGCAATATCTGCCAATGACGGTGATTGCGGTGTTGATTGCATCACTGCTGATGGCGCTGATTTTCATTCCGGTGCTTGGTGGCTTCATTGGGAAAAAGGGCATTGATTCAACTGCGATTTCCGCAACGGCACCGCGATTTTATCGGGCGATTTTGAAATTTGCCATCCACCGGCCGGCCATGGTGATGGTCAGTGTTGTTGGCTTTATGGTTGTGTCATTTTATGGCTATGCCTCGGCTGGTCTTGGTGTGTCTTTCTTTCCTGATATCGAGCCGGATCAAGCACAGGTGCAAGTGCTGGCACGCGGCGATCTGTCTGCCAAAGAACGCGACAAGCTGGTCAAAACCGCCGAAGACAGCATTTTGACGCAGCCCGGGATTCGTGATTTCTATGGCAAATCTTTCCGGTCGGGTGGGGCTGGTAATCAGGCACCGCGTGATTCGGTTGGCACGATTCGTACCGTTTTTGCCGATTGGCAGGAGCGTGACAAGGCCGAGGTTCTGATTGACGAGATGCGGGCGCGTGTTACCGCGCTTGCTGGTGCCGATTATAATATCCAGAAACAGCAGCAAGGCCCGGGGTCATCCCAGCCAATTCGTATTGATATTGTCGGCATTTCACTTGATGAGATCGGCGCGGCGACAAGCGATATGATCGCCAGAATGAATGAAATTGGTGGTTTCATTGATGTGACGGACAGTCGTCCCTTGCCCGGAACCGAATGGTCGCTTGTCACTGATCGCGATGCTGCCAGCCGTCATGGTGTTTCCATTTCTGGCCTTGGTATGATGATTAAAATGCTGACCCGCGGCATGCGCATTTCAGATTACCGGCCAGATGATTCAGAAGACGAATTGGATGTCGTCATGCGCTTTATGGGCGATCAGCGTAATCTTGACCGGCTAAAAGAATTGCGCGTGCCAACAATGGATGGGTCTTATGTGCCGCTTTCGGTGTTTGCCAGCCTTGAACCACGGGTTAAGGGCGGTGATATCGAACGCAAAGATGGTCAGCGTTATATGTATATTCAATCGAGCGTCAAAACCGGCTTATTGCCTGCCGATATGATTGAAAAATTGCGTCAGTCCTTGGTGGAAAATCCGATCAAGAATGCGGTTGATGTCCAATTTGGCGGCGAGGGTGAAGATATTGCCGAAACGCAGAATTTTCTTGGCAAGGCGTTTGGCATTTCACTGTTGTTGATGGTGATCGTGCTGATGGTTCAGTTTAATTCGGGTTGGCAGGCGATTGTCACAATGTCGGCAATTATCCTATCGACAGGCGGGGTGTTTTTGGGGCTGTGGGTTAGCGGCCGCCCCTTTGGCATTGTCATGTCGGGGCTTGGCGTGATCGCGCTTGCCGGTATTGTGGTGAATAATAATATCGTTCTGATCGACACATTTAACGAATATCGCAAACGCGGCTATTCGCCTGCTGAATCGGCGTTCCGGTCAGGGCTGGTTCGATTCCGGCCAGTTATCTTGACTGCGATTACGACCATTCTGGGTTTGATTCCGATGGTGTTTGAAATGACCATCATTCTGGTTGATCGGGAAATTCTGATTGGTGCGCCATCATCGCAATGGTGGACACAGCTATCAAGCACGATTGCTGGCGGCCTGACTTTTGCCACCATGCTTACTTTGGTGGCGACACCGGCAATGCTTGTTCTTGGCGCAAAACTGCCCGTTCTGCTTGGCAATGGCGCACGCCTTTTCCAGCGCCAGCCGAAATCGGCATAAATCGACCCTTAATGCGCCCTAAACCTTAATGCGATCTAGCCGCGGATGATCGGCTCGCTTGCGGCGGCAATCGCCAATAGCCGGCGGTCATGCTGGCGTGATCCGATAAGCGAAACACCAACAGGGCCAGTGCCTGCCGGATGGCAGGGAATGGTGATTGTTGGCCGGTCAAGATAGTTAGAGATGGCCGTATTGCGAAGGCATTTGGCATTTTGCGTGGTCTTGGCCTGAATATCGCCAAGCGATGACAGGGCTGGTGGCAGTGCCGGTGATGTTGGCAGGATAAGCGCGTCATAGCCCCGAACAGCCGTTTGCACCGCCGCCCATATCCGTTTGCGTGTTGCGAACATCTCAATATATTCACTTGCCAGAATATCTTTGCCGCCTTGAATGCGAAAGGCGATCAGCGGGTCATATTGATCGCCCTTGCCAGCTTCAAGATTTGACTGATGAAGATGATAGGCCTCGGCAGCGACAATGCTTTTGGTGTTGTTGCTTGGGCGCAAGGCTTCGATTTCGGCAAGGGTGATATCGCTGATATCAGCACCCGCAGCAGATAACCGGTCAATTGCCGCGGCAAAGCTGCTGGCGACATGCGGGTCAAGATCTTCGAAAAGGTATCCCTTTGGCAGGGCAAGTCGAAGACCTTTTACCGCAAAAGCCGGCTCATCTTTGCCTGATCCGCCAGCCATTAAACTGTCTAAAATGGCGCAGCAAGATACCGAATTTGCCATCGGCCCCGCCGCGTCAAAAGACTGAGATAGCGGAAAAATACCATCAGATGGCATGCGTGTTGTTGTTGGTTTCAGGCCAACAATACCGCAAAAGGCGGCTGGGGCGCGGGTCGATCCGCCAGTATCTGATCCAATCGTTGCTGGCGCCATGCCATCGCTGATTGAAACGGCGCTTCCAGATGATGACCCACCCGCCACACGGCCTTTGGTGATGTCATTCGGATCACGTTCAAACGGGCAACGCGCATCACCATAATGGGCATTGGTGCCAAGACCGGAAAAGGCAAATTCGGTCATATTGGTGCGGCCAATCACGATAAATCCGGCGGCCTTTAATCGCGCCAGAACGGTTGCGTCACTGCTTGCCGGGGCGGCATCTTGCAAAATCTTTGATCCGGCGCGGGTGATAATGCCCGCCTCGTCAAATAGATCTTTGATTGACAGCGGAATCCCGGCAAAGGCCGGAAGGCTCCATCCCTGTTTGCGGGCATGATCAACAGCATCAGCCTCTTTGCGCGCACGGTCGTGATAGACCTCGATAAAGCTGCGCTGGCCTTCGCCATTGGGGTCATCAATCGCGGCCAGACAATCCTCGACAAGGGCACGGGCGCCTTGTGAACCGGTTTGAAGCTGGGCGGCAAGGTCTTTTAGGGAATAGGTCATGGCAAGATATGGCTTTGCTGAAGGTGAAAATCACGCAATTTCTGGTGCGGGTGGGTTTTGTGAAACGCACTTGTATTTGGTAAGTTTATTATGCCATCGTTTTGCGAGGCAAGATGTAAAATCAAAAAGGCCGATCGGGCCTGGTAAAAGGGAGATCATTATGAAAACACGCGCCGCAGTTGCAGTGGCAGCAGGCCAGCCGCTGGAGATTATGGAAGTTGATCTTGATGGGCCGCGCCAAGGTGAAGTGCTTGTTGAAATCATGGCAACTGGCATTTGTCATACTGATGAATTCACCCTGTCAGGGGCTGATCCTGAAGGCATGTTTCCGGCCATTCTAGGCCATGAAGGGGCAGGGATTGTCCGCGAGATCGGCGCTGGTGTAACCAGTGTTGCCGTTGGTGATCATGTGATCCCGCTTTATACGCCTGAATGCCGCGAATGTGATTACTGTCTTCACCCAAAAACCAATCTTTGTCAGGCCATCCGCAGCACCCAAGGCCAAGGGGTGATGCCTGATGGTACAAGTCGCTTCTCGCTAAAGGGCAAACCGATCCTGCATTACATGGGAACATCGACCTTTTCAAATTTCACCGTTCTGCCGGAAATCGCACTTGCCAAGGTGAATAAGGCCGCACCATTTGACAAGATTTGCTATATCGGTTGCGGCGTTACAACCGGCATTGGCGCGGTGATCAATACGGCCAAGGCTGAACTGGGCTGTGTCGCGGTGGTCTTTGGGCTTGGCGGTATCGGGCTGAATGTGATTCAAGGGCTTCGCATGATTGGCGCGCGGATGATCGTTGGCGTTGATATGAATGACAGCAAAAAGGCCTGGGGCGAAAAATTTGGCATGACGCATTTTGTCAATCCGTCAAAGATCAAAGGCGATCTTGTTGGCCATCTTGTCGAATTGACCGGTGGCGGTGCTGATTATTCATTTGAATGTATCGGCAATGTTGAGGTTATGCGTCAGGCGCTTGAATGTGCGCATAAAGGATGGGGTGAATCGATCATCATTGGCGTTGCAGGTGCGGGTCAGGAAATCAGCACCCGCCCGTTCCAGCTGGTGACTGGGCGAAGCTGGCGTGGCACCGCCTTTGGGGGTGCGCGTGGCCGAACCGATGTGCCAAAGATTGTTGATTGGTATATGGATGGCAAGATCGATATCGACCCGATGATTACCCACACGCTGTCGCTTGATGAAATCAATAAGGGATTTGATTTGATGCATGCTGGCGAGTCAATTCGCTCGGTTGTGGTCTATTGATGGGCAAAGGCGCGGCCATTTGACTGCGGCCAAAAACGCCTTTTACCGGACATTTGCGTTTGGCAATTTGAATGCCCTCAAAGGCGGCATAAATATCGATAAATGGAGGGCTGATGGCACCAGCATTTTCGAAGGCTGAATATGATGATCGGTTGCGCCGTGTCCGTCATGTGATGCGGAATCGTGGTCTTGACGCCATCATCATTGGTGACCCGTCAAATATAAATTGGCTATGTGGCTATGACGCTTGGTCTTTTTACACGCCGCAAATGATGCTTGTCGATCTTGATCGTGGCCCGTTCTGGATGGGGCGCGAAATGGATGCAGGGGCTGCCCGCTTTACCACCTATCTGACGGCTGATCAAATCATCCCCTATCCTGAAACTTTGGTTCAACGTCCCGATACGCATCCGGCGGTATTTCTGGCCGATTGGATGGCAAAGGCTGGTTTTGCCAATGCAAAAATTGGCTATGAAAGCGATGTTTATTATTTATCGCCGCGCGCGCTTGCCGGTTTGCAGGACGGTATGCCAAAGGCGGTTTGGGTTGATGCTGATTTGCTGGTCAATTGGGTTCGGCTTGTCAAAAGTGATGCCGAAATTGCCGTTATGCGCGAGGCGGCGCGTATTGCCGAAATCGCAATGCAAACCGCATGGGATGGGGCGCGCCCCGGTGTGCGGCAATGCGATCTGATGGCTGATGTGATGGCAGCACAAATTCGCGGCACCCCCGAATTTGGCGGCGACCAGACCGCAATTCACCCGTTGATTTTGGCTGGCGAGGCGGCGTCGACCGCGCATCCGCTTTGGAATGATAATGTTCTTGAAGATGGGCAGACCGTGGCATTTGAACTTGGCGGTTGCCGCAAACGCTATAATGTTGGGCTGGCGCGAACCGTGCATCTTGGCACGCCGTCACAACAGCTTCAAGAAACCGCAAAGGCGGTTGAAGAGGGCATGCATGCGGTGATGGCGGCTTTGCGCGCCGATGTGTTTGCCGGTGATGTTCATGCGGCATGGCAAAAGGTGCTTGATCGTTACGGGCTGGAAAAGAAAAGCCGCATTGGCTATTCGATTGGCGCTGCCTATGCCCCTGATTGGGGCGAACATACGCTTAGTTTCCGGCCAGATGAAAAAGTGCTGGTTCCCGAAAATGCCGTTGTTCATATCATTCTTGGCATGTGGATGGATGGCTGGGGCATGGAGCTTAGCGAGACCTTGCATGTGACCAAAACCGGCTGTGACAGGTTGGCTGATTTTCCACAACATGTTCATCTGGTGCAGCGATGACTGACCGGCTTGCCGCTGCTGAGACGCTTTTGGCCGATCTTGTTGGCTTTGCCTCGATCAGTGGCCAGCCAAATGGTGAAATTGTCAATTACATCAAAACCTATCTTGAATCCTGTGGCGTCATTGTGCATCTCGATTCGCATGAAGATGGGCAAAGATTCAATCTGTTTGCCAGCATTGGCCCGCAAATTGATGGCGGTATTCTATTGTCGGGTCATCTTGATGTCGTGCCAGCCAATCCGGCGGGCTGGTCGCGTGATCCATTTGTTTTGCATAAACAGGATGGGCGGCTTTACGGGCGCGGCGCGGTCGATATGAAAGGGTTTCTGGCGATTGCGCTGGCGATGGTGCCTGCTTTTCAAGAGGCGGCAAGCCAGCTTGCCAAGCCTATGCATCTTGCCTTTACCTTTGATGAAGAGGTTGGCAGTTTCGGTGCGGCGCAAATGCCGTCTTTGCTGGATCGGCTAGGCGTCAAACCGGCGATTGCCGTAATTGGTGAGCCAACCGGCATGAAACCATTTATTGGCCATAAAGGTGGGCTTGAACTGATTGCCGATATTCGCGGAACGGCGGGTCATGCCTCTGATCCACGTGGTACGGTGAATACGCTTTATTACGCGGCGCGGCTGATTAACCACATTGAGGATAAGGCGCGATCATTGGCAAGCCAGCCGCGGCATGACACGCCGTTTGATCCACCCTATACCACCATTTCGGTTGGTCATATCAAAGGCGGTGAAGCGCGAAACATCATTGCCGATCATTGCCGGTTTCTGTGGGAAATTCGCCCGCTTCCAGAAGATGACCCCTATGCCATTCTTGGCGAAATTCAGCAATTTGTTACCGCAGAGCTGTTGCCGGAAATGCAGGCGATCTACGGTGATGCTGGCATTGATCTGATTGTCGAATCATGGTGTCCGGGCATGCAGGCGCGGGCTGGGTCACCGGCGGCCAATCTGGTGGCGCGGTTGTGGACAAATGAAACGCCCGATGTGGTGTCTTTTGGAACCGATGGCGGGCATTTTCAGGCGGCCGGGATTGAAACGATTGTGTTTGGGCCGGGCGGTATGGCGCAAATGCATCAGCCTGACGAATTTATCGAAGTGACGGCGCTTGGCGATGGGCTGGGGTTTCTTGACCGGCTTTTAACGCATATGAAAGCGCCGCTTTAGCAGGAAAAGCCAATGCAATTTCGCCATATTCTGATCGCCCTGATCGTGCCGCTGACATGGGGCTTTGGCTTTACATTTGCCAAGGCCGGGCTTGGGCATTTTTCGCCATTGCTGTTGATGGGCATGCGGTTTGTGCTGGCAGCAATCGTGCTGGCATGGTTTGTGCCCCTGCCGCGCGGGCATTTCTGGACCTTGTGCTGGATTTCGTTTATCGCCGCGACCTTACAATATGGGCTTACTTTTTCCGGTTTGGCGCTGATGGCGGCAACGCCAGCCGTCTTGCTGGTGCAAAGTGAGGTGATTTTTGGCGTGATTATCGCCGCCATTTTGCTTGGCGAGCGGCCAAGCCTTCGGCAAATTCTTGGCATTGTCATGGCGTCTTGCGGGGTTGTTGTCATTCTTGGTGCGCCCGCATTGGCGGGGCAATGGCTTGGCATCGGACTGGTGCTATCAGGGGCGCTTGTTTGGGCATTTGGTCAGGTTCTGATCCGCCGCCTTGACGGGGCTTTGGGCGGGTTTCAGCTTACCGCATGGATTGGGGTTATGGCTGGTCCGCAAATGCTGCTGGCATCCTGTCTGATTGATGGCAATCCGCTACCCGCCATTCAGGCAGCGCCAATCGAAGCATGGCTTACGGTGATCTACCTTGGCGTGGTAATGACCGCAATTGGCTATTCGGCTTGGTATTATGTGCTGGCGCGTTATCCGGTGCCAATGGTGATGCCGGTCTTGCTTTTGCTGCCGGTTGCGGCAATTTTTGGTGCTGTGACGATGCTTGGCGAGGTGCCTGACCCGATGGTTCTTGCTGGTGGGATGGTGGTGATTTTCGGTGTTGGCGTGGTGGTGGTTGAACCAGCCTATCTGCTGGCATGGTGGCGCAAAAAAACCGGCTAGCCCCACATCAGGCCATGCCGGTTTTCAACTGCCAAACATCATCTGTTTGGATTTATATGCTTTGCCCTTATCAGGCGCCGGTAAAGGCCTGCAATCCGGTTTGCGCCCGTCCTAGAATAAGCGCATGAACGTCATGCGTGCCTTCATAGGTGTTGACCGTTTCCAGATTAATCATATGCCGCATGATGTGATATTCCTCGGCAATGCCATTACCGCCATGCATGTCGCGCGATGTCCGTGCAATGGTGAGCGCCTTGCCACAATTATTGCGCTTGATCAGTGAAATATTTTCCGGTGCGCAGTTATTCTCGTCAAGCAAGCGGCCAACCCGAAGCGCGGCTTGCAGTCCGAGGGTAATTTCGGTCTGCATATCGGCAAGCTTTAGCTGGATAAGCTGATTGGCGGCAAGCGGCCGGTTAAACTGTTTGCGATCAAGCGTATATTGACGCGCCGCATGCCAGCAGAATTCAGATGCGCCCATCACGCCCCAAGCAATGCCGTAGCGCGCTTTGTTCAGGCAGGAAAATGGCCCTTTTAATCCGTTAACATTCGGTAAAAGATTATCCTCAGACACGAAGGCATTATCCATCTGGATCGAACCGGTAACCGACGCCCGAAGCGACAGCTTGCCCTCGATTTTGGGTGTGCTAAAGCCGCTGCCAGCCGTTTCACGCTCGATGATAAAGCCGCGGATCGCGCCATCAAGCTTGGCCCAGATAATGGCGATATCGGCATAGGGTGCGTTTGAAATCCAGGTTTTCGAACCTGACAAATGATAGCCGCCATCAGTCTTGACCGCCTTGGTTGCCATGCCGCCCGGATCTGACCCGAAGTCGGGCTCGGTCAGACCAAAACAGCCAATCATCTCTCCGGTTGCCAATTTTGGCAGGAATTTATGTTTTTGCGCGTCACTGCCAAAACTATAGATTGGGTGCATGACAAGTGATGATTGAACCGACATGGCCGAACGATAACCAGAATCGACCCGTTCAATCTCGCGAGCAGCAAGGCCGTAGGCAACGTGATTAACGCCAGCGCCGCCAAATTCCTCGGGGATTGTCGAACCAAGAAGGCCAAGCGCGCCCATATCTTTCAGCAAAGCTGGATCAAAAGCCTCATCGCGGAAATCGCCAATGACGCGTGGCATAAGAATGTCATCGGCAAATGCCTTGGCGGCATCGCGAACCATACGTTCTTCATCGCTAAGCTGTGCCTCAAGGAAAAAAGGATCGTCCCACTGAAATTGTGGCTTTGAAGAGGTCATGTATCTGTCCTTGGGTATCGGGGTTGATCATCGAAAAGCAGCGGTAAACCTACCCTATTTCAAAAGGGTTTGTCATCGTCTTATCAGCTATATTTTGACGCAGATGGGAAAAATATGATCTGTTGGCTTCACGGGATGCTGGGCATGGGGCTGGTGAATGGCTTGTAATTTTATGTTATTGTCATTAGATAAGCCTAGAAAATTGGCAAATTTGCGCGGAATACCAGCATGAATTCACCATGATTGGGACAGGATAAAATGACTGATGATCTGATTATTGCCCCGTCGATTTTGGCTGCTGATTTCAGCCGGATTGGCGATGAGGTGAAAGCTGTTGATACGGCAGGTGCCGACTGGATTCACCTTGATGTCATGGATGGTCATTTTGTGCCAAACCTGACCTTTGGCCCGCCTTTGATCAAGGCTTTGCGGCCGCATAGTCAGAAATGTTTTGATACGCATCTGATGGTGTCAAACCCTGATGCGCTATTGGCCGAATATGCCGCTGCCGGATCGGATATCCTTACCGTTCATGCCGAAGCCTGCCCACATCTTGACCGCAGTCTTAGCCATATCCGCGAGCTTGGTTGTAAAGCTGGTGTTTCGGTGAATCCGCATACGCCGATTGATGGTTTGCAGCATGTTCTTGACCGGCTGGATCTTATCCTTGTGATGACGGTCAATCCCGGATTTGGGGGGCAAAGCTTTATCAATGCTATGATCGACAAGATTGCCGCCACCAAAGCGATGATTGGTCATCGTCCGATCACCATCGAGGTTGATGGCGGCGTCACGGCGGATAATGCTGGCAAGGTGGTGGCCGCAGGTGCGCGCGCGCTTGTTGCCGGTTCGGCCGTATTTAAAGGTGCATCCTATGCCAAAAATATCGCGGCAATTCGCGCTGCGGCTGGCTGATTTCGCATCGCCAATGATATTGTCAATGATTAGCGGGCGTGATGCGGCGGCCCGAACAAGCTTGTCATCGCTTTCGACCATGGAGAGTCCAAATGGGGTTATTAATTGACGGAAGTTGGTCAACGGCTTGGTATGATACCGAAAAGACCGATGGCAAATTTGTTCGTGAAGATGCTGGGTTTCGCCATTGGATAACCGCAGACGGTGCCGCTGGGCCAACCGGTAAGGCTGGTTTTAAAGCCGAATCAGGACGCTATCATCTTTATGTGTCGCATGCTTGCCCTTGGGCACACCGGACGATG
>Ga0075480_10001605_pt1 | contig 14381 bp, 16 predicted proteins | sample DEB08_DNA_7_FD_81590 | JGI IMG/M metagenome (GOLD analysis project Ga0075480, IMG submission 81590) | Aqueous microbial communities from the Delaware River and Bay under freshwater to marine salinity gradient to study organic matter... | ecosystem: Environmental > Aquatic > Marine > Coastal ... | reverse complement strand
TCTTAAAGAGTAGCGCTATCTTATTTCGTCATATAATCCACATACCCGAGGCTTCTGATGCTTGAGCCGGTTTGTCTGACATCACTGCAACCGTCATGCCAAAGCGAGAGAATTTCTCGACTGAGGGCCATAGCAACACGGTTATGTGTATCAGGTAGGGGGCGGACATTATCGATAGTGTTCTCGATATGAATTATTCAGCTGCGCGGATCACTTGCGATAGTGCCGTTCGTCTCATTGACGTCATCGGGGCTCAAGGCCTTTCGCCGGAATGGATCGCCGCCACCCAAGTCCATGCTGATCATTTGTTTGGCGTGCGTTATCTTCAGGACGAACTGGGGGGTAAAATTGGGCGCCTCATAATGTTTGAAAAGCAAGGTTGGGATCGGCAGAAACGAAATCTTAATGACGTGACCCTTCGGGACAAATGCTATTGCGGGTCTGTCCCATTCGAATACAGACGGGAAAGTATTTTTGAAGCATGATCAATTGTAATTTCGTGTGCGCCGACCATTTCGTTGACCACGGCGTCTATATCTTTGGCGCTGGCGCCTGCTTGCAGCGCGATATTGCGTGCATGAAGCGCCATATGGCCTCGCTGGATCCCTTCGCTGGCCAAGGCGCGCAGTGCCGCGAGATTTTGGGCAAGGCCCACTGCTGCAATAACCTCTGCAAGTTCTCCTGCTGTTTCAACTCCTAAAAGTGCCAAAGCGGCTTGGGCTGCGGGATGTGTTTTTGTGGCGCCTCCCACCAAACCGACAGCCATGGGGAGCTTTATTGTGCCAGTCAAGCTGTGATCCGGACCAATGCGCCATCGCGACAAAGCCGTGTACTGCCCGTTCTGTGCTGCAAAAGCATGGGCGCCCGCTTCTACTGCGCGCCAGTCATTTCCCGTGGCGAGCACAATAGGGTCAATGCCATTCATGATGCCCTTGTTGTGTGTCGCGGCACGATAGGGATCAACCTCGGCAAAAGCAGAGGCTTCGACGATGCCTTTTACGACCTCTTGCCCCTCAAACTGCTTTGTCGAAAACTGCCGTGCGCTGAGCGTCACGCTGGCGCTTACAAGCCGTTTGTCGGCCAAATTCGACAGGATCCGGAGACGTGTTTTTCCAGCTGTGAGCTTTTCGATCAGGGGGGCCACGTGTTCAGCCATGGTATTGACGGTATTGGCCCCCATGGCGTCACGTACATCGACTAAAAGATGTACGATTAACATAGCTCCGGCAGGCGTTTCAGGGAAACTGTAGACCTCTACATCTTCACATCCACCGCCAAGCGCGCAAAGCGTGCGGTCCTTTTCATTTGCAGATTTTATGATGTGTTCTTTGTTTTCGAGAATTTTTCTACGCGCTTTCGAAAGATCATGAATCCTCATAACCTGTATCTGGGCGCGCATAACAGGCCGATCTGCGGCAGCGCGAAAACCGCCAGAATCGCGCGCCAGTTTTGCCATGTAAGAGGCCGCCGCGACAACAGAAGGTTCTTCGACCGCCATGGGGATCAAATACTCTTTTTCATTGATGACAAAGTTTGTGGCAACGCCCAAAGGCAATTGAAATCGGCCTACCACGTTTTCGATCATACCATCGGCCTGCTCCAGACTGAGCGCAGTCTCCCCCGTGAAGGTGAAAATTTGCTCTGCAAGGGCTGGGCATTTTTCACACAGAGCTTTTAACCGCTCGGCCGGTTCCATATTGCGAAAGGCTGGAATAGTTGAATTTTTGATGGTCATGGGCCTGTCTTTGGATCAGTTCAAAATAACATGGACGTGCCTGCAAACCTTCGTTTTAATTTTCAAAGACTGCAATGGCTGTTTTTATTTTTCACCGCAGGTGTCAATCAAAGAGTCTGTTTAATTCAGCCGCGAATTGTGCCTTCAATATCATCGCTTTGACCATCTTTTCGGTATTGGAAAGCTTTGACCAATCCAGCTGATTTGTGGCACAGACTTCGCAATCGCAGACCTCATGGCGCGGCATTAAACGTTTGTAGCCCTCATGCGGGATCATTGGTTTAGGTCCGCTTTCTGGGATTGCTTGGCCTCCCATTCGGCTTTCTTTTCTGCGTATTCGGCCTCAGACAGTTTGTGCCATCCGACACATTTTCCTGTTGGTGATCGACCACATGTACAACTCATCTCAACCTCATTCCAATGGCTGCGTATTCGCGTGAAAGTTATAAAATTTATATCTTACAGTACGCTGATAAGGCTTGATTGGATCACCATTTAAAGATGTGCGTAGTATTTTACAGCAATGTTAAAGGAACGCCCCCTGAGTCGAGCGCCCGTATATAGAGTTGACACTTAGCGACGGGTGTTCATTTTGGTCAAAGCAGGCGGGGGCAGGTGAACGGACAGGGGCGAAGATCGCTCGGTTTGGCTAAAATGCACAAGTGGGAGCAAACGGTGAACTTATTTGATAATATTATTGTGGACCGCGGATCCAAATATTCGGTATCTGGCGCGCCGGTCACCACGCAGGATGAGGTGCAACAGTTTTTGAAAACCCTAAAGAGGCATAAAAAATATGCGAAGGCCACACATAATACTTGGGCAGTCCATTTTCGAGATGCAGGGCCGTTAAAGAATGATGACGGCGAAGCGGGGGCAGGGCTCGTCATCCTCAGAATGCTGGAACGGCAGTCATTTTTTGATCATTTGATTGTTGTGACCCGATGGTTTGGAGGGACCAACCTCGGGGGCGACCGTTTTCGACGGGTACAAGACTGTGTGAATTATTATCTTGAACATTATCATTCGCCACCTCCTCAATGATAGAAAAGGCACAATAAACACAACCAACAGGTCACCATGAAGATTGTTCTCGTACATCCGGAAATTCCACATAATACAGGATCCATTGGGCGTACCTGTGTCGCTTTGGACTTGGAACTAATCCTGATAAAACCATATGGCTTTTCCTTGGATGAAAGAACGGTGTCGCGTTCTGGGACAAGATATTGGAAAGATGTCACTCTATCAGAATATGCCTCATGGGAAGCCTTCTTGGCGCAAAGGCGCCCCGCACGAGACCAGCTTTATTTCTTTGAAGAGAATGGGAAGACAAGCTTCTATGTGCCAAACTATCCCAATGACGCCTACCTTATTTTTGGGCGTGAGAGCATTGGCTTGCCGCAAGAGATACTGGACGGGATGGAGGACAGAATTTTTCACATTCCCATGCGTAATCGCGCTGTAAAATCGCTCAATCTGTCCAATGCGGCGACCGCAGCAATCTATCAGGCGTTACGGGCTCAATTTCAAAGCTAGGGATTTGGCGGTGCGAGGTAATCTTTGTCAGATACCTTTTCAAGCCAATCGGCCACCTGTCCGCCCTGAGCTTCTTGGATAGCGATATGGGTCATGCTCTGCGTTGGGCCAGCGCCGTGCCAATGTTCTTCGCCCGGGGGGATCCAGACCGTGTCGCCCGCGTGAATCTCTTTTGGGGCCTCACCGCGCAGCCCGATCAATCCTGTGCCGTTGACAACATAAAGCGTTTGCCCAAGTGGATGTGTGTGCCAGGCTGTCCGTGCGCCGGGCTCAAAGCTTACCTTAAGCGCCCTTACGCGCGCAGGCTCTGGCGCCTCAACGATGGGATCTTGCCAGACGCGCCCTGTGAACCAATCTGAATTGGCCAATTTTGTGGGGCGCTCGAAAGATTTGTGAATGTTCATGAATGGGTCCTGCCTGTTTGAAAATCAAGTCTTTAGGGATGATTTGCCTTCCAAGCCTTGATGCGTGGCCTCTTTTCCGCCTGGGATCTGCATTTCAAAAACCTCTGTCACGGAGGTGTAATCATAATACCCAAGCCGCGCGAGGGGTCGGATTTTCGGAATATCCATTTTTCCCTCTGCCGTGAGAAAGTCATCATTGACATGGATATGCATCACTTCTCCATAGACGACTTCGACCCAGCCGTGGTTGGAATTGCCCCGCAGACGATGAGTGGAAAGATAGCGACATTCAAAATGCGCAGGACTTTCAAGAACACGAGGTCCAGGTGCGGAAATGCAAGACTGGGCTGTCACACCGGCATGCTGAAATTCGTCCTCTCCTTCGGGGACTTCCATCGCAGAAATATTCACCGCCTCGCGCAGGTCGTAAGTGGCCATGTTCCACACAAACCACCCTGTTTCTTCTGCATTCACAACAGTATGTTTGCGCTCTCCAGAAGAAAGTTGATTGGCGGCAAACATCACCATCGGTGGATCAAAAGTCAAATTCTGCCACTGGCTGTAAGGGGCAAGATTGGGGGTGCCGTTTTTTGAAATGGTTGAAAGCCACCCAATCGCTCGAGGGACAGTGCAAGATTTGAACGGCGAAAACGGCAGTGGGCAGGATTCACTTTGCGGGGCATAGTGCATGTGCGTGGCCTCCTGTTGTTATGATCACGGCTGTCGCGGCGATCATTGCAGGTCGGATGCTATCCGTCCACTGTCAATATCGCCGTTCGGTGGACTCACAACTCGGGCCAGTAAAGGCGCATAGGATTGGTGACCAATAGTTTTTCCTGCTGCTGAACGGTGCGGGCAATGCGTGGAATATAATCCACCAAGGCACCATCATCGGGCATATGGGATTTCATATTGGGATGTGGCCAATCCGTTCCCCATAAAACGCGGTCCTCAAATCGATCAACGATGGCCTGATAAAAGGGCACAACATCGTCGTAAGGTGGTCCCGCAATGGTCAACCGTTCTGGACAGGTTACTTTGCTCCAGATCAAGGGATTGTTTTCCATAAGAGATATAAATTTTTTAAAAGCAATATGTTCAGCGCCATTTTTAACGTTTGGTCGTCCCATGTGATCGATTACGATGATACCCGGCAACTCTTGTAAAAAGGGTTCTAAATCTTCCAGATCTTGGGCTTCGAAATAGACTACGGTGGACCACCCGAAATCCTGTATCTTTGCAGCAATCTCAAGAAAAACTGACTTCGGCGTTGCATCCACCAACCGTTTGACAAAGTTGAACCGCACGCCGCGGACACCTGCCTCATGCATGTCGCTCAGCTCTTCTTTCGTGATATCGGCGCCGACACTTGCCACGCCGCGCGCCAATCCGCCAGAGGCGCGGCAGGCATCCATCATCGCGCGGTTGTCTTTGCCGTGACAGGTGGCCTGTACAATCACATTGCGCGTGAAACCCAAATGATCGCGCAGTTCGAAAAGTTTCTCTTTGCCCGCATTGCAGGGCGTGTATTTGCGTTCTGGGGCAAATGGAAATTCGGGTGAGGGACCAAAGACATGGCAATGCGCATCCACAGCTCCTTTGGGCAATTGAAAATCGGGTTTTTTGGGATTGGGGTGAAAGACAAGCCAATCTGGGTCCATCTGTTGCTGGGTCATGCGAAAATCTCTCCGTCCATCAATTTGCGCGCCGTTCTTAGAATGGCGGCGGTTTTTACGTTGTCCTGATCGTCAAGCCCTGCGACCACGGTCATTTCTCCGCTGGGGTGTTCGATGGACAGATATCTTTCTGTGCCGCTGCCCCGCTGAGCGAGGTCAAATGCGGTACTTTCTGGGATCAAGCAGGCGGTTGCAACGCTCACTGCGCCCAGCACGCCGATCGATTTATGGCAGCGATGGGGAATGAAGGTTCGCGTTGAAATTGCGCCGCCGTTTTGCGCGCGGGATACCATAGTCATTTTGGGCACAGTTTTTTCCGTCACATCCCCAAGGTTCATGAGCGGGCCGCAGGCAAGACGCAGCGCCTCAAGCTTTTGACGCAGCTCTGTGTTGCCCTCAAGCTCCGCGGGAGTTTCATGACCGGTGATCCCGATATCCTCTGCGCGCAGAACAACGCAGGGCATTCCGTTGTCAATCATTGTAACATCAACACCATTGATGGTGTCTTTGGCCTGACCGCTGGGCAAAAGCGAGCCGCAGCTGGAACCTGCCGTGTCCTGAAAGGTGAGCGCGATAGGAGCCGCCGTCCCCGGGACACCATCGATGCTTGCGCTGCCTTCTTCGTTGATCTCTCCATTTGGAGTTTCAATGCGTGCCACGGCTATTTGCCCCGTATTTTCCATGAAAATTCGGACCTCGGTCGTTGGGCTTTGTGCTTTTACAAGACCGCGCGCGATCGCAAAGGGGCCAACACCTGCCAGAAGATTGCCGCAGTTTTGCGCGTCAGACACCAGCGGTGCATCCACAGAGACCTGCAAAAAAAGATAATCGACATCGACGGCAGGTCGATCGGATTTCCGCACAACGGCGATTTTTGAGGTGAGGGGATCAGCGCCCCCCATACCATCTATTTGGCGCGGGTCTGGAGAGCCCATGGCGCGCATCAAAAAGGCATCACGCAGAGCTTGATTGTCTGGAAGATCTTCGGTCAGAAAATACCCCCCTTTGGAAGTGCCCCCGCGCATCCACATGCAGCGCACGCCCTTAGACATATTTCAAGCCCTTTTCGGCAAGGCGAGGGCGCATATTATAAAGGTCTAGTCCAAGCTCACCTGCTTCAAACCGCGCCCGTTTGGCGTCTTCGTTGGCAACGCGGGCTTCAGCTTGGGCGAGTACATCTTCGGCCTCTTCACGACGCACAACACAAACCCCATCATCATCTGCCACAACGATGTCGCCGGGATGGATCAATTCATCTGCGCAGATGATCGGCACATTAACAGATCCCAGCGTTTCTTTGATGGTGCCTTGGGCACAGATCGCTTTGGACCAGACCGGAAACCCCATCTCTTTAAGGTCTGCGACATCACGCACCCCTGCATCAATGATCAATCCCCGACATCCCCGCGCCAGCGCAGAGGTTGCAAGCAGATCTCCAAAATACCCCGCATTTGAGGGGGTAATTGTGCCTAATACCAAAATATCCCCAGCCTGTAATTGTTCGATGGCTACATGGATCATCCAGTTGTCACATGGGGGTGCAAGGATGGTCACGGCGGATCCCGCAATGCGTGCACCCGGATAGATGGGGCGCATGTAATCGGCCAAAAGCCCTTTGCGCCCTTGTGCTTCGTGCACAGTGGACACGCCGCAAGCGGCCAGTCCGTCAATGATCTTTTGATCTGCGCGCTCAATTTCTTGAACGACCAGTCCTGTTGTGCCTGGCTGAATGTTCATTCCAATTCGTCCACGGTTCTTGGAAAGATCGTTTCAAACCCTTCCGCATATTTTGCCGCGCGCCCGCCGGCCTGTCCGCCGGAATTGCGCCGGAAATGATTGGCACGGTTTTCCGCCACATTCTTGTAAAAATTCCATAGATGCTCTTGCCCCTTCATACATTGAATGGCTGCCCATTTTTTGTCCCAGACATCCGAAATGTCTAAAAACACAGTAGGCTTCCAGTTCATCTGTTCCGTTTGATGGGGTTCAAAGAGGTAAAGTTGCGGCGCACCCAGCACTTTCTGACCCGGATTATGGCCCCAGGCCTGTGCGATCATCCTACATTCCAAGGCAAAGGTCGTCGTATTCATATGATCCGTGTTATAGGGATCCCATCTTGAATGGGACATCATAAATTTGGGCTGAACTTCGCGGATCACATCGACCATACGATCCTGCGTGTCGCGTCCCAGATCCAGCGGGTAATCCCCCACATCAAAAAACCGGATGTCGTTCACACCCAAGGCTGCCGCGGCATTTTCGGCTTCTTCGCGCCGTGCAGTTTTGACTTTTTCAAGCGTCATACCCTCTTCTTTCCAGAGCTTTGCGCTTTCACCGCGTTCTCCATAAGAAAGGCACACGACCGTCACCTCATAGCCCATGGCTTGATGGAGCGCGATCGCTCCGCCGGCACGCCACACAAAATCAGCTGAATGCGCGCTGATCACGAGGGCAGTTTTTTTGTCTGACATAGCTATTTCCACCGTTTGCAAAATTTGTGTGAAGTATATGCTGTCTTGTCCCCAAGTCCTATTTCGAAATATGTTGCACTAATAAGGAAAAGCTATAGGGCCGGCAAAAGTGAACAAACTTCCCAACATAAAACACATGCGGGTTTTTTTAGAAGCAGTGCGCTTTGGATCGATTTCTGAGGCGGCGCATCGCTGCCATTTGTCCCAACCGGCCGCCACGCAAGCGCTGGCGCGTCTTGAAGAAGAGGTCGGGGCCACATTGGTCAACCGTGACAGGCGTAATTTTGGCGCAACGGAATGTGGCGGATTGTTTCAGCGCCGTGTGATCACGGCGCTTGCCCATCTCAGAACAGGAGCGAGATATTTGCGCTCCGCCTCAGCAAAACCCACGCGGCGCACGGGCGAATTAGAAAACCTGATGACTGCGGCTCAACTGCGCACTTTGATTGCCGTTGCAAACACCGGCAGCTTTACGCTTGCCGCACGCCAATTGGGATTGTCGCAACCTACGATCCACCGCTCAGCGCGCGGGTTAGAGGAACTCGCGAAAACCACCCTCTTTCATGCCCGATCCTCAGGTGTGGCGCTCACATCTGTTGCCAGCGCTTTTGCCCAAGAGGTAAAGCTTGCCCAAGCCGAAATTCGCCAAGGCATAGAAGAGATTATGCATATTTTGGGGAGTGGTGAGGGGAGCTTTGTTCTTGGCAGCCTGCCTCTGGCACGCACCATGATCGTACCCAAAGCTGTCAACGCGATGGTCAAAGAAAACACGCCGATCCAGATCCGCGTCGTGGATGGGCGCTATATGGAGCTCCTGCGCTCGCTCAGGGAAGGTGATTTGGACTGTATGATCGGCGCACTTCGTTTTCCGCCGCCAAGCGATGACATTGTTCAAGAAGTATTGTTTCAGGACGGGTTGGTCATTGTGGCCCATCCGTCCCACCCGCTGGCAGGGCGGCGCAACATTCCGCTGGAGGACACGCTTTCCTATCCTTGGATTGCCCCGCCCAAAGAAACCCCAGCGGGACAGTACCTATTTGAAACGCTTGGTATTGAACGGCGCGAAAAGACACCTGTGCGTGTCGTATCCTCCTCCATGGCGGTGCTTCGCGGGGTCTTGACCGAGGGCCCTTATATCTCTGTCGTCTCCCGACATCAGGTCAGCATCGAAGAACGCCAAGGGTTGATCACGCCACTTGACGTGTCGCTGAAGGGACAGTTCCGCGACATTGGCCTGACCTATAGGAAAGGTTGGCGGCCCACATTCAGTCAGGCCAAGTTCATTGAGTTTTTGCAAGAGTTCAGCAAAAATGTCGGTAATAGGTGATTTGACATCTTATGCTTAGATAGATTTTCTCAATACTCAAAGGAACATTTCAATTGGCCTATCACCGATCAAACTGGTAATGAGACACAGCGCTTCTTTGGTGCCTGTTGGAGGAACAGATGAGTTTGAAAAAAGAATATGACGATATTCCTGGAACATTTGTGTTTGACGCGGACCGAAGCCGCGAAGGATATCAGCTTAATCAATTCTGTATTTCCTTGCGTTTGCAGAAGAACAGAGATGTGTTCAACGCCGATGAAGCGGCATATTTGGACAAATATGCAATGACGCCAGAGCAGCGGGGCGCCGTGCTTAGAAGAGATTGGAACGGTTTGTTGATGCTCGGGGGGAATATCTACTACACGTCCAAACTGGCCGCCAACGACGGGATCAATTTTCAGGAATTGGCAGGTCTTATGACCGGAATGGGCAGTGAAGCCTATCGCGCGATGATGTTGGGTGGCGGACGCTCTCCCGAAGGGAATCGGTATCAACACGAATGGGACGAAAAGGAGCAGTCGTAATGGCGCGCATTACTGCAGGGGTTGGATGTTCACATGTTCCCGCAATCGGCGTGGCGATGGATCAGGGGATCACGGGTCAACCCTATTGGGAACCATGTTTTGCAGGCTTTGAGGCATCACGCGAATGGATGAAAAAGGCGAAGCCGGATGTTATTTTTCTGGTCTATAATGATCATTGCACAGCGTTTGATGCTTCTTGTATTCCAACCTTTGCGCTGGGCTGTGCGCCTGAATTTAATCCCGCGGACGAAGGTTGGGGGCCGCGCCCCGTGCCCGTCGTCAGAAACCATCAGAAACTTGCCAGCCACATCGCACAATCTCTGATTCTGGATGAATTTGACATCACGATCATGAACGAGATGGAGGTCGATCACGGCCTGACCGTTCCTCTGTCTGTGATGTTTGGTGAACATGGGCCGGAGGACACATGGCCCGCATTGGTCATTCCACTTGCAGTGAATGTGGTGCAATTCCCGCCCCCCACCGGAAACCGTTGTTTCAACCTTGGAAAAGCCATACGGCGCGCTGTCGAAAGCTTTGATGAAGATCTGAATGTGGTTATTTTTGGAACAGGGGGCATGAGCCACCAACTGCAGTATAAACGTGCGGGTCTGATCAACAAAGACTGGGATCAGTCGTTTCTTGATCGGCTGACCTCTGATCCTGTGGGGCTCTCGCAAATGCCCCATGTGGAATATCTGCGCGAGGCCGGATCAGAGGGTGTTGAAATGGTGATGTGGCACGTCATGCGCGGAGCTTTGGACGAAGATGTGGTCGAAGTTCACCGCCATTACCATGTTCCCGCGTCAAACACGGCGGTTGGACATATCATTTTGGAAAATAAGACAGGCTAAAGAACATGAGACTTTGCGTGGCAGGTGCCTACGGGGCCTTTGGAATGAAACACCTTGACGCCTTGGACAATATCGAGGGTGTGACGGTCACCTCTGTAATGGGGCCAAGTGAGGATAAGATCAAAGCATTGGCTGAGGCACGTGGCATCGGCCATTCTGCAACAGACTTAAATGAATGTTTGAAGCGCGATGATGTGGATGCAGTCATTTTGGCGACACCCACACAACTTCATGCCGAACAGGCGATTGCTTCCATGCGGGCGGGAAAACCTGTGTTGATTGAAATTCCTATGGCGGACTCTTTGGCTGACAGCGAAAAGATTTGCCGCGTGCAAAAGGAAACAGGGGTCTTGGCCATGGCGGGGCAAGTGCGTCGCTTCAACCCTTCGCACCAATGGATCCACGCGAAAATTGCCGCGGGGGAGCTGAAGGTCCAACAAATGGACGTCCAGACCTACTTTTTCCGCCGCACCAACATGAACGCAAAGGGCGAACCGCGCAGCTGGACGGACCATCTTTTGTGGCATCATGCGTGCCATACGGTGGATTTGTTCCAATATCAAACAGGAGAGGTGGTGTCAGACTGCTTCGGCCTAGAGGGTCCGCACCATCCGGAGCTTGGCATCGCAATGGATATGTCGATCGGTATGAAAACCCCAAGCGGGGCGATATGTACTCTGTCCCTTTCGTTTAACAATGACGGACCATTGGGGACGTTTTTTAGGTATATATGTGATCATGGCACCTACATTGCGCGCTACGATGACCTTTATGACGGGCGCGAAAATCAGATTGATCTAAGCGATGTGGCGGTGTCCAACAATGGAATTGAATTGATTGACCGTGAATTCATTGCCGCCATCAAAGAGGGGCGCGAACCTAATGGGTCTGTTCATGACACTCTGGACGCCATGCGCACCTTGGATCGGATCGAAAAATCATTTGGCTAAGGCGATGTGATATGCGCGCTCCGGCTTATTGAAGCCGGTGGGCGCGTATGTTTTTTAACAGTACCGTTCAGGTCCGACCCATTGTTGGGCGGAATATCGGTCGCCATGCGCCCAACCGACTGGAAGCACATCATTAATCCGAGCTGCGATTTCATCTGTGATCGCAAAATCCGCACCCTGCGCCAGTTCTTTCAAATGGGTGATGTGGCGCGTACCGGGGATCGCTGTGATATGATCCCCCTGATGAAGTACCCAAGCAATCGCAAGACCCGCTGCCGAAATAGACAAATCTGTAGCCAAGCTACGGAATTTTGCATTAAATTTGAGGTTTTCGCTGAGGTTGGGTTCCATAAAGCGGGGATTGTTCACGAGAAAATCCATGCTTTCAGCCGTTGCGTGGTTATGTGGGCGATCCGTCAAAAGAGACCTGCCCACTGGGGAAAAGGCCACAAATGTGGCACCAATGTCTTTGCAGGCTTGGATCATTCCCAGTTCTGGTCCGCGGGTGGAGAGAGAATATTCCGACTGCACAGCCGCCACAGGATGGACCGCATGGGCGCGCCGCAAAGAAGAGGGCGCGATTTCAGAAAACCCAACCGCCTTTACCTTGCCAGCTTTGACAAAACCGGCGAGCGTTTCGCTCACCTCTTCGATCTCAACCCGCGTGTCGCGCCGATGCACGTAGTAAAGATCTATTGCCTCGATGTTGAGCCGTCGCAGACTTTCGTCCAAAGATTGCGTCATATGCTCCTTTGAATTGTTAAAGCGATGTTCTGGATCGCGCGTGATGCCCACTTTGGTCGCGATTGTGAACGGGCAGGGGCCGCCGCGTGCCTTAAGCCACTCACCAATCACGTTTTCAGACCGCCCCATACCATAGACATTTGCCGTATCAATATGCGTGATGCCCATCTCCAGACAGGCGTCCAGAACTTTTGCAGAGTTTTGATCATCTGCAGGCCCATAGAAATCCGTAAACGACATGGCACCATAGCCAAGAGCATTCACCTTTGGGCCGTTTTGACCAAGCTGGCGTAGGGTCATTGTTAATCTCTCCTTGCTGGGGACTGAGCTGCCGAACAAATATGTCTTGATCTGTCCTTATAACATGTGTTGGCTTGTACAAAAGGGTCTGAGCAAAGGTTCTTTGCGCCAAAGCACCTGTCATTGAAACAAAATTGGAAATGATTGTCGTTCATGAAAGTCTTTTCATCCAAAAACCGACCGGTGCATTTCGGGCCTTATCCTGTGGAAAGGTTAAAACGGATTTCAAAGGTAGATCTGTCATCCGTTCCAGACATGGCACCCTTGACCTTTCAACGACCCGAGATGCCTGAAAATATCGTCAATGCGATGGGCGAATATCAGGCGATGCTGGATGCGATCCGCGATGGTTTGATCAATAAGGTCGAAGCCGTTATCCCCGAAGATCCTCAAACCCGCGCGGATCACCTGAAGGCCTTTGGATATTTCAACGATGCGGCGATGATCGGTATTTGTGCTTTGCCAGACGCGGCCGTTTTGGACCGACCAATCCTAAACCCAGATATTGATCGATTGGCCGACGCGCTGCGCACGCGTCAGACCAAAACGCTTGCCTCTGGGATTGATGTGATCATGGCTGATCTTAAAGATTCAATGGAAGCGCCACCAACTACAATTGAGGGGCACACCCATGCGATTGTTTTTCTTTATGACAATCCCAGAGCGCTAAAGACAAAAGAGCGTGGTGGCGATTGGCTGAAGGACGCCCACGCACATCGCGCCAGTCTTCGCGCAAGTGAAACCACGTCGGTGCTTGCCAATTACATCCGTCTTCTGGGATTCGACGCAAAATCCCATTCCTGCAGCGCAAGCGACGTCAACTTAAATATGCTCGCCGTAGCGGCAGGGCTTCTTTGGTATCATGACGGCAGACTGGCTGCACCCTTTGTGGGGGAAGATTTTGGGCTTGGAGCGATTACCTGTCGGATGGATCTGGCAGTTGATCATCCACTTGCGCCGCCATCCAAACAGGCTTGGTTCCATTCGAAGGGACCTGCTTGGTGGCTTGGGACGGGGGGGAGCAAAACAGCTTGGAACAGGGATCCCTACCGGAGGCGACGGTTTGTCGATGGCCCCCATCCGTTTGAGACCCTCAAACGCGTTGACAAGCCGACCACTTTTATAGACGAACCGCGCGTGGCGCGGGTGCCAAAACGAACCGATATGTTTGCACGCGCGCAGTTTGGCGATATGGGAAAGGCGCTTCAGGAGGGTGCCAAAGGCGGGCATTATGCACGAAAATCCGCCCCTTCATTTGCGCAGCGTCGCGCCTTGGGGGCCTTTGTTCTATTGCAGGATGGAACGCCAAATCCTACCGGTGAGCGCCCAAACGACCCACAGCGGAATGCCGATAATTTCAAAGCCGCATCGTATTTTTTGGGGGTTGATGCCGTGGGGTTATCACGCTGCCCCGATTGGGCATGGTATTCGCATGATGCAACCGGTGAAAAGATAGATCCCCCACATCCCAACGCTATCTCCATGATTATCGATCAGGGATTTGAAACCATGGAAGGCGCCTCTGGTGACGATTGGATTTCGGTTGCACAATCCATGCGCGCTTATCTTCGGTTTTCGCTTCTTGGAGGCGTAATAGCTCAGCAAATCCGAAACCTTGGATACCAGGCGAAGGCACATTCGGTCATGGATGGGGATGTACTTCAGCCGCCTTTGTTACTTTTGTCGGGCTTGGGAGAGGTCAGCCGGATTGGAGAAGTGATCCTCAATCCCTATCTCGGTCCACGATTAAAATCTGGGGTGGTGACCACGGATATGCTGATGACACATGACAAGCCCATCGATTTCGGCCTGCAGAATTTCTGTGAAAACTGCAATAAATGTGCGCGTGAATGCCCT
>Ga0075480_10001602_pt1 | contig 14388 bp, 10 predicted proteins | sample DEB08_DNA_7_FD_81590 | JGI IMG/M metagenome (GOLD analysis project Ga0075480, IMG submission 81590) | Aqueous microbial communities from the Delaware River and Bay under freshwater to marine salinity gradient to study organic matter... | ecosystem: Environmental > Aquatic > Marine > Coastal ... | reverse complement strand
TATTTCCCCCCATCGGACGGGCGTCGGGACAGTCGCCGCGGACGCTACCGGGACGAGGTCTTCTCGAAGCGAGTCCCCGCAGGAAAACGAACCTACTTCTTCGATGTGAAGACTACCCGGTCGGGCGAAGATTACTTCCTGACTATTACCGAGAGTAAAAAAGTTGGAGAGAATCGCTACGAGAAGCACAAATTATTCCTGTACAAGGAGGACTTCGGGAAATTCATTTCTGCCATGCATGATGTAGTGGACTACATCAAGGAGGAATGCCTTCCGGAGTATGAGTTCCGTGGTCTTCCCGAGGTTTCCAAAGTCGAAGGGGAACAGGTTGATGATTGGTCCGATGAAGAAGGCTTGTACTGAGCCTGTCTGATTCGTTTTTCCGGTCATCATGAGCAAACATACCCCTGAGCAGCTTCTGGCCCTGTTTCGGCCGGCTGTTCGCGCCCAAAAGCCGTACCTGGTGCCTGGAGCGCGTCCGGTGTCGGTCAAGCTGAACCAGAACGAGAGCCCCTTCGACCTGCCTCCGGCTCTGAAGCGTGAACTGCTGGAGGCCTTTTTCCAGATTGATTTCAATCGCTACCCCTCCGAACACCCTGTCCGGATCACTCATGCCATTGAAAGTCAGTGTGGCGTGGAGGCGGGGAGTGTGCTCGTAGGCAACGGCTCAAATGAGCTGACCTACACCTTGGGTATGTGCTTTGTGGGCCAGGGAGATGCGGTCATCACACCGACGCCCATGTTCTCCCTGTATGAGTCCATGGTCCGTTTGCATGGCGGTACCCCCATTCGCGTGGAATGTACCCCGACCTATCAGGTGGACACGGATGCCATCATTGACGCCGTCGAGCACCACCAACCGCCGTTGACCATACTGACCACCCCGAGCAATCCGACAGGGCTGGCCATTCCCAAGAAGGACATCGAGCGTATCGTCCGTGCCGCCGAGGGCTTCGTCGTCATTGACGAAGCCTACAACGAATTCAATCCGGAGGGATCCGCACTGGATCTCCAGATGAAATACCCCAACGTGATCATCCTTCGTACGCTGTCAAAGGCCTTCGGATTGGCCGGCTTGCGCCTCGGTTATCTCGTGGCACGTCCGGAAATCATCGCGGAGATGATGAAGTCCAGGCTGCCCTTCATGGTAGACCGTCTGGCGGAACAGGTGGGCCTCCTTTTGCTGCGCCATGAGGATCTGGTGCGGGATCGCGTTGAACAGATCAAGGTCTACACGGAGGCGCTGCACCGGGAGCTGAGCGCCATGGACGGGGTCGAGGTCCTGCCTACGAACACCAACTTCATCCTTTTCCGCACGGGCCAGGAGGCAGCGGATCTGCTTGACAAGCTGGCGGATAACGATGTACTGGTCCGCAACATGGGTGGTTACGAACAGCTTCAGGGATTCCTGCGTGTCACCAGCGGAACACCGTCTGAGAACAAGGCATTTTTGGACGCGTTGACATCCGCTCTCGGGTAAGTATGCCCTACGGGGGATCCAAGCCGCCCGAAACATCCCGCCACCACGCAAAAGAACTCCCTCAGCCCTCATGGACCTGATCCAGGTAGACATCGTCGGATTGTCGACCAGCCCCTCCAGCGGTGGCGCCTATGCCCTTGTCTTGGGCGAAGTGGAAGGTAACCGCCGGCTACCCATCATCATAGGTGCCTTTGAGGCCCAGGCAATTGCCCTTGAGTTGGAAAAAATCCAGCCTCCTCGGCCAATGACCCACGATCTGCTGCGTGATCTGTTCGATTCGGTCTCAGCGGACGTAACGGATATCCTGATTGACGAACTCCGGGAGGGTACGTTCTTCGCCAAGATCCGCTATTCGGTTCATGGTTCGCCCGCCCAGTTGGACTGTCGACCCTCCGATGCTGTTGCCCTGGCCGTTCGGGCGGGGGCACCCATCCTCGTGGCGCCTGCCGTTCTGGATGAGGCCGGGATCCCGACGGATGAAGAGGAGGCGCAAGCCGCGGTTGACCCCGGTAATGAACCCGAGGCCTCGACAGAAGAACCCGCCGCACCGAAGAGCCCTCTGCAACAGCTTGAGGATGACCTGGAGAAGGCCATTGCCGATGAAGACTACGAGCTGGCTGCCCAGCTGCGCGACGACATCACGCGATTAAAAAGCGAACAGAATTGACCCGCCTTCCCTTTTCCTCCCTCTCCTCTTTCTCCCGGCTGTTCCGGGACTACACCGAATCACCCGCCGATCTGGCTCCCTTCTTCAACGGGGACTACCGCGACCCGGTGGCTCTGGCGGAATCCTGCGCCCGAGCAGCCCAATCGCATAAAGAGCGGACGGCACTAATCGAGGCCATGCGGCGACAGGCTGTGGTGCTCGGTGTGGCCGAGGCCAGCGGTCATCTGATCGACAAGCTGGCAGACCCCACTTCCTCGGCAGTCGTGACAGGGCAGCAGCTTGGACTGCTCGGCGGCCCACTCTACACGGCCTACAAGGCGCTCAGTACCATCCAACTTGCAGAGAAGCTGGAGAAGGAGACGGGCGCACCCGTCGTGCCTGTCTTCTGGCTGGAAGGCGAAGACCACGACTTCGAAGAAATTGCGTCGGCGGGCTTCCTTGACGGAGATGATGCCGTTTCCGTGACGTATGCGCCAGCCGACGACTCCGAAACGGGCACGGCCGTGGGCCGCATGACCGTGAGCGAACGCATCGGGGAAGTTCTGGACGAACTGGAGCGGATACTGCCGCCGACCGACTTCAAAGACGACCTGATGGACGTTATCCGAAGGGCCTATGCGCCCGGTACGCCCATGATAACGGCCTTTGTGGCCATGATGGAACACATCCTGGGCCCCGGCCGGATTGCTTACGTATCTCCCGATGATGACAGGCTCAAAGAGGCCGTCGCTCCCCTCTTCCGGAAAGAGCTTGAAGACTACGCCTCGTCATCGCGTCGTTTGAAGGAGACAAGCGCAACACTCGAGGGCAGGTGGCACGCCCAGGTGCAGACACAGCCCACGAACCTGTTCCTGCATGGCGATGGTCGTCGAACAGCCATCGATGCCGTGGACCACGGCTTCCGGACGCGGGATGGCGAAGACCTGTCCCTGGAGGAGGCGCGTGGACGCCTGGCGTCAGACCCCGGCTCCTTCTCCCCGAACGTGGTCCTGCGTCCCCTCATGCAGGACTGGCTCCTGCCCACGGCCGTCTATGTGGCGGGCCCCGGCGAAGTGGCCTATTTCGCCCAGTTCAAAAGGCTCTATGACTGGGCCGGTCTGCACATGCCCATCATCTACCCGCGTGCCTCCCTGACCTTGATGGAACGACGCGTAGCCCGCATCCTGGAAAAGAATGCACTGGGGATGCCGGCGTTCGAGCAGCAGGTGGACAAGCTCTTCCGGGAGATGGTACTCTCAGCAATGGACACCGACCTGGACGAGGCGTTCAAGGAGGCCTCCGCCGGCATCCATCAGGCCATCAATCAGATCAAGCCTGTCATCGAAAGCGTGGACCGCTCGCTGGTGAAGTCGGCCGAGGCCACACGGGCCGCCTTCATGAAAGAGTGGAATCAGCTCAAGGGCAAGCTCCTGAAGTCGGAAAAGCAACAACATGACGTGCTGCGTGGCCAGCTGGAGCGTGCATCTTCGGCGCTTTTTCCCACGGGCATTCCGCAGGAGCGCTACCTCTCCCCCGTATATTTCATGAACAAGTACGGCCTGGATGTCTTTTCCGGCCTGACCGAGCGAATGGACCTGGATACGTCCGAACATCAGATTCTGGACATCTGATTTTCAGTTCCCCCGCCAAACGAGACCTTTTTGACCGACCAATCCTTCATGCGGCATGGCTGATTATCCTTTCCAGGACATTGAACAGAAGTGGCAGCGCGTCTGGGAATCCGAGCGTACGTTCCGAACGCCCGCTGACCCGGATACGTCCAAGCCCAAGTACTACGTGCTGGACATGTTTCCCTACCCTTCTGGTGTAGGTCTGCATGTCGGGCACCCCCTGGGATACATTGCCACCGATATCGTGGCCCGCTACAAACGGATGAAGGGCTTCAACGTCCTGCATCCGATGGGCTTTGATGCCTTCGGCTTGCCAGCTGAGCAGTTTGCCGTCGAGCACGGCGTGCACCCTCGGGTCACGACGGAGAAGAACATCGACAACATGCTGCGGCAGCTCAAGGCCCTCGGCCTGAGCTACGACTGGGACCGGAAGCTGGCCACGACGGACGTCGACTACTACAAGTGGACTCAGTGGATCTTCCTGCAGCTCTTCAACTCGTGGTATGACGAGGAGGCGGATAAAGCGCGGCCGATCGGAGAGCTGGAGGCGAAATGTGCATCGGAACGAGACGACTGGTCTTTGCTCAATGAGGCGGAACGCGAAGCCGTGCTCTCGGAATACCGCCTGGCCTACCTGGCCGAGGTACCCGTCAACTGGTGCCCGGCTCTGGGGACGGTCTTGGCCAACGAGGAAGTCACGAACGAAGGCCGCAGTGAGCGGGGTAACCATCCGGTCTTCCGTCGCCCGCTGAAGCAGTGGATGCTGCGCATCACCAAATACGGGGATCGGCTGATCAGCGACCTCGACGACGTGGACTGGCCCGAGCCGGTCAAACTCATGCAGCGCAACTGGGTAGGCCGCAGCGAAGGTGCCAATGTGGACTTTGCGGTCGATGGCCATGACGCCACGATCCGGGTGTTCACAACGCGTCCCGACACGCTCTTCGGCGCCACGTACATGGTGCTGGCGCCCGAACATGAGCTGGTGGATGAGCTGACCACGGCCGAGCAACGCGAGGCCGTGATGGCCTACCGAAAGGAAGCCGCCGGGAAAACGGATGTCGACCGAATGGCCGACTCCAAGACGAAGACGGGCGTCTTTACGGGCGCCTTCGCCATCAACCCGGCAGGCGGCGAGCGCATCCCGATCTGGGTGGCCGACTATGTCCTCATGGGCTACGGCACGGGTGCCATCATGGCCGTTCCCGCCCAGGACGAGCGCGACTGGGAATTTGCCAAGGTATTCGACCTGCCCGTTATCCGCACCGTTCAGCCACCCGAGGGCTGGGAGGGCGATGCCTACACGGGTGATGGGCCAGCCATCAACTCGGATTTCCTGAACGGCCTGGAAGTGAAGGAAGCCAAGGCCCGGATGATTGCCTGGCTGGAAGAGAATGGCCATGGCGAAGGCACGGTCACCTACAAACTGCGCGACTGGCTGTTCAGCCGGCAGCGCTACTGGGGAGAGCCCTTCCCGATCCTGCGCGGCGAAGATGGCAGCGTGCGCGCCGTGCACGAGAGCGAATTGCCCGTCACGCTTCCCCCCATGGAAGACTTCAAGCCGACGGCGTCCGACGATCCGGATGCGCCGCCACGGCCGCCGCTGGCACGCGCCGATGAAGCCTGGCGCATCGTCGAGATCGATGGCAAACGCTATGAGCGCGAGCTGAACACGATGCCCCAATGGGCGGGCTCGTGCTGGTACTACCTCCGCTTCATCGACAACCAGAACGATGACGCCTTTGCCGATTCGTCCCGTGAGTCCTACTGGATGGGTGACAATGGGGTCGATCTGTATATCGGCGGGGTCGAGCACGCCGTACTCCACCTTCTGTATGCCCGTTTCTGGCACAAAGTGCTCTTCGACCTTGGTCATGTGACGACCAAGGAGCCGTTCGGTCGCCTGTTCAACCAGGGCTACATCCAGGCCTACGCCTACCGGGACGAGCGCGGCATTGCCGTGGACGCCACCAAGGTGGTAAACCAGGATGGTCGCCCGGCCATGGACGTCCAGGACCAGAAGGGCCAACAGTATTTCTACGAGGGGCAACCTGTCACGCAGGAGTATGGCAAAATGGGCAAGAGCCTGAAGAATGCCGTCTCCCCGGACGAGATCAACGAGGCGTACGGATGTGATACACTGCGCCTGTATGAGATGTACATGGGGCCACTCGAGGCCTCGAAGCCGTGGAACACCCGTGATATCGTGGGTGTGAACCGGTTCCTGCGCAGGATCTGGCGCAATTTCGTGGATGAAGAGAACGGATCGTTGCTGGTGTCCGATGACTCCCCCACGGATGACCAAATGCGTGCCCTGCACCAGACCATCGAGCGCGTTTCCAGCGACATGGAGCGCCTCTCATTCAACACAGCCATTGCCGGCTTGATCGAGCTCTTGGCCGACTGGGTCTCCCTGGATACCATCCCCCGTGCCCTGGCCGAACCGTTCGTCCTGATGCTGGCTCCCTTGGCGCCGCACATGGCGGAAGAGCTCTGGCAGCGTCTCGGCCACACCGATTCACTGGCATACGAGCCCTGGCCCAAGGCCGATGAGAAGTGGCTGGTTGACGAATCCATCACGTTGGCCGTGCAGGTCAATGGCAAGGTGCGCACCACGATTTCGGTCCCAGCAGATGCGTCGAAAGATGCCATCCTGACGGCAGCCAAGGCAGACGGGAATGTGGCCAGGCACATGGAAGGCAAAGACATCCGCCGCGAAATCTACGTCCCGGGCCGCCTGGTCAATATTGTCGTAGGTTGAGCCTGGTGCTGACAGCCTCTGATTCCCTCACGACCATGTCCCAACTTCCCAAGTTCGATGTCGTGGCTTTCGGCTCTCATCCGGATGATGTGGAGCTCGGCTGCGGTGGCACGCTGGCCTCCATGGTGGCCGGCGGCAGACGCGTGGGGATCGTGGACCTGACCCGTGGGGAGCTCGGATCGCGCGGAACGCCCGAGGATCGGGAACAGGAAGCCATCGATGCGGCGCGGATCCTGGGTGTCGACCGGCGGGTGAATCTGGGGATTGCCGACGGCAACATCAAGAACAGCAAGAAGAACAGGCTCAAGGTTATTGCGGAGCTCCGGGCAACGCGGCCCGACATCCTGCTCATCCCGGCGCCCGACTGTCGCCACCCGGATCATCCGGCGGGCGCCCGGCTCGTCATCGAAGCCGTGTTCCAAGCCGGATTGATCAGCATCAAGACCGCGGATGCTTCCGGCGCTCCGCAGGAGCCGTGGCGCCCGCCGCACGTGCTGCACTACATGCAGTCCATTGCGTTCGAGCCAACCCTGGTCGTGGATGTCTCCAGTTTCTGGGCAACCCGCAACGAGGCGGTCCGCGCCTTTGCCACCCAGTTCCACACCGGCAATCCCCAGACGGATGTCAATACGGATGGCACGCCTGAGACATTCATTTCCAATCCGGCTTTCATGGACTGGTACGACGCGCGGGCCCGCACGTACGGTTTCCGCATTGGGGCCACATTTGGGGAGCCTTTCCTCTACCATCATGGTCCGATTGGAACCGACGATTTGGTGGGGATGCTCAGAAAAGAGAAGCCCTTCCGCTAGATCTGCCTACGGGCCTGTGTCGACGCAGTCCGCATCCTGAAGCCATGTGGTGCCGCTATCGACGCCAGGTCAGTACGATTCGGGTAGTACCCGGTCCTACGGGCGGCAGGTCCACCAACACCATCTGACGCTCGGCGTCGTAGCGCGTACTGCCTTCAACTCCGGAAATACGAATTCCCTGATAGGCATCTCGAGGACCTCGAAGCTGCAAGACGAGACCATCAACCACATTGGGACCGTCGTTGACCAAATCGACATGCATCTCACTTGCCCCCAGAAAGACGATGACCGGGCGCACTTGCCCGCGCTGGACCCACCATGTTACAGCGTCCGAGGGCGTTGTCATCCATGCCCCCTCTGATTCAGCCCGGATCAGAGTTGCCTCGAAATCGGCAGCAGCCTCCGAGCGGGAAGAATACGTTTCCGGATAATAGGGTATCACCTGGTAGCCTTGGGCCTGCTTGATGCGCTCGTAGGTCTCCATGTGAGTGGCCGCTATACCCTCAGAAAGCGGTACGATGAGGGTAGGGTCCGGCAACGCATCAACCTGTTCCCTTGAGAGGGCTTGGGAGGGCACCTGTTCCTCTCCCGGAACGAACAAGGGCATGTCCACATCGAGGGCCATCATGAGATCCGCCAAATCAAGCCTTTCCCGGTAGTCCGCATGATCCCACCAGTCTACAGGACGGGGAGCCATGACCGGTTGATACCCCTGAAGGAGGTAGTCAGCGTCAAGCTCTTCCATTGCCCGGATGGTGTTGGCATCGTAAAGACCCGATGGCGGGTAAACCCCGTGAATCTTGCCTACGCCCAATTGGGTCTGAGCCATACGGATTCGATCCGCTTGGATCTCCATTGGCTGCTCAACCAGCAATTCATCCTCGTCGGCTGTCAAACCAATCTCCCCGATCTCACGCATACGCTCAAGCACCTCGGGAAAGACCCTCACCTCGTTGGAGGAAAGGAAAAAACTCCCTGGAATGCCGAGCTGCTCAAGAATTGCCAACAGGTTGTCCATCCCCTCTGAAAAGGTAAGCGCATCGAAGCCTGCAGCGTTCATGGCTGCAACACTGACTGCCATGGGCTTCCCCTCCGGCCAGGGCGCGAAAGAAACGGAGGTAGCCCGAGCCAGCAATGTGAGCGTGTTGACAACCAAGCGCTGATAGTTCTCCTGCTCCTCACGACGTCGCGGGATATCCTGCGGATTGAATCCAAACCAGACAACACGTCCCGCACCGTACTCATGGTAGAGGATCGACGTCAGGCCAGCATAAAAGGGGACATCGGTCGGGGCATATGGGAGGAACCGTCCACCAGCACGGGCCACACCCGGTCGCGAAAGCACCAGGGGCGTTTGCGCCGCTACGTTGAATTGAAAACCCGGGAGGATCCCATCACCCAGCGGTGTGGTGCCATCAATGGAATGCATGAATCCGGAGGGTTGCTGCTTGACATCCACCACCACGTCTGCACCCAGTAAATCATTCGTCCAGGCATTATCTGCCCGCATACCTTCATCGTCAAAGAATCCGATGCGTCCTGAGGCTATCAGGCCTCCGCCATCCTTCACGTAGTCCTCAATCCTGCGCTTGTGCCGATCGGACAATAGCTCAGCTGAGGGCATGATCAGCACAGCCAACTCGGGATCTATCTTTTTGGCCAGATCCCCTTCATCAATCCAGCGAAAAGGGATGCGCAGACCGAGCAGCAGCAGCTCCCATTGCTGCACGGCGACCGGGATGATGTCTTGACCTGCACCGGTGCGCTCTTCCGTAAGCACACTGCGGAAAAGCGCGACCTTTTTCTTGCGGTCGTTGGTACTGAAAAAAGGTGTCAAATCTGCAGCAACACTTCTGGAGGGCTGCTCAAACGAGACATAGCGCTGCACGGGCTGACCCATGGCTCCTCCCGAAGAGAGCGCAATAACCAGTGCTATGCCTGCATATGCCATCCAGCGTTTCATACTCCCTCAGGGTGCAGTGACATCTGATTCGATCTCGACTCGGGCCGGCACAAGGTCGATATGATAAATCCGGTACTGCTGCGGCTTGAGCCGTTTGATGACCAGTTCGAGCACGTTGCCGTTATCCACGAGACGATGGGGAGGGGTGCTGATCTCTTTGGACTGGGGGCGCAGGACATTGAAGAGCTCAGACTGAATGCTGACCTCAGCAACCGGACGCCCGAGTACGATACTGATCGTGACTTCCTCTGCATCGACCCCGTTGTCATTGGAGATGTTGACATACAGACGGGACGGACTCCGTTCGTCGACCGAAACGTTGATGGCACGTTTCAAGCGCCACCAGTCGATCACGGAGTCCGCCTCAGCAATCCAGAAATTGCGTGCCTTGGCTCCCCTGATCAGCGAGCGCAGGACGGGCAGGTTGTCCGGCTGACCCATAATGCCGGGATCGACCTGCAGATTGTAGGTCCCCCCATCTGTCTCGACCCTGTCGAGGGAGGCCTCTAGTAAGGCACCGAGGAAGTCGGATGACGAACCCTGAAGCCGACGCATGATATCCTGGTCCGAGTGGTGCGTCGAGCCAATGCGTGTCAACGACGAGAACTCGCCCCCAAAAATCCAGGGTGAGACGCGACGCCCCACGGAATCAGCGATGACGTAATCCAGACCGGCATCCTGAAGCCCCTCAAGCGTATGGTCTCCGACCTCTCCTCTCCTTGTGGATCGATATCCCCGTATCTGTTTGCCTGTAATCATCTCCAACGCGCGCTTCTTCCGCGCCAGACGCTGTCCTTGGTCGAGCGGCGTACCGTCTCCGTCGTAAAGCAATGAGTCAAGCAAGCCGACCTCTCCAATACGGCGCAGTCGGCGAATCAAATCCGGACGGGACTGTACCTGATCCGGATCCACAAAATAGGTTGCCCGAACACCCTCCTCTTGCAGCACATCTGCCATGCGCTCCACCCCTTCTGCATCCCTCGAATTCCTCATAGTCGTGGACAGCACAAACGCACCATCCCTGCCATCAGGCCACGAGTGCAGCCAGATCATGGGTTTGCGCAGCAGGTAGCTGACAGCGTTGGAGAACACGCTCCCGGTAATTTCGGCATCCTCCCGATCACTGCGTCCGACTCCCAAGGCCTCCCGCTGAGTCCCCAGCCACACAAACCGACCTGCACCGTACGATCCGTACAGTAATCCAGCCGAATTGTCCGGGTTGTCGTCACCGGAAAGGAAGTCCGTCGCAAAATCATACCAGTAGCCGGCCACCTTGGTGCGGCCCGGTTCCTTGACACGCACCTTGACCCCCTGGTTGTACACCTGGACTTTGAGTCGGTATCCCGGAGGCATCCCCGCCGTCAGCGGCGTACCGGTAGCGAGGGTCATACGGCGAATTCCCTCAGGCGTCTCCGGATAGGGAATCTCGTATTCAGGGTCAAAACCAGTCCACCGGAAAAAGGAAACGGCAACCGCATCCTGCTCCCGCTCCCGTCCGTCCAGATTACGGATCCGAGCCACGATGGGATTGGCAATGGCAAAATCAGAGCGTGGGCGCCCCCCTCCGAGGGAGTCCATCCACACGTAGTCACTCAGGGGAGCGAAGGCAGCCTCAGCCGCACGCGCACGCTGAAGGGCCCGGTGCCTGCTGCCTGAGTAGCCTGATGGCTCCGCTGTCGTGGGCGCCGTATCTCCTGATGGCATCAGTTGTCTGGGTACGTAAATGCCCGGGGGGGTAAAGCCGGGAAACGTGTCGGAGTATACCCGATAATTCCAGCTGCCCCGGTCGGCAAATCCCTGGAATTCGACTCCGAACGTATCCTCGATGAAGTCCCATCCCCTCCAGGAGCCATCTTCGCGATAGATACCGGGCTGCCAGGTGGCAAAAACACTGCCACCTTGGTTCATGAAATCCTGGATACGCGCGATCTGCACATCGCTGAGCGCTCGGGCTGACGGAAGTATGAGCAGGTCATAGCCCTGAAGCCCGCCTGCCTCCAGCATAGCGTCGCTGATATCGGTAAACGAGACCCGTGGCTTGAAATCAATAAGGTACTTGCGCCAATCGAGGAGGGTTTGATCCATCCACGCTGTCGTCGTATCGCCCGCCGAGACAATGCGATGCACGTCCCTCGTGTAATCGCTGTTGAGCAGGGCAATCCGCGGTCTATTGTCCTGACCCATGAGTGCCGGTGATGCATCCTGAATCCGGAAGGCACCAAGAATGGACTCAAGCAGCAGCAAATAAACCAATATAGCCGACGCAACGGCGGTTACACCGAACGTCAAGAACCAGAGGACATTGATTTTTTCTACTTCCCAGTTACGCATAACCCGGATACAGCGGTCATGAAATGGGCCGACTGGCAGAAATTCGGCCTAGAGCCAAGCAAATCCGTCGTCCTGCTCTTCCTCCATCTGCTGCCCCATTTGACTTTCGTCCCGCGGTTGTACGGGCACAAATCCCTCATCCGTGTACTCCCAGAACAGGGACTTCTGGGGTTCGGGCTGGACCCCACTCTGCACCTGCACCGGTGGCTGCACCGATGGCTGGAATGGGACGGTTTGGGTAGGCATGATCGATGCCGGTACAGGAGCCTGTGCAGACTGCGAGGCGGGCAAACCGACCTGTTGCGCGGTAGAAGATACCAGGACATGGGTCTGTTCCTGCTGCTGGGCAGGGGGTGCTGCCGGTGCGTTGGCGGCCTGCTTCTCGCGCATCTTGTACAACACGTACGCTGAGACCGCCAGTATGAACGTGGCCAGGGTGCCGACTAGGATGATCGTGGAGAGGATAGGTACCAGCTGCATGGTGCAAGATGCGTTGTAGGAAGAATGGATTCTCCTTTGTTCTCATCAAGAATCGTGCCGAACGGCAAAGATGGGCCAAGATACCGAGGGGACGCATTGCCGGGATGACAGCCGGAAAATAATGCCTCGGCAGCCTGTAATTCTGTCCCCTCAGCGGGTCCTGGGTTCAGCGCCAATGCGCTCCAGCTTTCCCCAATCCATCGAGAGCCGCAGGAATTCTTCAATTGTCGCGAATGTTTTCGCGACATCAATGAACAGAATAAACACGACGCGCGAGATAAGAGAATAGAAAATCAATCGGACTTCCTCCTTTTCCACCGCAACACAGTACAGGGCAGCGATTACGTCGAGCACGGTCAACGAGAGCCACCATAAAACGATGAAATAGCTCATGTCGAATATCAAGGCGATAACGATGAAATACAGCGGCGCAAACATACCCATGACAGGACCGATGAGTGCCTCAAAAGTCATGGTCCACATGACAAAGGTACCGCTGATGTTGATCGTGGGATTGAAGAACAACTCACTGTGCTTGCGAATGGCCTGAAGAATACCGCGCGTCCACCTATAGCGTTGCTTGAGCAATGCTGTAAGCGTATCTGGCGCCTCTGTGTAGGAAATGGCATCCGGCTCATATTCCACCCGCCATCCCTTCCGAAGAATCTGCAGCGTCAGGTCAGCATCTTCGGCATATGTATCGGATGCGTACCACCCGGCATCCACAATGGCCTCCTTGCGAAACAGACCCAGGGGGCCCGGGATGATGTTGACCAGGCGCAGAATGGATTGCGCCGAGCGCGCCATGTTGAGTCCCTGCACGTATTCGAGTGCCTGCAGCGTGGTCCATAAATTTACTCGATTCAGGACTTTCACATTGCCCGCCACCGCCCCAATGCGCGGATTCGTGAAGTGCCGGATGGTTTTTCGCAGAGTATCCGGGGACAGACGTGAATCACCATCCACGTTCAGCAAAAAGTCGTACTTCGCTATCTGTATGCCCGCATTCAATGCGGTAGCCTTTCCGCCGTTGGGCTTTTCGACCAGACGCACTTCCACGCGCCCGTTATCGTAGATGCCCACCATCGATCGCGCAATCTCCCGCGTATTATCGGTCGAGCCATCATCGACTAGAATGATCTCGTAGTGGGGATAGTCCAACGAGAGCAGCGACTGAACCGTGTCTTCGAGCAAGACCCCCTCGTTGTATGCTGGAACAATCACTGAGATGGGCGGCGTGAATCCTTCATCGAAGGATACTCTGACCGTGTGCCGGACCGTGTTGAGGTACGCAGCGAACAGCAGCAGGAAATACCGCAGAATGGCAAAAAAGAGAAACAGTGCGAAGGCCACAATGGACGAATAAACTATCAAGCCACTGAGCCGCAGGTTGCTCACATCTCCCGTCAGCCGGTAGATGTATCCACCCGGATCATTCATGAACAGGTAAATGACCACAATCAAGAAAACGGAGAGGGAGCCGTAGAGCCACACACGACGCTTCAGCATCAACTCCATCTCTTGAGGCGTCGTCGGATCCTTGCCATGACTGGCACGCGGCGGCTCGAACGACTCACGATGAAAAGCGCCACCATCACCCGACTCAGCGACTGGGTGGGACGTGGTATGTGAGCTTTCTTTCGTCATCTGTGATCGGCTGCAATCGTCCGGATTCCTCGCGGAGTCGAACCAGGTGCCTTAGAGCGTCCAGTTGAGTGCTGCGCTGAGTGAAAACGTGTTATACTGATCGAGGAAGGCGCCGGCGCCGCTACCAAGGGTCCGTGTCGATGCCCCCAATGTGGTGCCGATGGTCAGTGCAAAGTTGCGACCCATACGCCGGATGTAATCAGCCTCGAAGCGGCGTCCGACAAAACCCGAGCTGCGCGCAATGAGCCCGGCTGAGCCGAACACCCTGACATACCATGGCGATCCCTCGATCAATTCCTTCTCGTACTCCATGTACAGGTCGTAGGACTGATAATTGCCGGGAGAGAAGTAGATGTCCACCGTGCTGCGGTAGGAGCGCTGGAAATACTCCATCCCGACAACCGTATTACGGCAACCCTGGTAGCCAACCTAAGATTCAGATTGAAGCCGAGATTGGTGTCGCTGTCAGATGACGTGGAGCCAAAACTGTCCCGGATGATATTGACAGACATGGCACCAGACACTGACAGCACCGATTCCGTCATGATGGTCAGTGACGTGGCTTGGGCATCAAACTGTGTTACCCGGAGATTGAACTGCCCCCCGCCTGCCGACCACAGGTCCAATGCCCCTTCCC
>Ga0075480_10001599_pt1 | contig 14395 bp, 14 predicted proteins | sample DEB08_DNA_7_FD_81590 | JGI IMG/M metagenome (GOLD analysis project Ga0075480, IMG submission 81590) | Aqueous microbial communities from the Delaware River and Bay under freshwater to marine salinity gradient to study organic matter... | ecosystem: Environmental > Aquatic > Marine > Coastal ... | reverse complement strand
ATTATTGGTAAAATGCGTTTTTTTTGATACGATCTATCTCTGTAGTGTTTTCTTGAGATGTTTCGTCTTTCGACTGTTCTTCTTCTGAGAAGAATTCTTCTAATTTCAATCCTGCCTGTTCGATAGCATCTTTCAGAGTGTATTTCTTGCCACCCACTTCAAACTCGTCACCGGGTTTCATGCCAGCCGCTTTGGCTTTTTGTACTGCCAGTGCGAACTCGTTGCCTTCTCCAAATTTAGACTGCATACGCTGTGACTCATAATCATAATCATCCTGAGCGGCCGCAAGTGCATCTTCGTGATCGGATCCTCCTGTCTTAACCATGTCTGTGGCAAACTCATCATCCACTTTGGCATTGCCTTCGTACTCTGATTCACCTCTCAATGAATTTGGGTCAACTTTGCCATTTACTACTTTGTAGTGCAATTTACCATATGCCATCTCGCCATCGTCGCCTGTGAATTCATAGTCCATTGACATTTCGTTGTCTGTCTCTGGATTTTCATTTACATCATCCATTGCTGGTTTTCTTCCAGCGAGTGTGTCAAAATTCTTTCTAAGGTAATCAGTTGCAGTGTCGTAGTCTGAACTCATGTATGCTGATTCGCCGTCTTTGTCTAAAACATCATATACCATTTTGCCATCGTCGCCTCTGTACATCGAGACGTATGGTTTTTGTTCCACAATATTGTCTGCCCAACCCTCGAACGCTGTCTCTTCTTTTGCTTGACCTTTTCTGTCTTTTTTGGGTTCGTACTCGTTAGGGTCCATTCTAACTTGAGATGTGTATTCAGGATCTGCCTTCATTTTTTTGTAGTCGTCCAAATATCTCTTTGCTAGTTGGAACGCAACTTTTTTATCTCTTATGTAGTTCTTGTCTGGTTTGAAAAAAGGTTCGCCTTCTTGGGCAATGTCATTGGCAACATTTGCGGCAAAATTGGCCACTCTGTCTTGCTCGGATGTCTTTGTTAGCATTCTTGCCGCTATGTCTCCAAGTATAGAACTAAGCATTGTATTTTTGTTTGTGAAATTTGTTCTTGACAGCATCTGGTCAGCGGCCGGATCTTTTCGTAATACCAATTGGTTATCGGGGTCTGTCAAAAATTGTTGAACCAAAGGTGCCGCATCAACAGGAGTTGGAATATCGATGTCTTTTTGTGCCAAGGGTTTTTCGTCATCGAATTCTTTAACTTCTTCTGTTTCTTTCATTATTGAATTGATCAAAGGTAATGCTGTATCGATCTTTTCGTCAAAATGTTTTAGCGTAAACTTGTCCTTTAGAGAAGATCTCGTTTCATCATCTATTTCTGGTAGCGTTGCTGGTTGGAAACTTTCTACTGCTGATTCGTAGTTTTTCTGTTTTGATATTCCTTTGATATATTTTTTCAAAGTTTCACATTTCATTTTTGTTCTTTCAATGATGTCACCTGCAGAATCATTTAATTGGTCTTTTGTGGCAACATATCTATTGAATGAATTTAATTGTGCAATATTTTCACTTGTGTTCACTATGTGTTGACCAAAGTCATCGTGTGGGACACCACCGTTGGCTACGTGACGTGCCATCGCTCTAGCACCAGCGAGATGCACTATAGGATACTTGAATCTTTCACCTTCTGCGTTTTCTATATATAGACTGTTAATGTGTCTTGTTCTAGCACCCGGTACTTGTTCTGCTACAGGCTTGTAATGCCTAATAATTAATCTAGTTTTATCTAGATTTTCAAATGAACTCTTAGAAGTGCCTGTTAGGCCTTCTGCTACTGGTGCCTTGTCAACACCCGCTAATTTAGTGATTCTCTCTAGTTCTTCTGACATGCTATCTATATTTACCGTTTGGTTACTATCTGCTATATTCTTGAAATCCTGCTGTGTAAGGTTGGATTTAGTAATATCTCTCACATCAAACCCCAATTGATGTGTGACCGCAAAGTCCTTCAACTCTTTTAAGAAGCCATACCAATCTGCCTTGTCCTCTTCGTCAATCTTGTCGACTAACCCTTTGTTGTAGAACACTTTTAGGTTTTCACCATCCGCAATACTGATAGACATCCTGCCAAATGTGTCGGCATCTTCCGTGAATTCGAAGTCAAAAAATACAGCCTCCTGAGGATTTGCTGTGGTTTCTCCCAGTGTGTCACCTATCTGCAGGTTGGAAAACTTGCTTCTTATTTTATTGAACAGGTCTTGTGAGGTTTGTGCTGATATCATGTGTGTATTTAGCGTCTGTCAAACTTGTACAGCGTGCCGTGGTTATTTCTGGGTTCACCTTTATACGTTATTAAAAAACCGTTATTGTGGGCAATATCTTCTATTTCTCTTTTCTCTACACCCACCTTAATGGTTATTTTGTCACTAACAATTGGAACCCTCATGTAAAGCGATTTCCTGCAATTTTTAAACATTTTGTCTAGCGATTTCTTCCTAAAAGGCGTTTTTATTTTATGGTAGACCCCAAGCACAAAGATGCTGTCGTATTCTGAGTATTGGAAATTTGTGTACGACGAAACACTGAAGTTTATATTACTAACATTGGCCTTGTCTGCATTTTGCTTGGCTATCATTATTCTATACGGCTCCCGATCAAAAGCGTCAACGTTCTTTGTTTGTTTTGCTAGTTGTATTGTTATCAAGCCTTCCGCACACCCTACGTCTAGAATTTTGTCCTGTGGATTTAATTTTACAATTTCACTCAAATCTATCCAACGTTTATCAAAGTTAACGTTGCCTTCCGACCCTGTCTTGTAATATAAATTTTTATGCCAGATTTTTTTCATTAAACACCGAGGTTGGCAAATATGGGCATAGGTGCGGTGTATTCGGAAGTTCTGTTTGTCCAATGTTCAAAAATTTTGGGATCAAAATCTGCCAGCACCTTCATCATTCTGGTTGCCAACAGCATAGCGGATACAAGGTCATCGTGTTCACCTGGCTTGCCCTTGTAACTTACCCCTGTTGCTACAAACGTTTTGAGTTCTGAAATCAAAGGTTTAGAATTGATTTCTATCTTGTTGTTTTCAACTAGTTCCTTGAACTTAGTGCAGGCGTCAATCTTGTGTTTGGCAGTTGTATTGAAACCTCTACGAAATTTTCTTCTGTGTCCTTTCCTTATTGGTTCGGAAAGGAACATTCCATGGATGTTCTCTTCGCCCACGTCCATTACTCGCATCAGAACGGCTTCACCCAAGGTGTTGTTTTCCATGGAATAATAAATTTGTGGAGTTGCTGTGCTGTCTTGTTCCATTATGCTATCATTGATATATTTTGTTATTTCTTGAAGTATTCTAATCTGTTGGTTCGCCGGAGTCATGTTGTGGTGCCATTCTCCCACCTGTTTGAATGTCGGCAACTCTAGAATTTGTATTGCGGCGTAATCGCCACCTGTTCCTATTGCCGGGTCAAGAGCGACCATGTATATGTGTTTTGGTTTTGGTTTTGAATACCAGCGAACTTGTCCCTGCATCCATATGGGATCTGTTCCCTCCAACTCAATTAACCTGACGCTGTTGATAAGTGTTTCGTCGTAAATTAAAAATTCACATTCATGTTCCCTTCTAAATCTCTCGTCACCAATCCTGGCCCTCTCTGCTTCTGCCCATACCTCGTCTCTGTCTGGGTGTTCCGACCAGTGTGCCTTCATGGCATAGAAACCGTTGGTTCCTACAGTATTATCATTTCCATAATCGTCGTATCTTTTTAAAGCCTCTTTCCAGATCAATGCGAATTGGTCTTCGTCTGAGTTTGGTGTTGAGGTTATAAGGCACTTACCTCCTGTGCTCAATGTTGGAGATAGTGAAGTCCAAAATTCAACGGCTTTTTCCGGTGGTTGCACGAACGCGAACTCATCACAGTAGATCATAGTAAGTGACATACCCCTACCTGTGTTCTCTGTTGTCGTGGTTGCCATGATCTTTGAACCATTGTCAAACTCTATACTGTTCCTGTTGTATTGTGTGACACCTGCCTTGATCCAACTGGGCAACATCTCGTATGCGTAACGCACCCTTGACATGATGTCTGACGCTCCTGCGTATTTGTGTGCCGCGATCAATATCTGTGAGTCTGGTTTGAACATTGCGTACCAGATCAGATAGCCAGAGGCACAGGTTGTTTTTCCTGTTTGTCTAGGCAACATGGCTATAGAAAATCTGTGATCGTTGTAACTTTCAATAAGTCTTTCTTGATAAGGATATGGTTTGAATGCCATCGATCCTTTGGTTGGGTGTTGGATCTTGATGAACTTCTTCATGAAGTACAAAGGTCCGGTCTTTGGATCCATGCACTTCTCCAGTTCCAATACTTGTTCCTTGGAGTACTTGTGTTTCTTATTGGCTTTTTTTATTTGATCAGAGTCTAAACTTACATATGCCATAACAAATGTATTTAAGTGTTAAGGAACGTGAGTTATGCGTTCTTTTTTGCCATTTTGGTAGCAGTGGCGTACATGACCGCTTCAGCATCTTTACCATACCGCTTTTTGAAATTGCCTTTGGCTTTTTTCATGCCTTTGACGTATTTCTCTTTGGTCTTTTCTTCTGGTTTAGAGAGAGGACGTTCCGCTAGTCTTTTTTTTTGGTTTTTACTACCGCAGTTTCGTATGCTTCTTTGAAAGATTTATATTGTTCTCGCAAAGAATTTTGTAATTCCTCAGTGGTCTTCTGCATAGGATTGTCACCACTTGCTACTTTTGGAAAAGTTTGCTTTTGTCTGTTTAATCCGCCTGAGTGAACATTTACAAGGTCATTCACTGATTGTGTTTTTTCATCTGGCTCGTTTTCGTATTCTTCTGTTTCTGGTTCTGCTGTCGGTTCCTCAGCACCGATCATCGCCGCGTCTACAGGTTGCACACCTGCTAACTTTAAGATCTGCATCATCATTGATGCTTCTTGTGGGCTGTCTGTTGAAATCTGGATGGCTTCATTGACTGATTCTTTCTTAGTTTCTTTGTCTTTGATTGCCTGCTTCATTGGCTCTTTCTTGTTGCCGTCATTGTCCATGTCTAGGAAGTCTGGTTTGGCTTTTGACTCTTCAACACCGTTTATTTGGTTGTAAAAATCTTCTCCTTCTGGATATTTTTTTAAAAATTCTTCTTTGCTCATGCTTTCTGCATCGTCATGCATCGCTTGTTTTACTGCACCTTCGTCAACCTTCGCCGGATTTGTTCTCTGCACGTTTTCGACAGCATCTCCTATGTCGTGACCTGCTTCTTGATACTCTCTTAATTTTTGTAATATGTCAATCATTTCCATGGCTTATTTCCTTTTTGGATCTGGGTGTGGGTTGGTTGGTTTAGAAAGCGGACTTGGTGTTCCTTTTTCTTCAATGTGACTCTGAACTCCGGTCTCACCACCCTTTGGATGGTCCTTGTTCTCTTGTCGGTCTTTGAGTAATTCTTTTAGAAGACTTTGATTTGCTTTGTCGCCATAAACTTCGTCTGCTTTTATTTTTGGAGCATCTTTGTATTCCACGTCTTGAAGCACACTTTCAAATTCGGTTATTTCTTTGGCTATCGTCATGTCTGCTTGGTATTCTTCGGTTGGTTCACCTGGTTTTCGCACAACTATTTGATTCTTGGCCAAGTTTAGATAATTTGCCAGGTATTCAGACATCTCAAAAACACTTGCTGGATAATTTGTAGTAGCATCAAAAATAGTTACTTGAACATTATTGAATTGCGGAAAATCTAAAGGGGTTTGCTGAATTGGATAACTTTTACCCGATGATAAATTTGCCAAATCAAATTTGTTCAATGCTGTTTCTAACTTTGTTGCGAAATTTTCTTCTAAATCACCTGCAATTTTGATCTTGTAATCATATTGCTTGGCAGATTCCGTAAGATATTGTGTAAAGGTGCTCATATTAGATGTATTTAGTCTTTTTTCATTAGTTTCTTCATTAATTCGTTACGATCGCTTATGACAAAACCCTCTGATTCCACGGCTTCGGTAGTATCACCTGCTCCGTCCTTGTCCATTTTCATTTTTTTAAGTTGTAATTCCACCATTTTCAATTTATTACCTATTTTATTGTTCTTGGCATCTATCGCGTTACGCAACATGGTGGATGCCACCTCGAAAATCCTGCCTGAATATCTTGAGTCAACATTCATACCGAGATCCATTAGGTTTTTGTAACTTTCTTCGGCCTCTCCGGCCAATTTATCAAGTTCTAAGTCCGACAATTCTCCCAGTCCTTTGACCTGCGGAAGTGCTTTTTCAATCTTGTCGAATTCAGCGTAGGTGGCCTTTAATGCCGCCGCCGTTTGAGGATCAACATTTTTTCCTACTGGCTTTTCTTTTTGTTTTTTTATAGATTCTTTTTGATCAACTTGCTTGAAGGCTTCTTTGACATTTGGTAAATTTAATATATCTTCTAATTTTTTAGTCATATAGATATTTACTTACGTTTTCCTTGATGAAATAATTGTTCTTCTGATACTACTCTGAAAGTAATTTTCCTTTGTTTGGCATAGGCGTTTGCGGCCTCCCATTTAGCATGGTTTATCACAACTTGTTTTTGTTTGGCTGTGCTTCTCCCGGCTTTTTCCATGGTGGTTTGATTCATTGGTTTTACTTCTATCATTTCGGCGTGTTTTTTTCCATTTTTGTCCACATAGACTATAAAAAAATCTGGAACATATATAGTGTATTTTCCTGTAAGGGGATGTCTATAAGGAATACGGATTGCTTCACTGGCCCACTGGTATACATTCGGATGCTCATCACACAATCTCATAAAACTATGTTCCCAACCGGACCTGTAGGTTGGAGTTTTTGTACCAACATATTTCGCAGGGTTTTTCAGCAGGAATTTTCCTCTGGCAAATTTCATTAGTCTTTGATATTTCTAGAAACGTAATTTTTTGTTACCTGTTGATTTCTTACTCCAAGTCTGCTTGACTTGAACCTGTATGCGTTCATTACAACAGTTATTAATTCGCTTAGTTCTACTGGATTTGCGTTTTTTAATTGGTCCATTATTTCCTGAGAAGGAACCGAATCAATTTTAGATTGTCTTAAAATCACAGTTGCCACGTCTTCGGCAGGTCCCCTATCGAATCCTCTCTTAACAAAAAATCCAATCGCGGCGTCCATCTCGTTTTGATTAAATTCAAATTTTTCTTCGTATTGAGTACTAGTCAAGTTTTTTATAGATTTCCCCAAAGAATCTAAATCTTTTTGAGGTAGGTTTGTGTAAAACTCTGTCATTATGTTAGGTTCGCTTTCTCAGACACGATTGTAACATTCTGTGTCTGCCTGTTTATTTTTATAAAGCCTTCGGTGACTAATTTTGTAATATCTGTCAGCACCCTTGTCCTATAAACATTTTTTTGATTTGTTGTCAACGATTGGTATTCAACGTCGCTTTCCGCAATGGTTTTTCCATTACGTGAACCGACCACTTTGTAATAGATGCCCGCCGCCACTACGTCTCTCAAATTTTCATTCGTGCTGACAAGATTAAATGATTCGCTTGGAGAAAGAAAATTGGTTGTGTCTATTACTGCATTGTTTACACTAGTGACTGTATTTTTTTTGTCACTAGGATTGTCGATTAATCCTTTCGCAGTAGCAATGGTGGCTCCTGCAAGTACGGCTGTTGTGGCTGTAGATCCTATTGAAAAGTTTCCAATAGGATTATTAACTGTGCCCGCTTGTTTGCCGATGTCCAACACTCCTTCTTTGACTATGCCTTTCAATTCTTCTTTCACAACATCTTTGGCTTTGATTTTTTTTGCGTTGTTGTAAGTGTTGATTCCTTTTATTACAGTTCCAAGGTTGAAGTTTCCATTCCTTACATCTCCCAAGACTGATCCCACTCCCTCTATGATTCCCCCAGGGCCAAAAATACTGGTCGTTCCACCTCCTAGCACACTCAAGGGTGATGGTTCTAGATCATAATGTAATGTGGCAAAACCTCTTGGCTCTGCCTTTGTGACTTCTCCGGCACCATATAAAACAGTCTCATATAGAATTTGCATGGTGTTGGACATTATCCCTGTGCCGTCTGCCTGATCCAAATTGTCGTGGCTGAACGATCCTATCACGGGATTAATCAAAGTAAAACTTGTAAACCTTTGTTTGTGTAGAGCGAAAATTTGAATGCTTTTTAAGAATGGTTTTTTTGAAGTTTGTCTGTTATCCATACCAAACTGAGTTGGCATGTTTTCCTTTGAATCATAAAAGGTATCTTTTGTATTGTTCACTCCGCCGCTGTTTGCCACTGTAATGCTGTCCGATATGTTATACTCATAGTAGGCTTTCCAGAATGCATTAACTGTGTCGGCGTGATCGTCGTGAAATTCTATACTGACTGGCGAATATTGTATTCTTGTTTTGACATAGGTTTTTTTGTTGTACTGCTGTTTTTCTTCGGCATTGAAGTCGTACTTTGGAAGTTCGCATCTTTTGACCAACATGTTTAGTTCTAGTTTTTCATTGTCTTGAAATGCTCTTGCCGGAATGTCGTTGTCGATGTCAAAAACAACATGAAATAGGAATTTTTGTTTTGGTAAAAGTTTGTAGTTGTTATCTAGGTAAAGTCTCGATGCATGCCTGTAGTCCTTCATGCCCGGCAGACCGTTCGAGAAACCTGATAGAAAATTGTTAATGCTTGGCATACCTGTATTTATGGCCACAAAAAAAGCGCCGATAAAGGCGCTCTCTTTGTATTATAATTGCTAACGTATATTAGATACCACCACCAGTTGACAATGTACCAATAGTTCTGGTTACTGCCGAGCCTAGGCCTGTTCCTTGTGGGGTCTGTATTGCGTTGTCGTATCTAAGCGAAAGAGTAATAGTTGCTGGCTCCGATGTGTTGTATGCCAACGTGTTGTAGTTTACAGTCTCAACATATGATCCATAAAGTTCAAAAGTTTCTAGGACATTTGGTGCTGTTTGGCCGTTTCCACCGTCTAGCATCTCGATCCTTGTTGTGAACTTGTAGTCGATTCCTGATGCCGCACTTGCCTGCTCAAAGAAATCAAACTGTTTCTGTACCTGTTCACCGACCAATTTAGAAACAGAGTTGTTTACGTCGTCTCTTAGATTGATGGTGATTGGGTTCCATGTATGTTTTCCGGCCACATATACTCTTGAGTTGTAAACGTCTAAGGTTACTTGATCAAAAGTAAGGTCCGGTCTGGTTACATCTATGACCTGTTTGGTAAGTTCAGATCGCGGAGTGGATACACCAAAGTTTTCGAGTATGACTCTAAACCTATACTGTAGTTTTGGCATCAACAAACCTTGTGATGCTGAACTCTGGTCGTTTGCTAGTGGTACTGTAAATTTAGAAAGTGTCGATATTGCCATAGTGCTCCTTTATTTACCTGGGGTTTAATTGCCTAGGTTTGCTATCTCCCCTGTGTTTTTGATTCTTAACGGTATGTAAATAAATTCAACCGATTTGATCGGCTCAATCGCAATATCCACATACAATTCATTTCTATCAATCCTTGTTGGTGTGTTGTTTGTATCGTCACACACTACTAAGAAATCAAATAATGCTCTCTGTCCTACTAGTTCTAACAAGAAAGATTCGATCGCTTGTTTGATTTCGTTTCTGGTTAGTTCGTCGTTTGGTTCAAAGATAAACGGTTTTCCGATAGCATCTAACTGTTGTCTTAGATAAACTGTTAGTCTTGATACGTTAATCCTGTCAAGTGCCGAAGATCCGCTTGTGCTTGTTAAATTTCCAAAGTTTACTATGCCTGCTCCACTAAAGAAAGTTATTGGGTTAACTTTAGCAGTAAACATAGCGTCTCTGACAGACTCTGTCAAAGCCACTTGGTCAAATTCCCCTTCTGAATTAATATAACCAACCGCCGTAGCATTGTCAACTATACCTCTTCTGGTACCTGCCGGAGCAAACCAAGGAAATCCAATATTATCGTTATTAGCAAACACTCTCAACATCATGTGAGAAGGTGGAACGACAATGCTGTTGCCAGCGTTGTCTGTTGTACGTCCCGATGGATAAAATACTCCTAGGTAATCACTAGAACTTACTAGACCATCTTCGCCGTTGTCAACGGCACCGGCTGAATTATTTGCCCAGTTTGTTATAGCAGTTGACGTTCCGTTTAATCTCATTGGAGTGTCACCTATTACAAAAGCAGTGTTATTCCTGTCGGTGTTTAGATTTATTAGATTTGATATAGTTTCCGGATAATTTGGACAAGCAATTACGTTGAATCCTCTTTGGTCTTCTCTGATTGCTTGGTTAGTGTCGATCTCAGATTTTAATTGAGCAACGACTACTTGTCTCTGTGCTTTTCTTCCAAAAGAGCCAGAACCATCAGCGTTGTTGGCTGACTTAGTTACCCATCTGTCTGGATAGTAACCACCAACAGATTCATTGTTGAATCTTGTGTTACCAAGACCAGACGTTCCCGAACCTGGATATAAAGTTTGTGTTACAGCATTGTTTCTGTATTCCTTCACATTGTATCCTGATCTTCTTGTGTTGAAAAGCATGATAGATTTTGGATATAATGCTGGATCTGGAGCATCTGGATCTAAGAAGTTGTCACTTAGTAGATTTTTAATGCTAGATGCCGTGCCCGCTCCTGAATCATTGCTGGCGTTTTTCTCAGCAGAAGAATGCCATCTTGCGTCAGCAAAAACAATTCCGTCTTCTGTTGTTTGGTCGGTGTTATCAACCAATACCCAACGTGCCGCTGTTGTTGTAACAGAAGTTCCATCCGAAGTGTTACTTGATGTCACTGTGGCGCTGGTGTCGTATCTGTAAATTTTTGGATAGTTCTCAAGGTCACTTGTGTCAATCCATAAATCATTTGAAACCAATCCGGTGCCGTCTGACTGTGAAGTAGGTGCTGTGGCGCTGAACTGTGGACCATTTGGATCGGTAGCAGAATAGAAGTTTTTGTAACCTAACCATGTTGTGCCATTGTGTACCATGATGTCTGCTTCGAGGTTGGTGTTATACCAAAGTGTGCCATTTGCTGGTTCGTTGGTAGGTTGGTTACTTGAAGCCGTGTAACTTAATCTTCTCCAATTGGAAGCAACAAGTGTGTTTCCAGTGGTTGAGTCTTCTTGTTCACCTGCGGGAGCGTCATACAAATTGTCAATCAAAGTTGATGAGTTCGCTGTGTATGTTCCGTAACTGTGAGCAGTAGCGGCGCTGAAACCAGCGTCGGCCAAAGGCGTACCACTTGCTTCCTGCATTCTAAATTCACCGCCAAGTTTGTGTTTGATCTGTATGGCACCAGCGTTTTCGCCAGTTGTTATTACAGATGCTTCTAAGTTTGTGAAACCCGCTGTGGTAAAGGCTGTGACGAAATCTTCCGCATCACCCAATGTTGAACCATCACCTGAAATCATGGTTACTGTCTTCGCTGTGGAAAGAGCAGATTGTCCCTTGATTGATTCTTGTACTGTGAAAGTTTCGTTTGCTGTGAAACTTGGATTTGTGTTGTTAGAAGTTATGATCGTTTCACCACCTTCGTATCTCAAGAGTTGGAAATCACCCAGTGCCGGTGTAGAATCATATTGTCCTTTCACACTCTGTTCAGTAACGTTGAATTGTGTATAAAGAGTACCTGTTCCTATGTTGGCACCACCTCCAACAGCATCCAAGTTATAGATTGCCGAATGGTTTGTAGCATAAAGAGGAGCGTCAACTGTGTTAAATTGTGATGTGGTAGCATTGTATAATTTTGCTACAATATCTGCTCCGCTGTTAGGAACTGTGGTTTTGAACCAAACAGAACCGTTAGGTCTATCTTCGTCTGCAGTCTTCCACTCTGGTCTGTTAGTGTGAGACGCCTGCAGGAATTTTGGAGCGTTGTACACATCTGCTGTGATACCTAGATCTGTTAGTATCGTTCCTGTGCCGTTCTCTATGTCGATCTTGTTAAGACCAGTAGAGTCTCCAAACCCTAATCCGTTGATGAAAAACTGAAATTTTCCTGTCACAGAATCTACAGCCGCAGTCACACCAGGAATGTTTGCGTTGTTGATTGCTGTGGCAAAGGTTGCTCTGTCTGTGGTCGCTGATGTTATTCCAATACCATTGATGCTGATAGAGTGTCCAGACGTGATTGTGCCTGAAGTTTCTGTACCTTCGATTGTTGGATGACTAGTGTGCCATGACGGACTTCCAAGTTGTACCCAACTGTTTGAATCATTTTTGTAGTAAATTTTGTTTGTGACGTTTGTAGTGTTGATAGCGTAGTCGCCTTGGTTTCCGATAGAAGTTTTTGGTGCTCCGGTAGAAACATTTCCAACAAGGTCTGTCACAGAGGTAATCAATTTTGGAACGATAGTTGTGAATGTTTGATTAGTCCTAGACCATTCAAATATACCATAACTTGTACTTGCGAGATCAAACCAATATGTTCCATCGTTTGGAGCCGCGCTAGGCGCCACCGAACTTCCTGATAATTCTGCTAAATCGATATTTGCTCTTAAAACAAATGCTCTGTTGGCGATTCCTAGAAAAGAGTATGCGGCTTGTAGCCCATATTCGTTTAACTCATATCCGTTGATTGAGTTGCCTGAAGCATCTGTGTAAAATTGTGGATCACCAAAAGTTTCTGTAAGTTCTCTTTGTGATGAAATCAAATAAACTGTATTTGCGTTGGCAGTCTGTGTGCCTACAGCGGTGCCAGTTCCTGCGCCGTTTGTTTTGTCTTTTGCTGTTGCTACAATCAGTAACGGAGTTGTACCTGCATCTGCTGGTACGTAGAAACTCTCGTTTATTACTGAAACTTCAACTCCTGGTGATGTTAATGCCATTCTATTCTCCTTGCAAGTATAGTGTACTAGACTTATTTATTGCGTTTATGGTAAATTATGCCAAAACAGACGTTTTTTTGGTACCTATATAGGCGACGTAAATATGTTATATGAAAAGACCTTTATGCAGAACTTGTCAAAGCAGGCCTAGAGCCTATGCCTATAAAAAACAGCATAAAGTCTACTGGAGAAGCCAGTGTGACAGGTGTATACGCAAAGCAAAAAAACTTAAGGTCGGAGGAAAAGTGCGATGGCAACAGTTTGGCTACAATAAAAAAAATAAATGCGAATTGTGTGGTTTTAAATCCTCAATTTCAGCACAAATGGACGTGTATCATGTGGACGGCAATAAAAACAACTGTGACGTTTACAATCTGAAAACAATTTGTGCTAACTGTCAACGGCTAAAAAGCACTCAAGATTTAGGGTGGTCTATTGGTGATCTCGAAGTTGACGAATGACGTCATCAACTTTTTGGTGTAAGTCAGTGACTGTGCCGTTGTTATCAATCACATAATCAAACTTACAACCTATCCAGTCCCATTCGGATTGGTGAGCACCGGATGCCTGCATTTCTTCTCTGCTGGGAATCTCACCTCTTTTGATGAGTATGATTTTTCCTTTTTGTTCCTTTATTGTTTTAATTTCGTTTACAAATCTAGTATCACTTATAACGGTGTCCTTGCCTTGATACCTAGCCACTAGACTGTCCACCCATATGCTGTCTAGCATATTGCCTCTACAGACCTCTGTGCCAAAATGTTGAAGTATCCATCTAGGTGTTATTTTTTTCCCAAACTGTTTTGACCAAAAATCATCAGGTTGTTCTCTCCAATCACGTGATTCTTTTGTCTGTCCTTCTAGCAGTTCTCTGTTCCACCCAAAAATGTTAGCAGTCGCATCTTTGAGACTTTTTGCGAAAGAATCTCTATGGAAATTATGTTGTTTGACTAATCTTGCCGCTACGGTGTCTTTACCCGAACCTATTAAACCAACTAAACCTATCAGCATAAAGACTAGTTTAACAGTTCTTTATTCTTTTTTCAAGTTCTTTCTTGATTTCTTTTACTGCGTTCAATAAATGGAAAGTTATTTTCCAATTGGGACCGGCTTTTAATAACACTTCAAATGCTATTGTCAATTGCTTCAATTGTCTGTAAGATAAATGTGAAAGTTTAGAAAAGTATTTTTTGTTTGCCATAGTGTTTGCCTTTCGTTTTGCCTATTTGAAATTTATTTAATGATTTTTTGTGAGAATTAACCTATCACAAAACTGTACGGAGAACCACCTTCTTGGTAGTTGTTGATTTCTTGATCAAGTCGTTCCATATCACTATTACCTTCATTCTTAAGTGCATCACCATTTAGTGTGGTGCCACCCTGTGGTCCCGCTATGGTGTTGAACTTGCCTCTGGCCTCTCCTAACATGACTTTGCAGACTGCCAAGGTGTAATCTCTGATCCATGGTTTTGAATAGATGTCTTTGAACAATGTTATGTCTGGTCTAAAGTTGTCTGTGTGTAGTACAACTGTTTCTGAATCTGCTCTAGGACGTTGTGTAATTGTTAATGTTTTTGTGGCAACGTCATAATGAAACTGTATAAAACTTCCAAACATTTTTCCTACTAAT
>Ga0075480_10001597_pt1 | contig 14411 bp, 9 predicted proteins | sample DEB08_DNA_7_FD_81590 | JGI IMG/M metagenome (GOLD analysis project Ga0075480, IMG submission 81590) | Aqueous microbial communities from the Delaware River and Bay under freshwater to marine salinity gradient to study organic matter... | ecosystem: Environmental > Aquatic > Marine > Coastal ... | reverse complement strand
TCTTTACCTCTCGGAACACTAATGACTGGTTTTACCTATCGGTGAGTGTTGGTCATTATTGGGTACTTCCCCCATGTGTCAGGTGTAGTATCTCGGTAGATTAAGTATCTCTTAAAGTAATCTACAACTCAGTAGAATAATTGGTTCTATATATAAGTATTAGAAACTTTAGAAAACGTAAAAAAATGTGAGAAAAAGGATGAAAATAACTTCTGCCAAATCTAACAGAAGTTGTTAGTACCCAAAACATGAACTTAGTACCCAAGAGGTACTAAATAGTACCCACGGGTACTAATAGTATATTTTTATATATTGTATATCAATAAGTTATAAACAGTTATGAGTACAGGTGGGACCACTCAGAAAAACCGTAATTATCTGTTTACATATAGTTACGGTTTTTTATTTAACCTCTGGCAACACATTGGCAACAAACCCTGAAATAAATCTACTTACTTAGTATAAATCATACCCCCCGGGGTCATTTTAAAAATCAAATCAACACCCTCTGGTTTAAAAACTTTTTTATAAGCATCCCTTATAGTGCTATAAACAACAATTTTCAACTCTAAAAAAAATTTTTAATATTGATAAGGTCAAATTTATAACTTACAAACCTTAACCTACTTAATAAATGAATAGATATTCACAGTTTTATTTGTTGAGCTTTTTATTGTTTTTCTTAAGCTCATGTAATCAAAAACCTAATCCAGTTGTTTTAAACTCTAAAGATTTATATGCTCAAAAGTGTGCCTTGTGCCATGTAGCTCCTACAGTTGATGTTCTACCTAAGAACCTTTGGGTTAAATTTTTTCCTGAATTAGGTGCAAAAATGGGCATCTTGGAGCCTGGTTATAATCCATTAAAAGGGATGAATATTAATGAAATAGACGCTGTAATCGAGTCAGAATATTATACAAAGAATCAAGTTGTTACTAGAGAACAATGGGAGCAATTAAAAGAATATATAATTCAAAACGCGCCTGATAAGATTGATAATTATCAACGAAGTGAACATCAATTCTATAATCTTGATGCTTTTACGCCAAAAAAAATAAACCTGGACAACAGTCCTGGCACTTTCATCACTTTTTTATCTTTTCAAAATGACGTGTTGTATTATGCAGATCTTTTCGGTGGATTTTATACATATAATTTTAAATTAAGTCAGAGCACAGAATATAAAAGATTTGAGAATGCCATAGTTTGGTATCAAAAGTTAAAAAATGGAAATGAAGTTTTTACAGAAATTGGAAAATTAGATCCAACGGAGCAAAGACTTGGTAAACTCTGGATTCAAAGGGAAAATCAAGAAAAAGAATTAATTGTAAAGGAACTCCATCGACCAGTTCATACATTGTCTCAAGACCTTAATAATGATGGATCAATTGAACATATAATTTCAGAATTTGGCCATCTCACCGGAAGCATAAGCAAAATAAATTCGGATGCCACTTCAGAGTTATTATGGCCAAACCCAGGTGCTATTCAGACTCAAATGCATGATGTTAATAACGACGGCATGATGGATTTAGTAAGTTTAGTAGCTCAAGGAGATGAAGCAATTGTTAGTTTTATTCAACAAAAAAATGGCGACTTTAAAGCAGAATATTTAATGCGATATCAACCTAATTATGGTTCAAGTTGGTTTGAAATGATGGATTTTGATGGTGACGGAGATTTAGACTTGATTACCGCTAATGGTGACAATGCTGATTTGACATACACTCAAAAGCCATATCACGGTATGAGAATTTCACTTAACGATGGATATGGAAATTTCAAGGAAGCATTTTTTTATCAACTTAATGGAGCAACACGATTAGTAGCTGAAGATTTTGATCAAGATAATGACATTGATATTGCGTTGGTATCTACATTTCCAGATTATGAAAATCATCCTGAAATGGCTTTTATTTATTTAGAAAACCTAGGGGATTTTAATTTTAAAGAAAACATTATTGAAGATGTGAATTTTGGCAGATGGTTTCTTCTAGATAAAGGAGATATTGATAAAGATGGAGACATTGATATACTCATAAGCTCATTTACTTACACATTTAGCCCTGTGCCTAATGAATTTCAAAAAACCTGGGAAGAAAATGACGTGGATTTAATACTCTTAAAAAACAATCTTTTTAAGTAGTGCTTCTTTCTATTTAGAGTTGAGAAGAATTCTGGCTTATCTTATTATAAAACCTTATCTAACTATCTTAAATATTTAAAGAAATGATAACGTTTGTGTGGAAACATAAATATAAATTACTATCGTTAATATTGTTGTGCTTTATTTTTTCAATTTTTAAACTGAAAAACCCTAAAATATTTTACGACTCTGAAAGAATATTACAATATGCTGATGAAGTAGAGACAGAAAAAATTGATTCTACTAATCTTTTTTTAGTTGGAGTGGAATTTGAAAAAAAGATTCAATTCGAAGATCTAATGAGCCTTCAGTCTGTTCACAAAGGTTTATTAGAAGATGAAAATATTATATCAAGTCAAAGTGTGTTTAATGATATTTCATTGCACGGCTTAAGCTTTTTCTTTCCATATGGAAACAATAACAAACTAGAAACCAAAAAAGATTTTGATGATTTCATTGAAAAAATAAATAAGAAGGAAAGTTTATTTATTTCAAAAGATCAAAAAATTTTTTTTTTCATAATTATATTAAAATCTGATCTAGGAGAAGATTTTAATAAACAGTTTATCACAGACCTTGAGTATAAATTCAATACACTAGAGGCTTTATCAATTTATATAACAAGTCAAGTAAAAGGAGAAATATACATAAAGGATAAAGTAATTAAAGAGCTTCTTTACATAACCTTTTTTAGTGCTTTTTTATGTTCCCTTATACTCTGGGTTTTTTCTGGAAATATGAAATTCGTTTCAATTGTTATAATGAGTGTAATTTTTAGCATCACCATAAGTTTTATGATATCTCAACTATTATTTGGAGGAATTGAACTTGTGATGATTATTATGCCCGCAATATTGTTTATTGTTTGTATTTCCGATTTTATGCATTTAATTAATGATAATGGAGAAACTAAAAAATCTAAACTCGAATATTTTAAAAACCAGGTCAACAAAATTGGAAAGCCTGTTGCATTAACCTCCATAACTACAGCTATAGGGTTTTTAAGTTTTTGTTTTTCTAATGTTTTGCCAATTTCAAGATTAGGTATGATTACAACGGTTGGAATCTTAATATCTCTTTTTGTTATTCTTGTTACCTATTCAATATGCATAGAGTTAAACCTTCATATTGTAAAGGGTAAAAAATCACTAAATAATAAAATAGATAATTTAATTTCAAAATTTATTAAAGTTCAAAGTAGTAAAAAATCCCTTCCACTTATTTTAATAATGTCCTTTTTATGTCTATTTGGAATAAACTATTTTGAAATCAATAATCATATAAATGATGAGTTCAATAAGTCCTCTGATTTATATAAGGAAATGCAGTTTTTTGATAAGAATTTTGGAGGATATAAAGAAGTATCCTTTAATATTGAAATAAATGATAATTTAAAACTAGATAACATAATTATACTGGAAAATGAAATAAAAACATTGGGGTTCACAATTGATTATTCTCTTTTGGGATCATTTAAAAATTTAAAGTCCAACAATGAAAACTATTTGCAAGAAACAAAAGAGAAACAAATAAGTATTAAAACCAGAATGCCAGATATTGGATCAAAAAACAGTTTAATTCTTGTTAATCAAATAAAACAAAAAGCTAATGATTTAAACATCAACATTCAACTAAAAGGGAATGGCTATCTATTTGATAAATTAAGTGACAAAATAACATTGGAGATACTAATTGGTTTAATTATTGCTGTTTTAACAATTTGTTTATTATTCTTAATTATTTCAAATTTTAATTTCAAGTATTTATTAATTATTCTAATCCCGAACACTTTTCCTATTTTTGTTTGCGTTGGATTCATGAGTTTGGGAAGCTTTTACTTTAGTTTATCTAACGCTTTTATTTTTGCTATTATATTCGGATTAATTGTAGATGATTCTATTCACATAATAACTTCTTACAGGTTTAATATTCTTAGGGGTATAAAAAAGGATGAAGCAATTGATAAATCTTTAAGAATTACTGGAAAAGCAGTTATTAAAACAACAATGATAATTATAGTAACATTGGCCCCTCTTCTTTTTTCCGAATTTAATTCAATTAGTCAATTAGCCATTTTGACTATAGTTTCTGCAATAATTGCTATAGTTTTTGACTTGATATATTTACCAAAGTTGATTAGATATTTTTTATAAAAAAACTTATGTCAAATACTTAAGTATGTAAACGAAATATTCTTTCTAGAATTAATCTAAAGTAGAATCAGACCCATTCTTTGTTGTTATCAAAATAACTCCATTTCTTCCTTTTTCGCCATAAATCATTGTTTGACTAAGACCTTTTAATACTCTGATTTTTTTAATAGTGTTAGGATCGAGATCATTTAGTCTACTTGTTGCAGAAATTCCATTCCAAAAATCACCACCCATATTTGAGACACTAGAGTTAAATTCCACTCCGTCTACTATAATAAGAGGTTGATTAGAAAGCATAATTGATGACATTCCTCTAACGTTTATATTAGAAGCAGCACCCGATATATGAGACGTATTAGTGATTGATAAGCCTGAAACTTTACCTCTAAGAGAGTTAAGGTTTTGACCAGTTCCCATATTTTCAGATTGAGAATATGTGTTGAAAGAGAAGAATAATAATAAGATTAATAAAGCGGGGATTTTCATATTCTAAAGATACAGTTTTTTTGAAAAATTAACTTTATATTTAATTCATGAAGCTGTTCTATTGTTTAATAATGAGTCTTTTTATCTCAAACGTTTTACAAGGTCAATCTTTCCAAACTGATGAAAGAGTATGGAATTCTGCAACTCAAAGAGCGTTTAGTGATTTAGGCAGAACAAAGCTAACAAAGCCTGTTTTGGGAAACATTGTAGGTTCTGAATATTATGAAACGGAATTTAAAGAAGGAAGAATAGTTCATTTAGATAAAAGTCTTGAGATAAAAACTAGCCTCAGGTATAATGCATATAATGACGAAATAGAGTTAATTGATATGTCAAGTGGAACAAAATCTGTTAAAGCAGCAATCAAGAACTCTAGAATAATTTCTTTTTTTGATAATAATGAATATAACTATTTAAAATATTTGGATTCAAAGAATATTGCCTCTACAGGATATTTGATACCAGTGTTTAAAGGATTAAAAATTGAAATACACGAAAGAAAAAGAAAAAAGTTTATTAAGGGAAAGGCTTCAGTTAATTCTTTTGATATAGAGCACAAACCAAAATTCGTTGATGATATTCAATATTTTCTATCTTATAAAGGATCCACGCCAGAGTATATTAAGATAACAAAAAAGTCAATTTCAAAGTTTTTCAACAAATCGGAAGAAGTTTTAAATTTTATAAAAAAGAATAAGATTAAAAATGGCGATCTTACTTCCCTAATTAAAATTGTAGAGTTTTATGAAAACAATTCAAGTATCTAATTTACTTTTTAAGCTCTTCATAAAATCCTGCAAACGCAATAGAGTATCGTGGGAAAAGCCACACCCACCAAATCAATAAAGTAAAAACCCCTGCTATGAAATAAAGGAGAGCCTCTAGATTAAGCATGAAAAACTGCCACATATTATTTTTCATCATCTTACTGCTCAGGTTAAAAGCTTCAATTACTCCAATATCTGGATCATCTGCAAGGATAAAAAATACCTGCGAATACATTAATCCTAAAATTATCCCAGGAACAACAAGCAAGATTAGGCCAAGAAAAACAATAAGGGTGTATATAAGCACAAAAATAATGGGTTTAAAACCATTAAATCGACTGAATATTGTTTCCAAACCAACATTTTTACCTTTATAAATTTCAAGGCAATACAATGCTATCCCAATTTGAATATAGGCAGACACACAAACAACCACCATATTTAAAAGTACATTTGTTGGGGATAACGAAAGCACTATTTGAGGCAAAAGAGAAGCCAATAACAAACACGCAAAAACTTGTAAATAAGAGTCTTTTAAAATAGGCTTTGTTTTCTCAACTAAATCTTTGTTGGTTATCAAGAGTGTATAATTATTAATTGGTACTTTTAAAAGTACAAAAAATTTAAAAGCTGTAAACGCTATATTGTTTAGTAATTTTGGTTTATGCATATACTCAATTCATGTTTAAGTTTTAAAAAAATCATTTTAATTATGATTTTTCTATCCACCACCCTTAATGGGCTATCACAAGAAACAGATAAAGACAAAAAAGTTTTTCTGATCACCTTAGATGGTTTAAGATGGCAAGAGCTTTTTAGCGGAGCTGATTCTCTTCTAATTCAAAATAAAAGCTATGTTAAACAACCAAGAATGCTTAAGAAAGAATACTGGAGAGCCTCCAATATTGAAAGAAGAGAGGTTTTAATGCCTTTCATCTGGAAAGAGGCCATTTTAATGGGTCAAATATTTGGCAATAGAGATTTGGGAAGCAAGGTTGATCTCACAAATAAAAGGAGATTTTCGTATCCTGGATACAATGAAATTTTAACAGGAAAAGCTGATGATGAAAATATAACTAGTAATTCTAAAAAGCCAAACTCTAACAAAACTATACTTGAGGAATTTGCAGAATTAAACAACACAAAAAAGGTAGCCGCTTTTTCAAGCTGGGATGTTTTTGATTATATAATTAACGAAGAAAGGTCTGGAGTGTATTCAAACTCTGCGTTTGAGTCGTCTACTGACTACCCTCTTACTGAGAAAGAAAAGCTACTAAATGTCATGCAAAAACAAATTCCAAGCCCATGGAGCTCCGTTAGATTTGACAGCTTTACTCATCAATACGCTCTCTCATACCTTAATAAAAACCAGCCAGACTTCATTTATATTGCATATGGAGAAACAGATGATTTTGCTCATAACGGAGAATACGACTCATATTTAAAAGCTGCAAAAAACACAGACCAATTAATCAAAGATTTATGGAGTTATACACAAAACAACGCATACTATAAGGGAAAAACAATTTTTTTTATTACCACAGATCATGGACGAGGAACAGCGCCTATTGACACATGGAAAAGTCATGGCGCAAACATTGAGGGCTCAGATCAAATATGGTTTATTGTTTTTGGAGAGGGGGTTACACCAAAAGGAGAGATGCAAGGGGGGTCAAGGATTTATGCAAATCAGATAGCTCCAACAATTAGAAATATTTTGGGGCTTGAACAAAACAATGAAGATGATTATGGTAAGCCTATTAAACTAGATTAATAACCTCTTTTATTTTCTCCATAACCAATCTTTCTCATTCGCAATGATTCAGGGGTGATTTCTAAATACTCATCAACCTGAATAAACTCCATGCTTTCTTCAAGCGAGAAGTCAATCTTGGGCTCAATCTGAACTGCAGCGTCTGTGCTTTGAGTCCTCATGTTGGTCAACTTTTTACCTTTTATTACATTAATACTTAAGTCATCATTACGAGTGTTTTCACCAATAACTTGACCTTTGTATATCTCTGCTCCGGGAGAAATAAAAAACCTGCCTCTGTCTTGAAGTTTGTTTATTGAGAATGCCGTTGCAATACCCGCTTCCATAGAAATTAAAGACCCCTTCATCCTTTCTGGAATATCTCCTTTAATAGGAGCATATTCTCTAAATCTATGAGTCATTACGGCGTTACCCGCTGTAGCTGTTAGTATATTATTTCTTAAACCAATCAAACCTCGTGAGGGTATGTCAAACTCAAGATGTTGAAGGTTGCCTTTAGGCTCCATCACAAGCATGTCACCTTTTCTTTGACTAACAAGTTCAATGGCTTTTCCAGAAAACTCATCAGGAACATCAATCACAAGAACCTCCATAGGTTCGCACTTTACACCGTCTATTTCTTTATAAATTACTTGTGGTTTTCCAACTTGAAGCTCAAAACCTTCTCTTCTCATTGTCTCTATTAAAACAGATAAATGAAGAATTCCCCTTCCATATACGTTGAACTTATCCTCAGAAGGCCCATCCTCAACCTTTAAGGCTAAATTTCTTTCCAACTCGGCATACAGTCTGTCTCTAATGTGCCTTGAAGTAACATACTTTCCTTCTTTTCCAAAAAAAGGAGAGTTGTTGATTGTAAATAACATGCTCATTGTTGGCTTGTCTATGGCTATTCTAGGAAGCTCTTCAGGATACTCAAGATCCGCAAGGGTATCACCAATTTCAAAATCATCTATACCAACGATAGAACAAATATCTCCAGACCTTGCTTTTTTAACCTGCACTTTTCCCATTCCCTCAAAAACATGGAGTTCTTTTATCCTTACCTTCTTCTTAATTCCATCTGCTTTACACAGAATATAATCTTTTCCCTCAAAAAGATCTCCTCTAAATATTCTTCCAATCGCAATTTTGCCCACAAACTTTGAATAATCTAAAGAAGTAATTTGCATTTGAGGATCACCTTCATTATAAGGAGCTTCAGGGATTACATCAATAACAGCATCTAAAAGAGGCTGAATGTTATCTGTTTTTTCTTTCCAGTCAAGGCTCATCCAGCCTTCTTTGGAAGAACCAAAGACAGTAACAAAATCAAGCTGATCTTCACTAGCGTCTAAATTAAACATTAGATCAAAGATTGCTTCTTGAACAATATCAGGAGTACAGTTTTCTTTGTCCACCTTATTAACAACGACAATAGGTTTTAATCCTAATTCAATAGCCTTTCCTAAAACAAACCTCGTTTGCGGCATCGCACCCTCAAAGGCATCAACTAATAATAAAACTCCATCAGCCATTTTTAACACCCTTTCTACCTCACCACCAAAATCAGCATGCCCAGGAGTGTCAATAACATTAATTTTTACATCTTTGTATAGAACAGAAACGTTTTTTGAAAGGATGGTGATGCCTCGTTCACGCTCTAAGTCGTTGTTGTCAAGCAAGAGCTCTGTTCTTTCTTTTCGATCATCTAGCACTTTACAGTGATCAATAATCTTGTCAACCAAGGTTGTTTTGCCGTGATCTACATGCGCAATAATTGCAATATTTCTAATTGAGCTCATAGGGTTAGTCTTAAAGCTGGCAAAAGTAATCTAATTTATTTCTAATGAAAACATTAAAGACAATGGATTAGAATAAAGTTTAGAGTAGCTATCTTCTTTTGCCGCTTCTTTTTCTTGATCTTTTTGATTTTCGTGGCCTTGAGCGATTCTTTTTTTTGGGACCGGGGGCTGGAATTCTTGGATCTAGAGGAAAACCATCAGGAATTTCAGACGGAATTTTAAAGCTTATTAACTTTTGAATATCTTCCAGGTATGGATACTCATCTACAGAAACTAAAGAAATAGCCTCCCCATTACTTCCAGCTCTTCCAGTTCGACCAATTCTGTGAACATAATCTTCAGGAATATTAGGAAGCTCAAAGTTTACCACATGTGGGAGCAAAGGAATATCTATTCCTCTGGCGGCAATATCTGTTGCCACTAAAACGTTTACAGTTCCGTCTTTAAAACCAGCTAAAGCCTTTGTTCTTGCAGTTTGACTTTTGTTTCCGTGAATTGCCATAGCATTAATGTCGCTAGACTTCATTTTTTTGCATAAATTATTTGCTCCGTGCTTTGTTCTGGTAAAAACCAAAACCTGGTCCCAATCACCATCCTTAATAAGTTTAATAATTAATTCGGTTTTACGAACCTTATCTACCTTGTAGACAAACTGATTAATTGCCTCTACTGTAGAATTTTCAGTATTTGTTTCAATGCTAACAGGGTGGTTTAAAATACCTTGTGCTAAACTTTTTATGTCTTTTGAAAAGGTTGCTGAAAACAAAAGGTTTTGTCTTTTGTCTGGAAGAAACCCAATAATTTTAGAAATCTCACGATGAAATCCCATATCCAGCATTCTGTCCGCTTCATCTAAAACTAAAACCTCAATTTTGTCAAAATAGATTACGCCTTGACTGTGAAGGTCAAGCAAACGACCCGGAGTTGCAACCAATACGTCTATTCCGCTTCTAATTTTCCTAACCTGTGGCTTTTGATTCACACCCCCATAAACAACAGCAGACTTAAGGTCAGAAAACAGGCTATATTCTTTTACATTCTCATGAACTTGTGAAGCCAGCTCTCTTGTAGGGGTTAAAATTAGAGCTCGAACAGATCTTGACGGATGATGCTTTTGTTTTGATAAGCGCTGCAATAAGGGCAAAGTAAAGCCTGCTGTTTTTCCTGTCCCCGTTTGGGCAGAAGCAAGTATGTCTTTGCCTTTTAGGACCCAAGGAATTACCTTGGATTGAACAGGTGTAGGCTCAGTATATCCTTTTTTTTCAACGGCATCAACAAACATTGGTTTTAATCCTAAGTTGGAAAAAGTCATAGTGAATTTTAAATGTTTCCAGAAGTAGAAACTGAGGCAAATATAATCATTTGATAAGGGTCATGAGTAAATATTTATAAATTCGTCAACCCTGAGTGTTTTTTAAAGGATATATAAGACAAAACTATAAACAGTATATAAAGCTTATAGTGGTTAAAAAGCCCTTGTAAGAGAGTATAAAATATTATAATTTAACAGTACAAATATATTACTATGGAAAACATTGGAAAAAACAGCTCACCCAAAAACGGTGAATCAACAGGAAAGTGTCCTTTTGTGCATGGCGGGTCAACATCTCCAGACACTTCGCCATTGAAGTGGTGGCCAAAAAGACTTAATCTAGATATTCTTCATCAGCATGATGAAAAGACAAATCCATATTCTAAAGAGTTTAATTATAGAGATGAGGTTAAAAAAGTGGATTTTAAAGCTCTTGAAAAGGACATGCACGAACTAATGACTACGCCACAATCGTGGTGGCCTGCTGACTGGGGACATTATGGAGGCCTAATGATTAGAATGGCTTGGCACGCAGCAGGAACTTATAGAGTGGCCGACGGAAGAGGTGGAGCCGGAACAGGAAACCTTAGGTTTGCACCTTTAAATTCATGGCCGGATAATGGAAATCTTGATAAAGCAAGAAGATTGTTATGGCCCATTAAGAAGAAATATGGAAACAAAATAAGCTGGGCAGATTTATTTATTCTAGCTGGAAACACAGCATATGAAAGCATGGGCTTAAAAACCTTTGGCTTCTCTTATGGAAGACCTGATATTTGGCAGCCTGAAATTGATATATACTGGGGCCCAGAAGATGAAATCATGGCGCCAAGCGAGAACAGATACGCAGACTTAGATGATCCATCAACACTAGAAACACCTCTAGGCGCAACTCACATGGGATTAATATACGTTAACCCTGAGGGGGTAAACGGAAAGCCTGATCCAATGAAGACAGCACTACAGGTAAGGGAGACATTTGCTAGAATGGCAATGAACGATGAAGAGACGGCAGCTTTAACCGCAGGAGGACATACTGTAGGGAAAGCTCATGGTAACGGAGACGCTTCTAAATTAGGGAAAGAGCCTGAAGGAGCAAATATTGAGGATCAAGGATTTGGATGGATAAATCCTACCCTTAATGAAAAAGGTGTAGTTACAAGTGGGCTAGAGGGAGCGTGGACTACAAATCCTACCAAATGGGATAATGGTTATTTTGAAATGTTATTTAACCATGACTGGGAATTACAAAAAAGCCCTGCTGGAGCTTGGCAATGGGAGCCTGTTAACATATCAGACAAGGACAAGCCTATTGATGCAGCCGACCCAGCTAAAAGAAATAATCCAATAATGACTGACGCGGATATGGCTATGAAAATGGACCCCATTTATAAGGAAATATGTCTAAAATTTAAAAATGATCAAGAATATTTTTCTGACACATTTGCTAGGGCTTGGTTTAAACTTACACACAGAGATATGGGCCCAAAAACAAGATATATAGGCCCAAGCTTCCCTAAAGAAGATTTAATTTGGCAAGATCCAATACCCACTGGCAACAAAAACTATAACGAAGTGGAAGTCAAAAGCAAGATCTCTAATTTGGGGCTGTCAATTTCTGACCGAGTATCAATAGCCTGGGATAGTGCAAAATCTTTTAGAAACTCTGACCTAAGAGGAGGAGCGAATGGTGCAAGAATATCTTTGTCTCCTCAAAAAGATTGGGAAGCAAATGAGCCTGAAAGACTTTCAAAAACTCTTTCCGTTTTGAAAAAACTTTCTTCGGAAACAGGAACAAGCTTAGCAGACATAATTATTCTAGCAGGTAATTTAGCCATAGAGGAAGCGGCATCAGCCGCAGGGTATGATTTGACAATTCCATTCAAAAAAGGGAGAGGTGATGCTTCACAAGAAATGACTGATGTAAAGTCGTTTTCAAATCTTGAGCCTGCTGCAGATGCTTTTAGAAATTGGTTTAGTGGAAAATCTAAATCAAGCCCTGAAGAACTCATGGTAGATCAATCACAACTTTTGGGCTTAACTGCTCCTGAAATGACAGTTCTTATCGGTGGTATGAGGGTCCTAGGCGCAAATCACATTGATGATAAAACCGGAATTTTTTCAGAGAAAGAGGGTGTTTTGTCCAATGATTTTTTTGTTAACCTTACGGACATGAACAATAAATGGACTATTGTCGGCGAGAATAAATATGAGTTAAGGGATAGACATTCAGGTGACCTAAAATGGACTGCCTCATCTGTTGATTTAGTTTTTGGTTCAAACTCTATTTTAAGAGCATACGCTGAGCTTTATGCTCAAGACGATAACAAACACAAGTTTGTAAATGATTTTGCTAATGCATGGTCAAAAGTTGTTAATGCAGATGTTTTTTAAACTTTTGCTAAAAAAAAGGTCTTACCAATATAAGCATATTCCATATGCTAATTGGTTTTTAGTTTAACTGGCTTGGCCTCCAAATGGAGGTTAAGCCTTTTTTAGTTTATAATTTTTTATATTTAATGCTCACAAAAAAAAATACTTATGAAAAAATTCACTTTTAACCTTATAATTTCAGCACTTCTTTTGTCATCAGCAACTGTGCTCTCTCAAGAGCTGGTGGTTAAGTCTAATCTTGAAGGCCTAACAATGAGCGTTGGCGAAACATTTAAACCTACATCATTTACAGAAAATTTAAAAGGAGAGAAAACAATGTGTCAGGCGGTTATATATTATAATAAAAAAGGAGTTTTCAGCACAGCAAAAGCTGTTACTGTTAACAGAGGCGAGGGAACAATTAGAGCTAACGAGCCTGGAACCCATGAAATTGTAGCTCTTTGTATTGGTCAGCAAGGGCAAAGGTTAAGCAGAACATTTCCTGTTCAGGTTGATTTTCCAAAAGCTAAAGAAATAAAGATTACAATCTCTACATCAAAAGTATATGAAGACTCGTATATTCCTCTTGATTTTGAGGTTGTCGATGAAATGAATTTTACAAGAAAAAACGAATTTTTTCAACTAAGTACAGACTCTGATAATATTGAGATTGATGCTTTCAACAATGTTAAAGCGGTCTCGCCGGGAAAAGCAGTTCTTTCAGCATCCTTTGATAACATTTCAACTTCCTTAACAATTGATGTTTTAGAAAACCCTGTTGTCAAACTAGAGCTTAAGGCAGGATTAGATGTTGCGCGAACAGGAGATGTGGTTAACTATGAAGCTGTAGGGTATGACAAGGCAGGCAAAAGAATTGAAGGTTTGCCCTTTTCATATACTTTTTCAGGAAAAGCAGTAGATAAATCTAATACTGCATCAGGGTTAATAATGAGCGACGGAAAGTTTGTTGCGGAAGTGATAGGAGACTATATGATTTCTGCAAGCATTGGGAGCAGCTCAGTTTCCAGACCGCTTAAAGTTGTAGCAAGAGGAATTGAAAGAGAGGTTCTAAAAGTTGGAAAAGGAGTTGTTTCAGACAAACACACTTCTGATTTTTGGGTTTTTGAAGGAGTTGATGGCAGAGACTATGCTGTAACAGGCACATGGGGAGCAGACGGTACGTCATACTTTTGGGACGTAACAGACCCTGCAAACATTAAAAAAATTGATAGCGTTAAAGTAGACGCAAGGACAGTTAATGATGTAAAGGTTTCTCAAGATGGAAGAATTTCGGTTATTGGGAGAGAGGGTGCTTCAGACAGAAAAAATGGAATTATAGTTTTAGATGTTTCAAACCCATATGATGTAAAAATTCTCTCAGAGTACACAAAAAATTTAACAGGAGGAGTGCACAATGTTTTTATTGACAACGATCATGTGTACGCTCTTAGTGGAAGTCAGAGATACTATATTATAAACATTGAAGATCCAAAAAATCCAGTTGAGGTTGGAATGTTTGAAGTTGGAAAAGAAGGACAGTCTATTCATGACGTTTGGATTGAGGATGGAATTGCATACTCTTCCAACTGGAGAGATGGTGTGTATTTGGTTGATGT
>Ga0075480_10001596_pt1 | contig 14414 bp, 5 predicted proteins | sample DEB08_DNA_7_FD_81590 | JGI IMG/M metagenome (GOLD analysis project Ga0075480, IMG submission 81590) | Aqueous microbial communities from the Delaware River and Bay under freshwater to marine salinity gradient to study organic matter... | ecosystem: Environmental > Aquatic > Marine > Coastal ... | reverse complement strand
ACTCTGTCTTTTGCTTTTCCTCTTATGAAAGTAGGATCGTCATTAATGATTCTACTTACTTTTGAGTACTTGCTCTCGAATGGGAAAGAGTCGATCCAATTACCACTAAATGCATATGCCCAACCCGCAGAATCACCGTGCTCTGCTGTTTTTGCCGCTATCTTATGAGTGTATTGAGTTAAATTTACAAGAGCAATTGCACTTGAGTAATCGACATTTTCGTCTTTTGATACGAACCCATCGGCAGAAGCTATTCCCCAAGGATCTTGTATCAGTGTATCATAAAATACTTGGCTGTCTTCAGTCGCTCTGGTGAATCTTTGGAAGCTTCCACTGAATGTCAGATTACCAGCAGACAAAGTACCAGCAACGCCACGATCTCCGTCCAACATGCTACCTGTGACGTGTTGTTCAAGATTAGAGCCAGCATATTCATATGCGTTATCAGTTAAGAACTGGTCAAGAACAGGATTGTCAAAGTGTAGCGCTTCATGTACAGCAGCGGAACGAAGCTGCTGCTTGGAGCTTGGAGAATAGTGCTTGTTATCTCGTAAGAATGTGCCGTATAAGACTACTCTGCTCGGTCCCTTAAGCATTGTCAGACCGTGACAGGGCTCATAAGGATCTTCTAGATTCATTATCGGATTTTCAGCAATATCACCGTCATGGTTGATGTCGAGAGATCGAGCTACGCCGTCAATAGCAGACGTCTTGTAATCCCAAGTTCCCCATTTATTGACCCATCTGTTATTGGGCAGTCCTGATCCTGGATTCCATCCGGGTAAGGAGGGTTGCACACCAAGGATCAACTTGTCAGAAGGCTTTAGGACGTATAGAGATTCTTTATAAAGCTCCTCTGATACGCTTCCAGATACTTGACTTTGGAAATCTAAATCTTTTGCCTGTTCCGCTTGAGCCTCTATACCTTCAGTAGCCTGGCCGTTGGCTACAGCGTTCGTAAACCCTAAACCTCCTAGTACACCAGGAGTATATGGCATTTGAAATTGTGCATCTATTTTCTTGACAGCGTTAGCGGGTCTAAAAAACACACGTCCAGAGTTAAATCCATCAGCAAGAGGACCGACATTGTAGCCTCCTTCGATAGGAGACATTGTGTATCTTCTGTGGAATCTTTTACCATGTTGAGCAAATTCATTGGATGGTAGAGACGGATCGATGGTATCCCGGTCGCCTAGATCCTCCGGAGTAAAGATCACAGCTGAATTAGACTCTCCCGGAACATTCTTATTACTTCTTTGAGGACCCCATATATCATCAGCTGTCAAAACCCAGTATCCTGGTTCATGAGCAGTCGTCGGTGACACTGATTTAACTGGCACAGTGAATCTCACACCTCGTTGGAAGTTTAGCCACTGTCTTTTATACACATTAGCGTGTAATGGTAATGTCGCAGTCTCTCTACCGGGGGCTGCATGTGGACGAAAAACCGTTGAAGCCGTCATCAACGTAAACCCAGCCCAAGAGTCAGGGAAATCTATATTCTCACCTTCATGCTGGTGCCCTGTTCCGATTAAGATGTTCTTTTCTCTCGCTAAGCCGGATTCAAGCCAGCTCTTTGTTGGAGGATCACCAAGAGGGTTTGTGTTCGGGTTACGGGGAGCTGGAGCCATATCAAACCCCCCGAAAAGAGAATGATCGTGGTATCTTATGCCTGGGGTAACGGACCCATCAATGGCACGCTCGACACCCGATGCTAGGTCACCGAATGTGTACTCTGCGGAAACCTTTGAGGACTCAAAATCGCCTAAGTCCGACGGTTTACTGATTGGCCAGGCTGGAGTTGTTATTACAGAGAATCCGGAACCTCCAGGCATCAAAAATTGAGCGGTTAGAGGAGATGATTCCTCAAGTTGCGGATTCCACTTAACAGCATCAGTAGACCAATAAGAGCCTGATATTCGATTCGAGGACGCGGCTTGTACCAGCGGTGTTGGTTGCCAGTTATCGAGAGTGTATGTAAAATTTGCCCCTGTTCCCGTAGCAGACTCACCAGCAAAGTCTCCACCAACGGACTCGTACATAAGCTGGGTACCCCATCGAACTCTATCAGACGAAACTGTATCTCGAGAGTTAACAGAAGCTCCATCGACATAGAAAGAGGTATTACGATATTCTTCATTAGGCGCGCCTGTGGCCGTAAAATCTAGAGTAGTAAATGAAGGAACCCAGTTTAAGACAGAGCTAGCATCAGGTATATTACCGCCAACTCCGCGCTCAAATTTATTTTCACCTCGAGGACGCTCTCCTGGAGAGAAGCTCCACATTCCCTGGAAAGAATCAGGTGCATCTGAAAATGCTGACAAGAACGTGGTCAGTGCCCCGAACTGGTGAGCCTCTGACGGTATAACCGTGTTGAGACCAGAGTGCTTTCTGCTTAATTTTATTGCTTGACCGAAAAGAGGTAGTTGTTGGGCTCGAATCGCCGTCTCGTAAGTTGCGTCTATAGAACCTGAGTTGCCTGATATGGATGTCACGTCCACATCATCCATAACTTTATCGACGTATCCGTCTTGAGCAGCACAGTACCCATAATGCACAACTTGTCCGTACGTTATCAGTTCCCTTGTGGTTGATGAGTGACTTGACCATGTTATACGCGATGAAGTATTCATGGATCCAGTCAGCTCTGTTATATCATTAGCCGGGTCGACGACCTCACCATTCGTTGGAACAGACGGTGCTCCTTCCCGACCATAAGCAGCACGCCCTGTCTTACTTATTGGCCCATATCGATTAGCCATTTCTTCAGACGGGTCCCAATATCCTGTAGCTCCAGCAGTGGAAGACTGTGGACCCTTTACATAACTGCTCCCGTAGATCTTTTGTCGCTGATCGAGCTGTGCCCATGGAGTAAGAGGAAAAAAGACTTTCGTGCTCTGTCCTCTAAATTTAAAAGAGAAAGACAACTCTCTTTCTTCGGATGATTTTGATTGCCTTAACAAGAAGAAAGTGTCAGCTCTCCAAAATGGTACCCCTGGCTCTCTGACCTGTCCCCAAGTGGGGACGGAGCTGGGTGAACTATCACGGGTCACATCTTCCCAATCTCTGCCGCTTACATTATATTTACGCTTTTCAATGTAAGCGGCCGGTAGTGATGCGGGTTGATCTGATACGTTTTTTGACCCTGTGACAATCCCGTTCACGCCAGCTGCTAAAACTGGCACGTACGAAACTGTTACGTTTTTGCTCGGCCATCCTCGCGGATCGTTAGTTGTTGGCCAGCGAGATTCTAGTTTTTCTACTTCATCATTCCAGCCCTCCTCAGTTGGAGACGATCCGGGACGTGGACCGGGAACAACAGGAAGCATTACTCTGGCAGGATGATCTTCTTTATTTCTGTCTCCTGTTCGACCGAAATATGTGGTGCTGCTCCAGAGGGTGGCGCTACCCTCTACAAACCTGAAACCGGGATTTGCAATAGGATAGTCAACTAGGTTATTGTTGGGATCAGCGTTCCAGTAAGTGGGCATGTCACCACGATTGTGGTTTTGATATCCCAACAAGATAGAAGCGATACATCTGGATTCTTGGCTATTATATGACCCACTCCTTGCGTGGACAGATGCTCCACCGGTTGCGTTAGTGATTGTAGGTCTATACAACGAAAATTCGTTAGCGTCGACGCACCAAGAACCGTTTAAGAAGGTACCTCTAGTAAGAGCAACCCGACCAGACTTGACGTAATCATCATATTCTTGTTTGTAAAAGAACCGATCGCCTGAATCTATGTCTGTATCTACATCTGAATAAAATCGCACTGACGGATTGAACGAAGATTGTTGGGCCTTGAGTCCTGTTCCACTTTCAAACTCAAAATCATCCACGTACTCATTGCTGGACATCTTGTAACCTAACGAGTGAGGTCCAGAGTCTTCAATTGCCATATCAACTTCAAACTCTACTTTCTCGACCAAGAAAGGAGCGTCGATATAGTCAGACATGTCTATTAACTGATCATCTTTGGCTTCGTATTTCTTGTGGAGCGGAAATCCATAAGTGCTTACTGGCACACCTCTGTTTGCTAACGGAGCAAATGAGTCTTGTTGCTTGTTTTCAAGAATCGTAAAACCAGAAGTACCAACAAAGCCAATCGATGCGCTTGAAACCAACTCACCAAACCCAGCGGTATAAATGTTGTTTAGCTTGTCGAGCAAGGTCCCAGAACCTGTTGCAACTGTGAAAGCCCCTGGAACAACAAAATCATTATTCTTACCAGCTGTTTCCCACTTTTTTGTGGCAAAGTTAAAGTAAGCCATCGAAGTTACACGGCCTGTGGTCTCTCCGAGCCATGATTTTGCTCCACCCGTTCTCTCAACGCCGATTGTAGTATCATCGGCTGGATTCAAGTCAATTACGATCGCAACATGGTCACCAAGACGCTGGTTTAGACCAGGGATTACATTTTCATTAACGGCCGGCTGCTCATTTTTATCAGCTAGTGGATTATTATCGTTAAACGGCTCTATAGTACCGCCAAGAGCGTCAGAATCCTCACCAATTACAACAGGGGAATTCCTGGTACCTACATTCAATATCTCTGTTTCTTTGTGAGACAGGCCTTGCCTCATGGCACCCGGAGCGACAAGACGCTTCTCATATTCAGTCTGATGCAGATCTCTATAGAACGGTTTTACATCTCCCTCGGCACCGCGAGAATCATCACTTCCAGAAAACATGTGAGCGGGTAACATTTCTGGATACATTATTCCGCTGACAGATCCTGATACGGGCTGTATTCCGTAGAGCTTAGTAAGCTGATCATTAAACGCGGCAGTTTGTGTCGGAGTACTTGCCGGGTTGGCGGAAGACGGGTACACAGTTCTTGAGTCAAAAAGTTGCTGGACTCTACGGGGAGCCCTGTTATTGAACCCAGACTTGTATTGATTTTCTGATAGATGAGACCGAGCTATTGTCTGCATTTGCTCTTGAGTCAACACAGTGTCGAATATTGCGATCTCAGCTAAATTGATTCTGACGAAATCTTCCTGTAAGAATGCATTATTGACGCTACCTATATGAGCTGAATCACCGTACCCAACGTAGAGAGTCGGATTAACTAAATCAGTCGCAACACCAGCGCTGTTTCCAAGCTCTTGAAAAAGAACTTCTACCCCAGTAGCAGTCTCATAGACAGCAAAGCTTTCGTTTATCGCCTCACCGGCGCCGTCGACTGATAGTGCCGCGAATACTGTAACAAACTCGTACCTAGATATATCGACCGGTGATGAAGTCTGTGATGTGCCATCTCCAGTGACAGAACTGAATATCTCTAGATTGTTGATAGACAAAGAGAAAGCATCCGGTACTGGGTCACCTGTGGCGTCGGCCAGAATTGCAATCGATAAGTTATCGTTATCTTGAGCTGTCATTTGCACTTTAAACATAAATGTCAGTGCAGAACCGGAATCCGTTGAATACAGGTCTGACATATCTCTGGAAACGAATACTGGATCGGAGCTCAGAGGTAACGCTAACCCTCTTTGGCTCATGATCGTTCGAGCTCCTACATTTGGATTCAAGAATTCATCAGTGTATACTTTTTGGCCGTAGACATCTAATTGTGTCAGGGACCCTGTTACTGGCCAGAAATCCCCAGTGTTTCCGTTTCTTTCACCGGCAGAGATCACGTAGTCTGTGGATTCAGTCGCAAAGTCGCTGATGTAAGTCCCTACTTCCGTATTAGAGTCTCTAAAGTGGTTGAATCTCACATAAGAAGACGCAGCTGGTGTTGTGGATCCCGTTATGTGTAGCGAGTTAGAGACGTCATGTATAAACGGCGAATTTTTAGTATCTTTCATATCTGCTCTCCGACTACAAGCAGGTTGCTAAACGCCAATGAGCCAACATTCTGACCCTCTACAAGACCCTTGTTTGCTCTTTTCTCAAAAGGATCAGTTAGACTGTTACAGGAAGAGCTGTTTAGCTGACGTAAAGCTGTTCTCATATCACTATTATTGTGCATTGTTACCGAAAAATAAACCCTGTCGTGATAATCGTTTTCTTCTAGAAAGTGAGTGTCTGGACTTTGTTCTATATCCTGATATGCTTGATTTGCCAGCGGAGTCTCATCACTTTCCAGAGAAAACGTAACAGGCGCATCCAGAAACGGCTTATTGCTTTTATCGCTTAGATACCAAACGTCATCTATTTCTTTACTGCCCCAGGGCTGCTCCGACGCGGCGCCAACCAGGGCTCCTCTTATTGCATGACCTTCATATCTGGTGACAATTTCCCCAAACACTTCGCGACGAATATCTAAAGGTTCAATGACGCCATCAAACTCATGGTCATCCAGAGATCCCGCATTCCACATATTGACTGGCCACATAACTTCTTGAGAGTCATTAATGTATACGACAGGATCGAATTTGATCGTATCTGCATAAGGCTCACCCTTTAGCGTCATGGTTGGCTGGCCGAATTCTCTGTCTTCGTAGTAGTGACTGATTCTTTCTTCTAGTCTTTTTCCATCGTTATCTCCGCCCATGTCAGCAGAATTATTGTTTATGACGATAGAGTCATCAAACTCGTTGAAAGTGTCAAGAGGACTACCATCCTTGTACAACTCAATGCGATCACCGACACCGATTCTTGGCAATAGGCTTCCTACAAAGGAAGAAAATGTCCTTACACTAGTCCCTTGGTAGAAATACTGTACAGAGCCTGTCAGCGATGCTGATGACCCTTTCGTCTTACTGCCACTCAATACTCTCTGTGATGTCATTAGATCTTCCTTATATCACCAGTAAGCTGTCTTAGCAGAATGGTGCCCTTCAGGTTTCTCCTGTCATTTTCTCCCAAGTAAATATCTCCAGTATTGTAAGGTACACGGCTTCGTTCTAAAGCATGTCCCTCAACAATCATATTGAAGCCCTTGTAGTTGGTCTTCTTGGGTATCAAGTTAGTCACCATAGAGTCAAATGACTCATCAATCCACCGGAAAAACTCAAAAAAACTGGTGTAATTTACTTCGCCAACCAGCCGGTTGAAATATATCTCTCTCATTTGTCTTAGGTCAAAATACTCTTCCGAGAACATTGCGTTAGGAGAACCAATAGCGTTATCGAGTGCATTCAGGGTCGCAAAGATCTTCATGATATCTTCATTCAAAGCTTGAGATACCGAGAACTCAATTGCGAACCTTACATCATCGACTGGCTCACTGGCACGAGGTATCTCATATATCGGAGCAGGAAGAGCGTCGTGCTCTGCGATATTTGCACCTTCTGTCATCCCAAGTATTCTCACCTTATTAGTTGTTGAAGGCTCATCAAAAAGGTATGATATCGCGCTGTAGTCGAACCTTTCAGGTTTAATGACTTGCTTCGATGATTCAAAACCTCTCAAGAAACTCAAACCAGCTGGATCGCTTGCAGTCACAAACTGTTGCGAAAAATCTATGATAGGATACAACACACCTGTATTGTCTGTTGTTAAAATTGGCTGGTCCGTAGATATATCAAGCCTTAGTTTCTCAAAAGAACCTGTCACCTCATGTGAAAAACCAAAGTTTTTCAGAGGATCCTCTACACCAAGAGAAGTAAAGTTTCTTACGTGCTCCTTCTTTTCCTCTTGTGTCAAGGCTTTAGACCAGAATCTCGTATGTCCCATTAAGCCTGCAAAAGCCGTAGTTCTTGCGGCGGCAGTAACTGACGTATCATTTAAATGTCTACCCAGGGTTTCATCTATTTCCTGGTCACCGACGATTATAAAAGAGCCAGATGCATTCATAGTAGTTCCGAGGTACTCTTTCTTCTGGAATGCGTTTTCTCCTCTAGATAAAGAGTCAAGGAAAAGTGAAGAAGTAGTGTGGTACTCTAGTATTTCGCCATTTTCTTGCCTAGCAAGAGTCAAGAAATAGCTTGAAGAAATAAAGCTTTCAATCTCGTCATTTCTTCTTCTACCTGCTGCGACATACCATTTATTACCATCGAAAACATTTACATCTTCGATTGTAAGCGCCAGGGTGGGATCTGACGCTGCAAATCCTGGACGACAGTAAAGGGTCATCTTCGCATTCTCAACATCTTCATCGATGTTAGGATCAGCCACCAAATTCAATAATAACCCTTGAGCTGGTGTTGAACCAGTTGCATGTAGTCTTAGAACGCTCTGTGGGTTGACAAACTGTCTAGTGATCGGAAACTTAAATCTACTTTCTAAAGTCCAGCTACCAGATGTAAGTAAACCATCGTTCTCAGAATCAGATATCCCGTGGGGTGAGAATTGGTCTTTAAGGACCATATTACCTTCTACCTCTGGAAATCCTACTTCTATCCTAGAACCCGTCAAGAATGAAGATATGAGATTCGGTTGATTACTATCATACCCTTGCGCGTCTGTTGTCGATGTTGGAGTATAAGACATGCTACCAGAAAAATCAAGCATGGTAGATATCTCTGTGATCTTCTTTCTGGACTTACCCAACCTGAGCTGATTCTCGCTCCCATATTCTGCAAACCGGAACATTCTATCTGGGTCGATACCAGAAGATCTAAACAACGCTTTTATACTGTGGATAGTACCTTTCGACTGCACGATCTCAGGAAGATTAATGAGAATCCTTCTCCATATTTCATTCTGTAGATTAATCAAGCCCGGTGTTTTGCCAGCGACAACTGACTCACCATCAAAAAACTGGTCATAACTGGCATTTCTAAACATGCTAGTTAACTCAAAGCCATAGTACTCTGAAAGAACTGGGAGGAGCTGATCTGTCACTGACATTTCTGAATCGTAATCGACATGTACTAGCTCAGAGACGTGGTCAATCATTTGCTTCAGTTCATCAAACATTCTTGCCCACATGAACAACAGAGCAGAAATGATCTGTGGTTGCCCTATCTTTGCAGAACCAGGGACTGAATATGCATCTGGTACGTTCTTTATTCCGTCCATTGAAGTGCCGTAATCTAGCTCGCCAGTAGATGCTTTCTCAATATCAAAATAGTGGGCTGGAACTAGTTTGGTTATCAAGTTAGGGTTATTTGCATCGTAATTGGAAGCACTTAACAGCAGGTTTTCGTTCATGTCCAGTACATCAGGATGGCTAGGGAATAATGTCGGATGGTATACGGAGTCCTCAAAAATGCAAAGGCTATCATAGGGCTTTTCTGCCCTAATATCATTCGAGTAGTTCGTGATTCTAGAGTGAAGACTTTTTCCAGAGGAATCGAGAGTGACGTTATTATTTTGATAGCTACCTGTCGCCTCATTAAATCTAAGGTTTAAGACATTTTCGTTGGTATCGCTTGCAAAAAGAGTTCTCTTTTCATACCTCTCAATCTCTGCGGCAGATCTAACTTTATGATATACCCTGAAGTTGTTGATAGAACCAGAGAAAGTTTGAGTTGGTGAAAAAGACACTACAGGAATCGCTGAGCCTGAGCCGATGACCAAGGAAGAGCCAGCCGTATTAATTGAATCAAAAGAATATCTACCTGACGCTGCTACGACAGTGCTACCTGATAGGATCTTGATTCTTTTCTCTTTAACAGAATTATCATACGTAAAGCAGACATGAGTAAATTTTCCCTTTTCTATTTCGGCTGTCGCTGAAACAGAATTGGACCCGCTAAACACTGCAAATGTCACATCAACATGACTAGTTGAAGTTTTTGCTCTTGTATATGCTGCATATCCGACTTGTTGTTCTGACATGTGATACAACACGTACTGATCACCAGATGATTCAGCAGGGACAGCCAGATCCATCTCTATGAATATGGGATTAGTACGAGGGTTCAATATTGTTTTTGCAGACTTTATCTTAGATATTGAAGGAAAGACAGTCCCGGCTTTGTCTATTACTTCTATGTACTCATTGTTACCGTGCAAGGTAACATACCCCGTGTAAGAAGGGTAGATATCAAGAATGTGCTTCTCGAACCCAGAGAGATCATCTAGCCAGTCTTCGTACTCTTTCTTTGTTCCATCAAATGGAAACCGGTTGATTATCTTTTCATATGCTAAATTGACATTGACTTCTGCGGAAGAAAAGAAAGTGTGGTTCTCAAATTTAGAAAAGTCCAGAGGCAACTGTTGAGAAGATTTTAGCGGTGAGCCAGGTGGATCATACCGGAAAGATCCCGTTGGGGACTCATTGACAACAGTAGAACCAGACATCGACTTTAGAGTCTGTCCCCTCAGTATACCGGATGACTTAGTGAACTTTCTTACAACAGACGGCGTAAACAGCTTCTGGTTTGCGAACACATTCTTCTTTCTAGACATTTTTTACACCACCATAAAAGATACATCATCTAGCTTGAAGAGTCGCTCTATACCTTGATCGTTCACAAGGAGATGAATGGTGAATGTTCTTCCTTTCGGCAATCCTGCTGTCAAGAAAGAAATGTACATACCCTCTGAGTCTGTAGATAGTCGAGTTGAATTCCTTATTTTGTCAAAAGGAACTATTACCGTGCCTGTCTCTTTATCAACCAGTCTATAATAAGCAGAGTCAAATACTATGCTCTTTCTCCTTCTAGGTAATTTATACGCTCTTTCGTTAACCGTGCTATCTAGATCTTCAATGAATAACCTAAAATTAGCTTCATCGCCCTCTCTGTAGGCTGTCTGTGCATTCACGGTCGTTATATGAAGTCTTCTATTGGAAAATCCAGACGTGGATCTGGAAGGCTTTCTAATCTTTATAGAACCACTATAGAAAGATACAGTTAGATCATTAGATGACCAAATTTCCTGTAGCTCAATCTCATCCAAGTAGTTCGGCGTCTTACCGAAGAATGATGTGTTGAATTGGTCTAAATTAAAAGTACCTGAATATACACCAGTCATTCCTGAACCGTCTGTGGACCCTGTGTGTTGAGACACATTTACGTTAAATGTCGTTTCATTTGGGGAAGAACCTGACACGAATCTCAAGTTCATGCAATTTTGCCCGGTCAGCTCGGTTAGTGATGATCCGCTAACAACATTTGCAGGACGACCGGATATGAAGTTCTTTAAAAATAAAGAAGAAGAAACGTTAAACTGCAGGTCTAAGTGGCGATCTTGAATGGAATCATCCCACGTAAGAAGCAACCGAGGGACGAGAAGCTTATTTCTAGAATGACGAGAAACGAATCTTTTCACGAAACGAGTCTTGGTGTCTGACTCGTCAGACCCACTAAATGTTATTCTAAATCCGTGATTCTCTATATTATTCGCCAAAGACGATGAGACATGGTTTGTCACATCTAAAATCAGGTCACCCGTTCCTTCTGCAAAGAACTTTGAAGCGCCAAAGTCGATTTCGGTACCACCTATTGATCCGCTTGTCACATAATCAATACCAGAAGAATTTAGATAACCACCCTGTCCAGAGCCTGTAACGTTCCAAAGATTCGCTGCTCCATTTTGTACAGATGCTGTTATGAAGTTAGCGACATCTACATCTGAAAATTGTGATGTGCTTCGACCAGAACCTTCGTCAAATTTTACCGCTAAAGGATATGAAACAACACTAAAGTTTCTAGGAACAGGTACACCCGAATTGACTTCAGATAACCTCAGCTCTGCTTTAAATGTGCTGCTGTTTATGTCTAGACTGCTTGAGGTTAAAGATACGATATTAGAGTAGTCAAATTTCACTAAAATTCTAGAAAGTTCACTTACCGAGCTGGTTACCACTGTGCCACTCTCGGTGAATATCGACTCGTCGTATAACTTGAACAAGTCAAGAGTACCCGCACGACCGAGGTTTGCATCTGTTGCTCTGAACTTGTTTTGTAGTATCTTGTCAGTGATGTATGTATCAGAACTTGCTGTGATAATATAAAACATTCTCGGTCTACCTCACTGTCACAACGATATCGTTGGCCGGAAATTTAAGCTCAAAAATGGAACCGGGTTGACCCACAACCATACGCTGCATTGTGTTCGCGTCGACGTTAAAAGAAACATCGCTATAAACCCTATCCTCTATCGTTCCTGACAGATTGACAATATCAAAATCTAACAATGATACCACACCATTGCTGTTTAGAATCGAGTTCATGATATCGGCTGATGCGATTGGTTGGTCAATTTGCATATTCTTTAGAGCCAGCAGGTTTGCTAGATTAGAAATTATGCCTTGTGCAACTTGTCCCTTGTTAGAATCCGGATGAGCAACTACATCTATCCTAATTCCGAAGTTTATGATCCTTGCGTCAAGTATATCATAAGCATCGCTGACTGCTCGGAATTCGTTCAGGTATATCCTTAGGTTTTTCTTAAGGGTGTCAGAAGACATCTTCAGAGTGCCGTCTCTGGCTCTAGAAACAATGAATATTTGACTAGCCAAAGAATTAATTGGGTTTGGTCTTATTCCGACCCTAAACACTCTTCCGAATTCATTAGGTAGTGTGTAGATTCTAGCTATCAAGTCAGGCTTCGTTATTATTCTAGATTGACTATTTCTTGCAGCTGGTATTTGAGACCTTAGATCTTCTAATGTGGGAGCTCTATCACCGTCCATTGCGGGAAGAGGGTTTGTGACATCGATACTTGACCTGACGATAGCTGCCTCTGATGCTTTTGCATTCTGCGGGAACTTCAAGAACAGTCGAGTCACTGTCTTTATCATGTCTGCTGCTACATTGTGCTTTAGACCGCCACCCGCCCTGTAGGAAACAGTAAGTGTTGTATTTCTGGGTGATATTCCCAACGTCTGCGTCTGCATTAGCTTGTTAGGGTCTAGAGAGAATCTAGAAAATGTCTTTTTGCCGTAAAGAGGTAGCGCTAGCTCTGAAGGATCTGGTAACAAATCATTGTCAGTAGTTAACGCGTCACCGGAGCCGAATTGTAGTGACGTCAGCTTCGTGTCATAATCATATTGAGATATAAATCTTCTTGGCGCTGGTACAACTTCCAAGTTATAAGAGACGTCGTCTCTATCAATCGAGACGTTTTCTACCCTTTTGAATATCGTATCTTGTGAAAGCGACTCAACTTCGTAAAAATCGTTTCCGTCGCTGTCTTTAACACTGATTATAGAAGTTACGCTCTCATCAGGAAGAGTAATCTTTCTAAAAGGACTAGAGGTATTCGGTATTGGAAATGATTCTTCTTTTCTTACTCCAGAAATAACCAGTCCATTTCTGATTACAACAAAAGATGTTGGGTTTGAAAAGTCATCAGTCTCTACGACGATCGATTCATAAAGATAATTTCCAGCAGAATCCTTTTCAGAAAAGTCTACATCTGAAGTTAACGAGAAAGGTACTCCATCCTTCGAGACAAAAGTAGTCGCAGCCTGTACCGTTGGAAGTAAGTTCCTCTTAGGAATTATCTCTCCATCAACTGACTCGGCTGGTATCTCCAAGTATAACTTTACCATTGCAACTGCTGGATTTGCACCACGAGCTTTTACGCCAGCATTTCTAAGATGTCGTTTTATGTTTCTGTTCTCAACCGCAGTAGACCAGTTTAGCTCGTTAAATTGATGATCTAGATAGAATGACATGGTATCGCCGACATACGCAGCCATATCCAAAAGCAATCCTCCAAGACCTGGTTCTGTGAAATCTTGTATCTTGTCAGAGAAGAATAGTCGGGCATGAGAGTACAACTCATTTCTAAAAGATTGAAAATCTCTGGCTAGATAATTTCTCTTTGTCGCATTCTTCAGTTGTTTTTTCGCATCAATAGCCATTCAATCATCCCGCACTGTATAAAATGACCTCTATATTTCTGAGGTCTGTCTTGAGCTTAGGTACCGTATATCCTAAGCTAATGCCTATTTTAGCGACTTCTTTATTGTCGAAAAAGTCCACTATCGGTGTAAACGTCTCTAGCACAACATATGGCATGTATTTTGTGACAGCAGCCCTAATTCTCGACATAGCTTCGACTTGAGAGTTCTCGTTTTGCATTTCGAAGGTTAGTTCCATCAAATTTGCTCCGAAGTCTGGTAGACCAAGTCTTTCACCGTGATTACAAAGAATTAGGTTTAGTAAGTTATCATGTATTTGATCTGGAAAATTATCATGCATCTCTAGAAAGGCGCTTCCTTTTTCTGACAGAGACACAGGTGTCTTAATTCCAACAGGTGGCCGCTGGACTTCTGACCTACTTAACTTTTTCTTCTGCTCGGTTGTTGTACCAACAGATTTAAAGCTATAAGTTTTTGTATTTACTCTTCTCTCAATCGACATCGCTTATTTCACCACCTAACATAAATATCATAAGATCAAAAATAGTGGTGATGTTTTGTCATACCAAGATACCTGAGCCTGCACCTATGCCTGTCCCAACGACAGGACCAGCCGGGCTACCTCCTACGACTGCCGTATTTACCAATGTCACTTGCACGACGGCTTGTGTAGTGTAGGTATTAATTGCTGTAGCTAACTTGCTAGCTAAAGCGGCTATTACTTCACCAGAGTTATCTCCATCTGATTTTGCTT
>Ga0075480_10001593_pt1 | contig 14418 bp, 17 predicted proteins | sample DEB08_DNA_7_FD_81590 | JGI IMG/M metagenome (GOLD analysis project Ga0075480, IMG submission 81590) | Aqueous microbial communities from the Delaware River and Bay under freshwater to marine salinity gradient to study organic matter... | ecosystem: Environmental > Aquatic > Marine > Coastal ... | reverse complement strand
CGGTTAGCTCAGTTGGTAGAGCATCTCGTTTACACCGAGGGGGTCAAAGGTTCGAGTCCTTTACTGCCCACCATGGGCCTGTAGCTCAGTGGATCAGAGCATTTCGCTACGGACGAAAGGGTCGAGGGTTCGAGTCCTTCCAGGCCCTCCATAAGTAGAAATGTGGAGCATTAGTGTAGCGGTTAACACGTCGCCCTGTCACGGCGAAGACCACGGGTTCGAATCCCGTATGCTCCGCCATGAATATAGCAATAAGGAAAATAAATTCATGATAGAAAAATTAAATTTAAGGCAACTGCAAATAGAATCCAGTGTGGCTTTACAGGTATTACAAAATGCTGACAATCTATCATTGTCCAGCATCAATCGTAAAGTGGATCACGACAGTACCATATTCTACAAGCAGGTGTTGGAAGTATTTGTCAAAGAATACGGCAATTTACCGACGCAGACCGAAGTGGGTAAAAAAATTCAATTAATTTATCCAAAATAGGTCGTAATTTAAAAATTCATTACTATATTACATAATAAATATAAAAGGTTATGCAGTGCTATAACAGGCTGTATATAATAACCTTGCTTATAATAAGGAGGAAAATATATGAGTAAAATTATAGGTATAGACTTGGGTACAACAAACTCGTGTGTATCAGTCATGGAAGGTACCAGTCCAAAAGTTTTAGAGAACATGGAAGGTTCTAGAACAACACCAAGTGTTGTGGCATTCACAGACTCAGAAACACTGGTAGGGCAACCCGCAAAGAGGCAAGCGGTAGCAAATCCAAAAAACACAATTTTTGCATCCAAGAGATTGATTGGTAGAACATTTGATGGGGGTTCTGTACAGAAGGACATCCAGACACTACCATATGAAGTGATCAGAGCCGATAACGGCGATGCCTGGATCAAGGCCAACGGTGAGAAATACTCACCTAGCCAGATATCAGCAAAAGTTCTTTCGAAAATGAAGGAGACTGCTGAAAAGTATCTCGGTCAAGAAGTCAAGAAGGCAGTCATTACCGTTCCCGCTTACTTCAATGATGCACAGCGTAAAGCGACCAAGGATGCCGGCAAGATTGCCGGTCTTGAAGTTGAGAGAATCATTAACGAACCCACGGCGGCGGCACTGGCGTACGGACTTGACAAGAAGAAATCAGGTTTAGTTGCGGTGTATGACCTAGGTGGTGGTACGTTTGACGTGTCAGTACTTGAACTCGGAGACGGTGTTTTTGAAGTCAAGAGCACAAATGGTGACACTTCGTTGGGCGGAGAAGACTTTGATGCCACTATCACAGACTACGTGATCAGTGAGTTCAAAAAAGATCAAGGTGTCGACCTGAAGGAAGATAAATTAGCAGTACAACGTGTGAGAGAAGCGGCTGAAAAAGCCAAGATCGAGTTATCGAGCACGTCAGCAACTGACATCAATTTGCCTTTCATCACAGCAGATGCATCTGGACCAAAGCATTTGAACATCAAACTCTCTAGAGCCAAACTAGAAGCACTGGTTGAAAAACTGATTGAAAGAACAATCAAGCCTTGCGAACAAGCAATCAAAGATGCTGGTATCAGCAAGTCTGATGTAACTGAAGTGGTGCTCGTGGGTGGTATGACCAGAATGCCAAAAGTGATTGAAACAGTGAAAAACTTCTTTGGCAAAGAGCCAAACAAAAGTGTTAACCCAGATGAAGTTGTGGCACTAGGTGCCGCGATCCAAGGTGGAGTACTACAAGGAGATGTGAAAGACGTTCTTCTGTTAGATGTAACTCCTCTATCACTTGGAATTGAAACTTTAGGTGGTGTTGCTACAAAACTGATTGACAAGAACACAACAATACCAACAAAGAAAAGCCAGGTATTTTCCACAGCAGAAGATAGCCAACCTGCTGTGTCGATCAAAGTGGTACAAGGTGAACGTGAAATGGCCGCCGACAACAAGTTATTAGGTAATTTTGAATTGGTAGGCATTGCGCCAGCACCAAGAGGTGTGCCACAGATTGAAGTCACATTTGACATAGATGCAAATGGTATCTTGAATGTTTCAGCCAAAGACAAAGGAACTGGCAAAGAACAAAAGATCACTATCCAAGCATCAGGTGGACTATCAGATGCTGACATAGACAGAATGGTAAAAGAAGCAGAAGCCAACAAAGAAGCAGACAAGAAGAAAAGAGAGTCAATTGAAACCAAGAATCAAGCAGAGACAATGATACATTCAATTGACAAGCAGTTGTCTGAGCATGGCGACAAGTTGTCTGAACAAGACAAGTCTGCGATTGAAAGTGCTAAATCTAATCTGGAACAAGCAGTCAAAGATGATGATTCTGAAAAAATGAAGGAAAGCATCAAAGAGTTGACTGAAGCCAGTATGAAGTTAGGTGAGGCAATTTATAAAAACCAACAGTCTTCGACAGAGTCGCAACAGCAAGAGAACAAAGACAACAAAGATGACGTTGTTGATGCAGACTTTGAAGAAGTTAAGAAAAAGTAAATTATAGGTCGCAATTTGAAAATGAGTGACTATATAATAAATAACAGTGTAGATTGCTTGATAGGATCTACATTAAAACATAAACTTGCTTAAAAGGAGGAGTTAATATGACAAACAAACAACTATCAATCTTTAATCAACTAAGACCCGTTACGGTAGGGTTTGACAATATCTTTGATCATTTCGAAAGAATGTTCGAAGATGATTTTTTCTCAGTGCCAACTGTGAACTACCCACCATACAACATAGTCAAGACTGGACAAAACACATATGATGTGGAACTTGCACTCGCAGGGTTCTCAAAAGATGACATTGAAGTTCAGTACGAAGACAATATGTTGACTGTCAGATCAAAAAAATCTGACAAGACAGAAAACACAGACGCAGACGGTAATGTGATACACAGAGGAATATCAAAAAGATATTTTTCAAAATCATTTACCATTGCTGATGATGTAGAGGTCAACGGTGCTGAATTAAAAGATGGTTTGCTTAAAGTGTCTTTGGAAAGAATTATTCCAGAAGGCAAAAAAGCCAGAACTATTGCAATTAAGTAAGCACTTAACATTTCAATGATATAAATGCTAGGGGATTAGTTTCTCCTAGCATTTTTTTATCTTATAAATAACTGTATGCAGATAGTTTCACAGAACAAAACATTTCTAGAATGGTGGTGGTTTTTTTGTACAACAATATTAATCACATTTATCTTACACACAATGAGTGTTTTCCAGGCGATATGGAATGTGGATCAAACAAAGATAAGTTTCGTTATTCTAACACTTTTTACAGTGATGACGTTGTATTGTGGTAGACAAGCATGGATACTTTCTAAAATACAAAAGAACAATTTACCACTAGACCCACAAATAAAACATCGCTACGAAGCCGGGTGGTTTACCAGTGAGATTTGTTTGACATTGGGATTGATCGGTACGGTCAGTGGATTCATTTTGATGTTGTATGGTGCGTTTTCTGATATCAACATATCTGACACTGTGAGCATACAAGAAAGTTTAAAAAAAATGAGTCTGGGCATGAGTACAGCGTTGTATACAACACTTGTTGGCTTGTTGACAAGTCTAGTTCTCAAGATTCAATATTTTAGATTAGAAGTGCATTTTGAAAACTATTTAAAGTTAAAAGCCAATGAAACGAGATCGATTTAAAACCAGTATTGCCTTTATTGATTTGCTGTTCAACATCACAGTTGGGTTAGCAATGCTTTTCATTATTGCTTTCTTGATGATAAATCCCATCACAAAGAAAGGCGACATAATATACAATGCTGAGTTCGTGATCACAATGAGTTGGCCAGAAGAGAGTCGTGATGACATTGATCTATATGTGATGGATCCAGAAAAGAACATAGTTTACTTTAGACAAAAAGACAAAGGACTGGTAAATTTAGATCGAGATGACCTAGGCAAGTCTAATGACACTGTGATAACACAGCATGGAACTTTTGAAAACAAGCTCAATGAAGAACACGTGACCATTCGTGGTATTGTGCCTGGGGAGTATATAGTGAATGCACATTGGTTCTCTAAAGCCAACTTAGGTTCAGAACTAGGAGAGAGGTATGTTCCAAGTGACAGTGTATTAGTCACAGTAAAAGTTGAGAAACTCAATCCTTACAGATTAGTATACACTGGACAGGAAACACTGACGAAGCCAGGTGAAGAAAAAACTTTTTTAAGATTTTATGTCGACGACAACGGGTATGTGACCAAGGTCAACCAGTTGAGTCAACCCATGGTTACTATAAAAAATAGCGGAGCACCATAATAAATTATGATAGTAGGACACACATTAATAATAATTGGATTGGCTATACTAATAAGTGTTTTGGTACTAGCACTGTCTAATAATTCGAGACTAAAATTGTTCACCAGGATTTTTGGATCCTCGTTAGCAGTTTTTACCGTGATATCCTTGTATTATTCTCTGGAAACATTATATGGATGGCCCTACAAAACCACTTTACCTACTGGAAAATTTTACTTGATCAGTTATCACGTGCCAACAGACCAAAAAGAAATCAACATATGGCTAGTTGATAGAGATAGTACAGAGAAAAAAATGTTCTCTAAGTACCTTATTAACGATAGACAACCTCGCAGTATTAGTGTATACTATGACGAAAACTTACATGAACAATTACAAAAGATATCAGAAATGTCTAACGGTAAACCATACCCAGTAGAATTGAAGACAGTAAAAGGAAAGAAAAAGGAAAATGATACTTATCAAACCGAACAGCAAGACAAGTTAATGTATGTTTTACCTGATATAAAGATTGAGCAAAAATAATGACTGACGATAAAAACAAAAAAGAGAATAAAGAACTAGTCAAATCAGATAGCAAGACAGTGACTAAGGTTCGAAGTGATATAAAAGAACCTGGTATGTACCATGTCGTATTTGTGAATGATGACTTCACACCAATGGATTTTGTGATCAAATTATTGATAGAGATATTCTATCACGACAATGACACTGCTGAAGAATTGACAAAATTAATACATGACAAAGGTAAAGGTGTTGTAGGAACTTACTCATATGAAATTGCCGAACAGAAATCAATAGAGTCGACGTCTATGGCAAGAGCGGCCGGACATCCTTTACAGGTCACGATTGAAAAAGAATAGCATATACTTTAATAAGTATATTTTATAGAAACAATGGGCAACACACGGTTCTAAAAGAATTGTGGTAAGCATTCGAGAAAGGAAGTTTATGAATATAGCACCATTTTTAGGATCTTTCTTCATCATACTGAGGGAAGGATTTGAGGCAATGTTGATTGCCATGTTGATTTTCACTTATCTTGAAAAACTCAACGCACAAGACAAGAAACGATATGTTTGGCAAGGTATAGGTTATGGCGTACTTGCTTCAATTTTAATAGCCATAGGTTTCACATTCATATCATCATTGACACACGCACACGAAGAATTATTTGAGGGTGTGACCATGTTGATCGCCTCGGGTGTTTTGGCATACGTGGCATTCTGGTGTCACACAGCAAAACAGCACGTGGAAGGTGAAATAACCAAAGCGATAACCACAGGCACGGCGATCACATTATCACTGGCAGTATTCTTCGCAATATTAAGAGAAGGTTTTGAGATCGTGTTGTTTTATGCGGGACTGTTTGCTTCCCCGATTGCTGAAACTTACAGCATCTGGGTCGGTGGTGTAGCAGGTGCAGTTGCGTTAGGCGTAATTTATATTTTAATGAAAAAAGGCATAGCACGAATTAACGTTGGAACATTCTTTACTATCAGCAAATGGTTACTGGGTGTCTTGGCAGTTTATTTTGCTTATAACGGAACACATGAATTAATGGAGATATTATAAAATGATAACAGTTGAATCAACACCAAACCCCAATGCCTTGAAATTTATCACCAGCAGAGATGTGATAGGTTCTCGAGAACCAAAATTTTACAAGAAGGAGTCCATGACAGAAGTCATAGAAGATATACCAGTACTGGATTCTCTTTTTGAAATTTCTGGAGTGACTGATGTTTTCTTTGGTAGCAATTTCATCACGGTTGGCAAAGACCCTTCGATAGAATGGCCTTTGTTGAAACAACCCGTGATACAGATCATAGATGACTATGACAAGTCTGGGCACCAATATGTTTTAGAAAATCCAAAACCAGCCTGTGAAAAAATAAACTCAGATGCAGGAACAAGCAGGGTTGAAAAACAAATTAGACAGTTGCTCGATGAACGTGTGAGGCCAGCAGTGGCACAAGATGGAGGAGACATCATATTCCATAGTTTTGAAAATGGTGTGGTCTATTTGGAAATGTTTGGTGCCTGTAGCGGGTGTCCCAGTTCGACAGCGACTCTAAAAATGGGCATTGAAAATATGTTGCGTCATTACATACCAGAAGTGAAGAGTGTTCAAGCAGTCTAATGGAACAGATAAAACAAAAAATAGTTGAAAATTTGAAACAGGTGTATGATCCTGAAATATCAATAAACATATACGATCTTGGATTGATTTATGACATTGATCTAAAGGACCTGCCCAAAGTATCGGTAACACACACTCTTACCAGTGCTTTCTGTCCAGCGGCCGATCAGATAATTGATGACATAAAGTATGCCGCGGAATCAGTTGAAGGAATACAAGAGTGCATGGTAATAACCACGTTTGATCCACCGTTTGGACCAGATAAAATGAGCGATGAGGCTAGATTAATCTTGAATATTTGATTGTTATAGTGTATAGTAAGCATTATGAATACAAAAATAGATTTACAAAATATAGATTATAAAAAAGATTTCGATGCACTTGCAGAGAAATACAATTTAAACGTCAGCACATCAGGAAAAGATGTATGCACACCAATCAATGGACAGAAGTTAGGATCATTTGATGAGAACTTTGGCCAAGATCTAGAAGAGTCAATTGACGCTCTAAATACAGCGTTTGCTAAATGGAAAAACTATCCCGCACCACAAAGAGGTGAACTGATGAGGAAATTTGGAAATGCTATCAGAGAAGCCAAAGAAGACATATCAAAAATGATCACTTTGGAGAATGGCAAGGTATACCAAGAGAGTCTAGGCGAAGTACAAGAAGCAATTGACATCTGTGATTTCGCTGTTGGCTTGGGTAGGCAATTGTATGGTCTGACGATGCCCAGTGAGAGAACGGATCACAGAATGCAGGAGATGTGGAATCCATATGGCATAGTGGGGGTAGTTTCGGCATTTAATTTTCCGGTCGCTGTCTGGAGTTGGAACTTCGCTATTGCAGGAGTGGGAGGAAACGTTGTAATTTGGAAACCATCACCAAAAACACCTTTTGTTTCCATGATGATGAAACAGGTATGGGATAAAACTTGTGAAGATGCCAATTTGAGTTGGGCCAAAGATGTATTAAGACTGCACCTAGGTCTAAATAAACAGGCCGAAGATATCTGTTATAACTCTAACATTAGAGTAGTCAGTTTGACTGGTAGCAGTGATATGGGGCAGAGTTTAGGACCAAAAGTCACAGAGAGATTTGGTAAATTGATTATGGAGTTAGGAGGCAACAATGCAATGATTGTGACCCCAAACGCCAATCAAAAATTAGCAGTCAAAAGCATATTATTCAGTGCGGTGGGCACAGCAGGACAACGGTGCACCACACTAAGGAGACTGATTGTACACAACAGTATCAAGGATGAACTAGTGACAAAACTTGCAAAATTTTATAAAACTATTAAAATAGGAGATCCGTTCAGTAGTGATGTGTTATTGGGACCTATGATTTCAAAAGAATCAGTTGACAAGATGCAAGAAGTATTAGAACACTGTAAAGACAATGGCCATGTTGTATATGGGGGCGAAAGAATTGATGACAGATTTGTTGAGCCGGCCATCGTTGATTTAACCAGTGCAGATGAGATAGTCAAGACTGAAACGTTTGCACCTATATTGTATGTGATCGGATATGACAACCTAGATCAGGCGATTGCTATACAAAATGGCGTGCCACAGGGTCTGAGCAGTTGCATCTTCACCGATAACCTGCAGGAAGCAGAAAGGTTTATAGGAGCAAATGGATCAGACTGCGGAATAGTTAACGTCAACATAGGACCGAGCGGAGCAGAAATTGGCGGTGCATTTGGTGGTGAGAAAAGTACTGGCGGCGGACGTGAAAGTGGATCAGATTCATGGAAACAGTATATGAAAAGGTCCACGGTGACAATAAATTATGGTACGGATTTGCCTCTTGCACAAGGAGTCAAGTTTGATGTCGAATAACAACGAGGAAAACACAATGAGTAATTTAATACCAATAGTAGTAGATCAAACTTCAAAAGGTGAGAGAAGTTATGACATTTACAGCAGGCTCTTAAAAGAAAGGATCATTTTTGTGACTGGTCCTATTGATGATTCTGTGGCAAGCGTGGTCTGTGCCCAATTATTATTTTTAGAGTCCCAAGATCAACACAAAGATATTTTCATGTACATCAATTCACCGGGTGGAGTTGTGAGTTCAGGACTAGCGATGTATGACACAATGCAATATGTCAAACCTGATGTTGCAACATTGTGTATTGGTCAGGCCGCCAGTGCTGGTTCTTTGTTACTGATGGCAGGAGCCAAAGGCAAAAGGATCAGTTTACCTCACAGTAAGATAATGATTCACCAGCCCTCGGGTGGTTATCAAGGGCAGGCGACCGATATTGAAATTCACGCACAAGAGATCTTAAAGACTAAAAAAACTCTCAATGACTTATACGCCAAACACACAGGAACGCCGTTGGCACAGATAGAACAAGCCATGGAAAGAGATACTTTCATGACCCCGGAGCAGGCATTAAAGTTTGGGCTGATTGATAAGATCGAGGACAAGCGTGACTAATGTCGTATGATATATTTCATTTAAGTTATAGAGAATCTTTTGCTGACGAAACTTTTGATAGACTAAAAAAAAGGTTTCCATGGGCTCGTAGAGTTCAAGGGGTTAAAGGAATTTTCAATGGACACAAAAAATGTGCAGAACAGGCCTACACCGAAATGTTCTATGTGGTTGATGCTGACGCAGATCTAAACGAGAACTTTGATTTTTCATATAAGCCAGATATCTATGACCTAGACAAGATTCACGTTTGGCGTTGCCAAAATCCAGTGAATGATTTGATATATGGTTATGGCGGTGTTAAATTATTCCCGACCAGACCATTGCGTGATGCCAGAGACTGGCACATAGACTTCACTACTAGTGTAGGTGGAAAAGACAAGTTCAAACCCATGCCTTATATCAGTAACACCACACGTATCAACACTGATCCTTTCACAACTTGGAAAAGTGCATTCAGGGAGTGCGTTAAACTGAGTAGTAAAATAATCGAAGGACAGAAAGACCATGAAACGGATGATAGACTAAATACTTGGTGTACAAAAGGAAAAGATCGTCCTTTTGGTGAATACGCAGTCCATGGAGCATTGGCAGGCAGAGATTATGGCTTGAAAAACAAGCAAGATTCTGCTAAACTAGACTTAATAAATGATTTTGATTGGTTAAAAAATCAATTTGAGGAATATAGCAATGCTCACAAACTATGATGAATATCATGATTTCTTTGAAAGATCACAGATTCTTTCGGCCGACAATTTTGGAAATCAGTACATAAAGACGATAAGATTATACCCAGAAGCCAACTGGAAAGATGCTTTCAGCCGCGGACAACTGAGAAGCAAACAGTGGTTAGTCGACAGTTTAAAGAATACGCATAACAATCTAGGAACCATTTATCTTTGCGCCGGCTGGTATGGCACATTGGCATATCTGCTCTTTCTAAACAATTTCACAATACATAAAATTAGAAGTTTTGACATAGATGATTCTTGTTGGAAAATAGCCGAGACATTGAATAAGAAATATGTGATGCAGAACTGGAAGTTTAAAGCATCAACACAAGACATACACAGTCTTGAATATCCAGGACATTACATGACCAAAAGAAGTAACGGAACGGAATGTGAATTGTTCGATGATCCAGACACTATAATAAACACCAGTTGTGAGCATATACGTAATTTCAGAGAATGGTACGACAAGATACCTAAAGGTAAGATTGTGGTTTTACAGAGTAACAATTACTACGACATAGAAGATCATGTGAACTGTTATGACAGCGTTGACAGTTTTGTGAAAGATTGTCCGATGTCTAATTTAGATTTTGCCGGGGAACTTGACTGTGGAGGTTATGACAGGTTCATGTTAATCGGTAAAAAATAATGTATAAATTATCTGATATAAGAACAATACATCTAGAGATAACGCAGAAGTGTCAGGCCGCCTGTCCCATGTGTGACAGGAATCAAAACGGTGGTGCGTTAAATCCCCACATCAATCTAGATGAACTCACACTAGAAGATTGCAAGAAAATATTTTCACCTGAGTTTATTAGACAGTTGAAGAAGATGTATATGTGTGGCAACCTAGGAGATCCTGTTGTGGCAGATGACACACTGGAAGTCTTTGAATATTTCAGGTACTACAACTCAGACATGATGTTGAGTATGAACACCAATGCGGGTGCGAGAGACAGCACGTGGTGGACGAAGTTGGCAAAAACATTAGGAAAAAATGGGTATGTTATTTTTAGTGTTGATGGACTTGTTGAAACCAATCATCTGTATCGACAGAACGTACAATGGGACAAAGTTGAGAATGCCATGGACAGTTTTATATCAGCAGGAGGTCGTGCGAGATGGGATTACCTGATATTCGACCACAACCAGCACCAGGTGGAACAGGCAAAGTTATTGAGTGAGCAAATGGGTTTCGAAAAGTTTACTGCAAAAAAAACTGGAAGATTCATCACGACTAAATCACAAAAAAAAGAAAAACACCAAGCAGTCAATCGTAAAGGTGAGCAGACCACGGAACTTAAAAAACCTGATGAAAAATATCAGAACAAAGAATTGTTAAAATATGATACATTGGTAGAGAAATATGGATCAATGGACAACTACTATGACGTGGTACCTATTGACTGTAAAGTGGCCAAAGAAAAAAGTTTGTTTATCACAGCAGAAGGACTGGCATTGCCTTGTTGTTGGACAGCAGGAAGAATGTACAAGTGGTGGCATCATGATCCTAAAGTGGAACAGATATGGGATCATATTGATGCTGTGGGAGGAAAACAGTTATTGGATGCTCGTAATGGATTAGACAAAGTGTTCGCCACAGGTATATTTGATAAGATAGCATCAAGTTGGAAAATCAAAGGTTGCGATAACGGAAAACTAAAGGTGTGCAGTATGAAGTGTGGTCAAGAATTTGATCCGTATTCTGCACAATTTGTATAAGGATAACTATTAGATAATGACAAAGAAATTACCATCAAAAACATTCTGTGCTTTACCATGGATGCATTTATCAACGAGACCAGATGGCAATATGCGAGTGTGTTGCACGGCCAACGCATCAAGTGTAGGACCTACTAATGACAAAGAGCATGGAGGTCAAGTTGGTGTATTGAGAAGAGAAGATGGTGTGCCAGCAAACTTGAATAATTCAGATTTAATGACTGCCTGGAACAATGACTATATGAAGAATGTGCGTAAGCAGATGCTGGCAGGAGAGAAGCCACCGAGCTGTTTGAAATGCTACAAAGAAGAGGACGCAGGTCATAATTCAAAGAGAATGTGGGAGACAGAATACTGGCTCAACAGATACAGCCTTGAAGAAATGATTGGTGAAACGGCAGAGGACGGGTCAATACCACCCAAGATTAGATACATTGATTTACGTATGGGATCCAAATGTAATCTTGCCTGTGTGATGTGTTCACCACATGACAGCAGTCTGTGGGTTCCTGACTGGAACGCTGTGTACCCCAAGATAGAAAATCCTACTCTCAAGGATACAATGAGCTGGGACAACAAAGGCAAAGTACATGGCGCAGGGTATAATTGGCATAAGAACAATCCTGTGTTTTGGGAACAGTTGTATGATCAGATACCTCATATGTATCAGTTGTATTTCGCAGGAGGTGAGTCAACTATCATTGAAGAACACTACACACTGCTGGAAGAAGTAGTCAAGAGAGGATACGCACCTCAGATAGAATTACGTTACAATTCGAACGCAGTAGAGATGCCAGACAGACTGTTTGAACTCTGGAGCAAATTTAAACGAGTGCGTTTCCATTACAGTGTGGACAGTATAGGAGAAATGAATGACTACATCCGTTATCCTTCAAAATGGGATCATACGGTAAAGCAGTTCCACTTGCTAGACAACACGGAAGACAAAGTTGAAGTCACTGTGGCGTGTGCTGTACAGGCTCTTAACATTCACTATATCCCAGACTTTATCAAGTGGAAAGCGGAACAGAATTTCAAAAAGATCAACGTATGGCCCTTTGGGGCAGGTATGATCAACTATCATTTTGTGTATTGGCCGGGTCAGTTAAATGTCAAATCACTACCACAGTGGTTCAAGGATAAAACCAGAGAAAAGTATGAGCAGTTCTATCCTTGGCTAGAACAGAACTGGGACAAGTTCACAGGAGTTAAGGAACAGGGAGTGACCAAGCAAGAATTTATCGATGCCAGTTATGGGATACAAAGACTAAAAGGAATGATCAAGTTCATGATGAGTGAGGACTGGTCTGTGCGTATGCCTGAGTTCAGAGAATACCTGACCAAACTGGACCAACACCGAGGTACTGATTTCTGTAAGACTTTCCCTGAGATGGCAGGTTTAATGGATGAGACTCTAGATAACAGTGTGCCAACAAAGACAGGTGATGCTGTGTCTAGAGAGCAAGAAAAGGAACTAGGTGATGGCGGAACAATCTAACACTTTTTGTCCATTACCTTTCATACATTCACACGCATCAGTGAATGGACATTGGAAGCCCTGTTGTAATTCAACACATCATGACATAACTGATAACTATTTTGAAACAGAAACAAGCCACATAGATTGGTTTACTAGTCAACCAATGAATAAGTTACGTTCTGATATGTTGTCAGGAGTTCAGAATTCCATGTGTGACATCTGCTGGAAATCTGAAAGTATATCAGGAAAGAGCATTAGAAAGAGATACATTGAGAAATTTAAAGACATAGTTGATGTTAATAATCCTCAGATTAGGTATCTTGATCTCAAATTGAGCAATGAGTGTAACTTATCCTGCAGAATGTGTGATTATACTAATTCGAATAAGATACTAAATGACGTCAAGCAAATCGAAGAACAAGATTTGCATTTACCGGAAAACTGGAAAAGAAGTCCTAAACACGAAAACTACATGAATGGAAAAGGTATTAAAACTGCACCAAAACACATATTAGATGAAGTTGAAAGTTTATTACCAAACATCAAGATACTAAAATTGACAGGTGGTGAGCCGACCGTCGCACCTGAAGTGTTGAAATTATTTGATATCTGCATAGATAAAGGTCATGCCAAGAACATACAGTTAAATATAACAACGAATGCCACTAAATTTACAGAAAAATTTCTAGAAAAGATAAAATCTTTTGATAAAGTAACTCTCAACATCAGTTGTGATGGTTATGGAAAAGTCTATGATTACATAAGGTATCCTTTCAATTGGCAAAAATTTGTTGAAAGGGTTGATAATGTTGTCAAAGCAGAAGTTGCCTATTCCATAACAACAGTTCCGCAGATGTACAACATTGAGAATATTTACAAGTTACAGGAATGGAACAGCACTGTTGGTAATGACACGATTTTTTTAAACACATTTTTACAACCAGAAAATAATTACAATAGTTTGAAGTTTGTGCCAATACATATATTAGAGTATGCATTAACAAATATCAGTACTGATAAAAATAATACAGTATTAATTGACTATATTAAATCTTTAATAAAAAAAAATTATCAGCCTACAGATATAGAATACACAGAAATAGTGAAATCGGTCAGCAGTATAGACAAAGTCCGTAATCAGAATTACAGAGACTATCTCGAGCCAATGACGACAGAATGGTTAGAAGGGTTGTTCAAGAAGTATGCTTGATAGAGAGTTATTCCAGACGAGGCACAATGCCATTTATGACCCTGAGTTCCAGAAGCATCTGGCGGATGCACCCTGGAAGGAATGGTTGAGCGAGCCAGGATATTTTGAAGTGCGACATCAGTATCTCGCAGACATACACAACTGGATCATGAGTTCAAAAAGGAACTCGGTCAAAGGTCTGACACGTTTCAAGCACAGAGACATGATTAACGGTACTACTCAAGCATTTGATGAAGCATATTACAGATATTCAAAACGTAGATTGAGGATACTGCGAGGTGAGTATGCTTATCATAAGCGTGTGGTAAAAGATTTTGTGTTTTTAGATGACGAAAATGGCAATTATATTCCAGTAGAAGACAATGATTGGGTTATCACAAGTTATCCTTTTTGTGGCAATGG
>Ga0075480_10001592_pt1 | contig 14430 bp, 8 predicted proteins | sample DEB08_DNA_7_FD_81590 | JGI IMG/M metagenome (GOLD analysis project Ga0075480, IMG submission 81590) | Aqueous microbial communities from the Delaware River and Bay under freshwater to marine salinity gradient to study organic matter... | ecosystem: Environmental > Aquatic > Marine > Coastal ... | reverse complement strand
GGTCGTGAATCTGTTTAACAACTTTTCCATCAACTAAAACTAGAACTGACTTCTTTTCTTTGTCCGTTCTAATAGAAACCTTAAACTTGCTGTTCAATGAACTCAGGTTGAAAGATCCTAGCTGATCACTTCCTTCGTGATTACTATAACGCTGGATGTAACAGTAGCGATTATTGAAAACTAACTGATAACAGTTACCGCCAGAGCTGTGCACTCTATCTGTGTAAAAGTGGATCTGAAAGTTTAATCTGCTTTTCCAAGCAACTTGGAATTCAATGTTTGAGCGATCTGGAAGTTTAACATCCTTACCAACACCACCGTATTGTCTAGTGTTATAGAGATAGCCGTCTTTATACTCCCAGCTTCCTCTGTTAGCAACTTGCCATTCATCAAGACTATTTGGTCCTTCAAAAATAGCTTTTGAAACAGCGCCACCTGAAGCGATTGACTGAATCATTGGCTTTTCGAGCTTTAACTTACCTGCATACCAAGTATCTAGAATTAAATACTCTTCATTGAGCTCGTCAATGATTCCATAAAATTTGTCACCATTTGTTAAAGTGATGTCACTTACACCAGCTCTTCTAAGAGTAACTGGAACATGTCCAAACTTAACTATATCAAGATTTGTTGGCTTAAATGTAATTGGAGCTGTAGCATCTGCGTGCTCCCAAACCAGTCCTTCTTTAGAGAACTTAACCAGTTTTCCAGTGAAATAGTCACCCGAAATGAAGTTGAGATCATCTGCTTTAGCTCTTTTTAATTCCCCACCTTCTGCAGGACCGTCAACTTTGATCTGATTGTCTACTTTTTTGGTGTCATCTTCGTTGATATTCAACTGGCCCATAAGAGCACTTCCTCCTGCCAGGAGGGCTGCTGTGAAAGCCAATATTTTTTTATTTAACATATCTTTCCCCTTGTTTATCTTTCATATATTGGTAAAAATCTGTAATTCAATGCCAGTGACAATAGCGCCGATGACGTTGAAAAAACCACTCCATGACTGCCGCTCCAGGCACCACTGGAACTTTGCCTTGCCTTTAATGCCTGTATATTGATTTTATTCCATTTTTTCCACTGTTCAATGTCTGATTGGAAAAGGGCCTGAGGCATATAGTATACATAATAGTAGTAATAATGGTCAGATTGGTAACCTCTTTTCTTTAAGTAGGCTAATGCATTCTTCCAAACAGCTGACTTCTTTTTCTTGCCAAGTGCATAGACTAAAGTTCCAATCGCAGTTCTAGGTGAGTTTGAACCACCAGGGCTTGTATAACCAAATCCACCATCAGCACTTTGGCATCTTTTATAATAGTCCATTCCCTTCTCAAGAGCAGACTGAGGAACTCCGACACCTGCATTTCTTGCAGCAAATAAAGCAACCATGCATGCTCCTGCTGCAGTTGTATCTGCATCTCTACCAGATGGGCTATAGCGCCAAGAGTTATATGGATTCCTAGCTTGAGAAGATAGTAAAAGCTTAACTGCCTTTTCTAAAGCAGGACCTAACTTCTCATCGTTCAAAGTTCCATAGGTCTCTGCTAAGGCCAAGGTAGCAAAACCATGGTTATACATAGAAGAACCAATCATTCCAGTACTGCTATTCTGCTGCTTGAGTAGATAGTCTGTAGCTCGTTTAAGTGTCTTTGCATATGGTCCAAAGTTAGGGTCTTCTCCATGGGCTAGAATTGCTAAAATAGCTAATCCAACAACTCCTGGCTCTCTTGAATAATAATCATTTCCCCATGTACCATTTGGCTGCTGGTTCTTGACTAAATACTCTAAACCTTTCTTATACATTTTTTCTACTTCAGGAGGTACTGGTTCACCTACTGTTTTACCAAATATGCCCTGGGCATAGGATGTCGAAATAAATGTAAGAAGGATTATTAAAATTTTACTTTTCAAACTTTTCCTCCACCTCTTTGTAGTATGACTCCAAAGCTTCTCTGAACTCTACAGGTATATCTTCTAACTGCAGACTTGAATGCTTCTTGCTATTTTTGGAATCAATCTTATCTCCCGCATTGTCTCCTTTAACATCTGTTGGCATCTCTGCTTGGCCGCCTGAATTGTTACCGCCTGGGCTGTTACCGCCCATTCCTTGACCCATTCCCATCATGCTCTGCATCATTGCCATCATCGCACTGCTACCGCTACCAGAGCCATTATTGCCGGTGAAAATTGAGATCAATAACTCAACAGCTGCACTTTCTGCTGCCTGAGCTTTTACACCAGTTTCACCTTTTTCTAAAGTTAACTTTGCCTCATCCATGGCATTTTCAGCACCTTCCATAAGCTCTTTAACTTTAGGGTTCTGAACTTGTACAGTTAACTTTTTCAATTCTTCTAAATTCTCTTTTTGGCGCTCAGCTAATTTCTTAGCAGACTCAATAATTTCTTGCTTGCCATCTTCGTCATCTTTTTTGAGCTTCTTCTTTTTATCTTCCAAGAACTTAGTTTCTTCATACAGGTTTTGTTCTTGTTCGATTACTCTTACTAAAGCCATCAGGAACTTCATATCTTGTTCAGGTGGATCCTGATTTTGAGGTTGATTCGGATCATTTTCGTCATCTTTTTGTGGGTCTAGCATATCTGCCCACTCCTCGAACTGCTTGGCCCATTCTTTTGCAGGCTTGATACTTGAACTCGTTTTATTGATCTCTATCAAACCAACTAGTTCTTTCAGCTTCTCGTCAACCTTCTTCGTTTCCATGTCGTCTATAACTTTCTTGTACATCTCGATCTTAGTACGAGCGTAGAAGCTAATCATCTCAAGTTTAATGTTTAGAAGGTTCTTATTGATTGTTTTTTGCTTAATTAAAATTTTATCGTTAAGGGCTTTCAAGGAGTCTGGTAAATCTTCAAAACTTTGACCTACAGACTTCACAAATAGTTCTTGAAGATTCATGGCTGTTCCATTTTCTTCTTTAGCCATATTTCTCAAGCGAGCTGCAAAGTTCTTCAAAGTTGCTTTCTTCATATCTTCATCTAGCTCTTTTGAAAGCCTTCTCATTTGGCGTAAAATTTCTTCTTGCTTCTTAATCGCTGACTTCAATCCCTCTAAACGCAGAGGTGATTTCTTGCTGTCTTGTGATTGGCCAGCTTTAGCTAAGTCTTTTTGAACATCTTGCATTTCTTCTTCAGCAAGCTCTTCAAGTTCCTCAAGCATTTCTGTCCATTCTTGAAGTTGCTCTTCATTGAACTCATCATTTTTTAGAGCCTCTTTGACTAACTCCATACCTTCGTCAATCATTTGTTTCATACGCTGCGCGTTAGCTTTTTCAGCTTCAAGAGATTCTTCGATTGCCTTCTTACCTTTCTCAGAGTTTAATTCATCTGGAGTCATCTCACTGATCATGATATTCTTTTGCATGTTCTCATCTTCCTGCATGGCAATCCCTTCCATTTTTGCAGTCAGAGCCTCAAATCTATCTTGAATCAGCTTGGCATGTTCTTCTTTACTGAGAATGTAAATTTTATAATCTGGTGAAATAACATCTTTTCTATTGGGAAGATAGTCATTAGTTATTAAACGAAGTTTAACAGTACTGCTCTTTGGAATTTTAAGTTGGTTTGGAGAGAAGATGAACTCAGCTTCTAGGCTTTTCTTGTCATGAGCCCCTTCTGTAACATCCAATTTGTAAGTTCTAGAAAAGTTCTGATTTCCAGTCCCTTGAACTTCATATTCAACTTTAATGTATTTGACACCAAAGTTATCTTCGGCCTTAATTGGCAAGACCACGTTTTCACTTACAAGAAGAGCAAAAGAGCGACTTACATTTTGAGCATCTACAAATGGAGGCTCATCCTCAATAGGAGTAATAGTTAACTCAAATGGCTCTTTTTGTGTAAAGTTATTTTTGTCTTTCCAAGTTAAGAAAAGGCTTTCCGTAGTCAGTGGCTCTGAATCTGTGCTCGTAAAACTTGTACCATTTATATCAGCAGTCATGCTTGTACTTTTTACCTCTTCGATATCAAAACCTTTCAACAGGTCTTTCCTATCGAAAACATGATTGACTGAAGCAAACTCTAAAATAGCATCAGCAGATTCAACAAGATTCTTATAAATTTGAACACTCTGGAGAGGGTTACTAACGCTTCCTTTAATGCTATATTTTGATCCAGCTATGACTTCGAATGAGTTTCCTTGTACCTCGAAATTGAGATCTTTATGCTTCAGGTAGTCTGGCATTTTTATGTTGGCATAAAGCTTAGTTATAGCTGGTGGGTGTTTTGGATTGATGGTGATTTCCCTAGAGAAATCGTAAGCCGAAATTGTTAATGTAGTAATTTTTGTCTGACCTGGAAGGTTCAACATTACCTTTCCATTAGTCAGTTTGGCTGAGTTTGCATCTAAACCACTAAAGCTCCACTTTATTTCTTCTGGCTTTAATCTAGAATCAGCCTTCAAGCTTACTTCTAGTGGGAAGTCCTCTCCGTGAAGTACCACTAATTGGTCGGGCAGTTCGTTAAGCTGGACAAATGTATACCTAGCTGTTGAACTGAATGGGTTGATCCATCTTTCCAAAGAATTTAATAGAGCTCTACTGTCTACAAACATGAAAACTACAACAATTACTGCTAGGAATGCAAAGTAACGGCCAAACCTATTTCTATTTCCTGTATGAACAGACTCTGTGAAGTCTAATTTTTCTGTTCGCTCTGCAACCTGTTTAATTGCAGCTGTACATAACTCTGGTGAAATATTAGATGGTCTATTTGAATCATCTGAAAGTTCTACTGCACCCTGTAGAGAGTCTCCTAAAAATTTGAAATGCTTCTGAACTAATTTGATAAGTTTAAAAGGAGTTCTGGTGTAGTCAGCTTTTCTCTTGAGGTAGGTTAAAAGAGCTGAAACAAAACTAACAATAGTAATAGTCATTAAAACCATTCTGAAGTACGGAGAAGTGTCCCATAAGCGATCAGAAACATAGAGCACTACCAAAGAACAAAAGAACAGGGCAAGGCTGAGAAACATGATTGTCGACGACTGAACATTTAGCCATCTCTTTTCAACTGAATGTAAATTTTTATCCAGCGTATCAGGTAATTTCATTTTATCTAGTTTCATACAACCTCCTTAAACCAGCCCCAGCTTCTTACGAGCAACCCAGTAAACAGCTGATAGCAAGATAATTATACCACCCCACCACCACTGATTCCAAATTCTTATCCGTAATTCTTTCGGTTTCTCTTCTGGCATCTCCTTAATAGCCTTAACAATTGAGTCAAAAGCATCGATGTCGTTATACTGTCCTTTGGTAATTCTGGCGATATCTTTCATGACGTCAAAATTCGCCGGTTCGCCTATCTTTTCCAAAGTTTCCCCACTCACAGAGATTTTTGTTTCGTACTCAACTGTTTTATCAGCTGATGTAATTTTGATTGTGTAATCGCCAGGTGCTTTTGTATCAAACTCACCTTTGTAAAGTCCCCAGCCACCTTTCTCTTCTTTCATGACAAACTGTTTTTCAGTTTTATCGGGACCTGTAATCAAACAATTAATGATTGACTCCGCTTTTGGGAAACCAGCTTTGTCTAAAACGGTAGCTTGGAGATCTACTTTATCTCCCATTGTAACTCGGGCTGGATTATAGAAGAGACGAACCTGTTTTGAGTAAGACATGTGTCTTTTATTCGCCATCCAACGAACAACTTGTCCCCAAAATCTGTAGTGATATTTATCCTCAACACCCTTTCTCCAGCGCCATGCACTATCTGTACCAAGGAAAAGAGTATTACCATTACCATATGGTCTGGTAACTAAGAGCGGCATACGACCAGTGTCTGTTCTTAAACTCGAATGAACTGCAAGTACATTTGCTCCTACTCGAGCTTTCTTAACAGCAGCATTCCAATAAAAGCCTGGTAACTGTTTCCATAAACTTGCGTTTCCAGCTGGAGTGTCACTTAGCAATGTAAGTAGGTGATCTCTTCCTTGTGCTGTGAGTAATAGCTTAGATTCAACTTGAAAAGCTTTTCCTGCAGGAGCTGATTTATCAAAAATCACCGGAATCAAGTCTGCTATTTCTGTATCTAACCAAGATAAGTGATGCCCATAGAAACCAGGCATGAAAACAACTCCACTACCCTGTTTCTCAACAAGGTTTCTGATCATACCTAAATGTTCTTTTTTGAGCTGAGCTCCTGCTACTCCAACATCTCCCAAGAAAACTACATCATAGCTTGATAGTTCTTCTCTACTCTCTGGGAAAGCGCGAAGATATCCAAGGCCATCTCCTCTTTTCATATTTGATTGATGATACAGTAGAGTATGAACAGTAACACCCGGGTCTCTCTGTAGTGCATTTCTTAAATAACGGTATTCCCAACGTGGTTTAGAATCGATGACAAGAACTTTAAGTTGTTCTTGGCGGACATTAATTGAGAATTTCTTGATGTTATTCTCTTTATTAATTTCTTCATTGAGAATTGGCAATGTCAATTCAAACTCATACTTACCTTCAAACTTAGGCTGCCAAATAAGTGAGTCACTGACCATTTGACCAGGACCAATACGAACACTTTTTTCTACTCGAACTAGTCTCGTATTCTTAAGTACAGCATTGACTGTGATTTCCCTGTCCAAGTAGTTACGAATGCTAAATGGAATCAATATCTTTTCATTAACAAGACCAAATGTAGGTGCATCTACTTTCTCTAGGATGAGGTCTGGAAGATATTTTTCGCGACCTGCAGCTAATGCAAAAACCGGAATTCCTTTCGATCTAAAGTTAATTGCTGCGTCAAGAGGGTTTTTACCTTGATTCCAACTACCATCAGATATTAGGACGACTGATCTTAATTTATCTGGATTTTCAAGAGTATTGAGCATAGTGGAGTGAATGTCCGTTGCACCAGCGGCTTTCTCTTTTCCAGCAAAATTTTCAACAGTTATATCGAATCTATCGGATAAAGTCTCTTTATAATCACCAGCAAGAATCTGCTTTACTCTTTCAGCGCGAGTTATAATCTGATTTCCAGAAGCAACAATATCCTCTGTTTCCATACTACCTGAGGTATCGTATAGAATCTTAATCTGAGGCTTTTCTGTTTTTTCCTCGACCTTGACAATCTCAGGTTCAAATAGTGTCAAAAGGATGACAATGACAGTAGTCAAACGTGTCATCTCCAAAAGGAAGGTTGTCTTCTTATTTGTGGTATGCTTCATGTTGTGATAGAAAAACCACAGAAAAAGTCCAAGAGTGATGATGAATGCGATGATGTCAAATGACTCGATGCTTGTTGAGAACCTACTTGTCATTTTTGGCCCTCCAATTCAATTTGCGGTTTACGCAAAGTTAAAAAGCCTTCAACTACCAAGAAGAGCAAAATGAAGATGGTGAATAGTGAAAACAGTTCACTTTGCATTGTTTCTTTGCTGCTATCCTGAGTTTCATTGAACATGGAAAAGTCTAGCCCGCTAAAGATAACTTCTAGAGTATCTTCACTTACTAGAGAGTCTCCATCCTCATCAAGCGGTCTATTTAAAACAAGAATTCTATCAGCGTCATTATAAATGCCAGCACTCAAACTTTTATAAGCTGCAGCTTTGTCTCCAGCTAAGATTTCAATCTTATCTAAACTTTCATCATAGCGACAATTTTCATTGACTACTGAGCTGTATTGTTTTGAGCCTTCTGATACTAAACGATTAATCATAGGCAGGAGCACTCCACCTTTGTAAAGGTCTGACCAGTCACTTTCGATACCACTGGAACAGTAGTAAACCGCGCCTTTGCCATGGCCAAATTTACTAAGGAATGGTTTGCCATCTTTAAATGTTGCCATGACTTGTCCACTAACTGATGGAACTTGGCGTGCACTTATGTAAAGTTTGTTTACCGGTAAGCTTTCACCTTGCCTTGATTTGGCTAGAGGGCCCTGAAATTCATCCCAAGTAGAAATCGGGAAGTCGTCTTCCCCACTTTTTTTCTCAACCTGACTAGCTTCAACTAAATTCAATACTTTAGAACCAGCCGCAAGTGGAGGGAAAAGTAGAATTTGCCCACCTTTCTCAGTAAATGAAAGTAAGTCTTTTTCTGCTTGTTCACTCAGTTTTGAGTTTTCAACAATTACCAAAGAACAATTATCTGAAACTGTCGATTTAATTTGGTTTTCATCGATAATTACTGAAGACTGGTTTGTTCCTTTTAGTGGCGCTGCAGCTAAAGCTAAGAGTTTAGAGTACTTTCCTTTGGAGAGAACTGCTGTTTTCTTTTCCATAGAACTACCATAAGCAAAGAAGTATTTATTATCGCCAGGGTTTTGGTCTTTAGGAATTGTTACACTACCAAAACCGCCCGTATCATCATTCTTGACTTCGACTGTGTGAATATAATCAAGCATTTCTTGCGTCATGCTTACTTCTCTAACAGTTTCTATCTTATTTAAATCAAGATTCACACGAACTGATTCTTTACCGGTATAGTTTCTTGTAAGGCGAATCGCTATATCTATGTAGTCTTTGTTATTCTTGGAGTAGCGAACAACATCATTTACACGGATTGCTATATTCTTATCTGGACGATGACTCAATGCCAGCATTCTGAAATTGATTTTTGAATTCAGACTTTTGAAATCCACATTCAAAGTTCCCCACTCAGTATTGTCTGGCTTCCAATTTGATTGCTGTAAATCGCCAGTCATCCAAATTTCACAATTTCCTGGGTTATTGCTATTGATGTAATCATAGGTTGTTTGCAAAAGAGTATGCATATCAACAGAAGAGTCAGAAACACCAAATAAAAGCGAATCATCGAGAGACTCTAAACTTTCAAGCTCAGTAATTTTCCCAGTAGCACTATCAACAAGAACGAACTTGGTTGCTTGAGACTTGGTTTTTGCAGAGTCTTTGATCATAGTGATGGACTTTTCAAGCTTATTTTTCTGCCCACTCTCATCTAAAACACCCATGCTATTTGAACGGTCTAGAACAATGAAAACAGTGTCAGAAGAACCACTAAAAGCCCAACCTAACCAACCTCCACTTAAAGGTCTCGCTAAAGCTAAACCTAGAAATAAAATCGCCAGACAGCGACAGGCTAAAATTAAGATTTCTCTTAACTTCGCAAACTTAGTTGAGCTTCTTTTAGCACGGAATAAAAATTCCATGGCAGCCCAATCCATAGGCGTGTAACGCATCCGATTAATAAAGTGGATAATAATCGGCAAAGCTACAAAAGGTAGCAATATTGCGAGTAAGCCTGGTTCCAAAAATGTCATTACTTGTGGCCCCTTAATCTATCTAGAAGGAAATCCGATAAAACTCCTTCAGCTCCTTCCCCTGGTACAGCCAGTCGATAATCAACTTTATGTGAAAGGCATCCCTCTTTTAGCGCTTTCATATAATTATTTAACTGTTCCAAATATTCATTACGAATCATAGCTGGATCAGCAATTAAACTTTCTCCGCCTTCCATATCTTGAAATCTAACAGGGCGAACCATCTCAAATTTCATTTCCGATTCATCTAAAATGTGAAAAATTGCAACGTCATGCTTTTTGAAAAGTAGGTGGGAAAAGCTGTCAACAAGCTTATCTACATCCTCGAAGAAATCTGAGAATATAATAACTAGAGCTCTCCGCTTAATTTTACTTGCAAGTGTGTGCAAAATGTGAGTTAAGTCAGTTTTACCACTTGGTTTAAGCTCACTTAAAGTTTCATAGATTGCATATAAATGCTTCGGACTTGTTCTTGGAGGTAAGTCGCGAATCATTTTATCGTTAAATGCTTGTAGACCTACAGAGTCACCTTGCTGAACTAAGAGTTGAGCAAGTGTAGCAACTAATTTTCTAGCGTACTCAAATTTACTCCCGTCTTGGCCTGCAAAACGCATAGAGCCGCTACAGTCAAAAACCATATAAGCTCTTAGGTTGGTATCGGCCTCAAATTCTTTAACGTAGTGTCTTTCAGTACGCGCAAAAATACGCCAATCTATGTTCCGTATATCGTCGCCCTGAACGTATTTACGGTATTGCGCGAACTCGACGCTTGACCCTCTGTGTGGACTTTTATGGCGGCCAGCAAAGCCACCTTCCATAAAACTTCTTGCTTCTAGAGTCAGCCTTCCGAGTCTACCGAGTAATTCATGGTCGATAAAATCTCTTTGCTTGATCTCTTTCACATTAACCTTCGCCGCCGACTTCCTTGATCAGTCTCTTAACAACATCACTTGGAGTAATTCCTTCACTCTCAGCTTGGAATGTTAACTGCATCCTGTGAACTAGTACCGATTCAGTAACTGCATTAACATCTTCCATTCTTACCATGTAACTTCCGTTTAATGCTGAATGAGTTTTTGCACCTAAGATAAGATACTGAACAGCACGAGGTCCTGCACCCCAGTTAATTAATGACTTAACCCAATCTGGAGAGTCAGGGCCTGGTCTTGTAGCTCTAACAAGTTTTACTACATAATCATAGATATGATCAGGAACTGGAATTCTACGAACAAGTTTCTGATACTTCATGATTTCTTCGCCAGTGATAACTGAGTCTAAAGTAGGTCTAGTTTCACCAGTAGTTTTCTTAGCTACCATTAACTCTTCTTCCATACTCGGATAACCAACCTCAATGAAGAACATGAAACGGTCGAGCTGTGCTTCTGGAAGCGGGTAAGTACCTTCTTGCTCAATTGGGTTTTGAGTTGCTAATACGAAAAATGGAGGTGGAAGCTCATAAGTTCTACCAACAACTGTTACTCTGTGTTCCTACATGGCCTCTAGAAGTGCAGCCTGAGTTTTTGCTGATGTACGGTTGATCTCATCCGCAAGGACAATGTTTGAGAATACTGGCCCTTTAACAAAGTGGAAATCTCTTCGGCCAGACTCATTTTCCTGAAGAATGTCTGTACCTGTAATATCTGATGGCATTAAGTCTGGAGTAAACTGGATCCTACTGAAATCCAAATGCATTGTTTTGGATAAAGATTGAACCATTAAAGTTTTTGCAAGCCCTGGAACCCCCATTAACAGCCCGTGCCCTTGAGCAAAAATACAGATTAGAAGTTTTTCGATAACGTCTTCCTGACCGTGAATGACTTTTTTCATCTCCCCCATGATTTTTGCATGAGATTCTTTCAACTCATCAATCGCCTTGACGTCGTCCTGATTCGTAACTTCAGTCATTAAACCTTCCTTTATATAATATGGATTAAAACTTTAACTCCGATTTCCCTCACTGAACGCCCTCCCAAACGCCAGAACCGGCAAACCATACACACGCTCTCAACTAATGAAATATTCGCTTCCGTAACCTATGTAGACTCCATTCTATAAGTACTTGTTCCATATTTCACAAACTTTTTTGTATTTTTTTAATTTTTTTACTCAAAAACTTACTTAAACAACAAATTCTCTTCTAAATAAGCACTCTTCTATCAAGATTTATAGCTCGTTGCAAACATTGAATACAACTCAAAACATTGGACTTTCACATATTCAAAGCTTTCGAAAGTTAAAAATAACTCTCGATCTAAATACAATTAGTACACTAAATTCAATTCCTTATTAAAGGATCCCTTTAAAATTCATCTACTTTCATTCTCACATCTCTCTGCACATTTAGAAAACTTTTTAAAATACACAGATGCTAAAATAATTAGAGCTACTCGTTTCATCTTTAGTATGAAAAATAGTAAACTAAATAAACTCAAAACTCTTAAAAGTTTAAAGACTAGTAAAACATGAATAGTGTCATAACAATAATTTTAGTCTGGCAAAATGTTAAAAAATTAACACCATTGCAATACGTTTATATCAAACAGATATTTGTTAAATACAGGACCCTATGAATAAAAAACTTTTTATGGCGCTCACGCTTGCGTCAATGCTACTTGCTTCTTGTGGTGATTCCAAAAAAGAAGAAGTCAATACCCCAGATAACTCTAAAGAAACAACATCTACTGCAAGCCCCAAGGTAACAGTTTCTGATGTTCATCTTGGCCTTTTAAAAGCTCTACCAACTTCGATGGATTCTGAGTCAAACCCAATCACTGCTGAAAAAGTATCCTTAGGGAAAATGCTTTACTTTGATAAGCGCTTCTCTAAGAATCATGACATCAGTTGTAATTCTTGTCATGGATTAGATACATTTGGTGTCGACAATAAACAATTTTCGTCAGGACACAAAGGACAACTTGGTGGACGAAATGCACCAACTGTATATAACGCAGCTTTACACCTAGCTCAATTCTGGGATGGCCGTGCAGCAGATGTTGAAGAACAGGCAAAAGGGCCAGTTCTAAATCCTGTTGAAATGGCAATGCCAGATGAAGCTTCAGTACTAAAGGTCATTAACTCTATCCCAGAATATGTTGAGGCTTTCAAAAAAGCTTTCCCTGGTGATAACGCAGTTTCTTACGATAACTTTGGTAAAGCTATCGGTGCTTTTGAGAGAAAGTTGGTTACACCATCGAAGTTCGATAAATTTATCGCTGGTGACAAAGAAGCCTTATCTAACGAAGAAAAGAAAGGCCTGAATACTTTCATGGAAATAGGCTGTTTTAGTTGCCATAATGGACCAGCTTTTGGTGGAAATATGTATCAAAAACTCGGCCTTGTTAAAGCTTGGCCAGACCTAAAAGACGTTGGTCGTTCTGCTATTTCAAAAAACGATGCTGAAAAATATTTCTTCAAAGTTCCATCTTTGAGAAACATCGAGAAAACTGCTCCTTATCTACATGATGGTTCCGTAAAGGAATTAGAGGATATCGTAGCAAAAATGGCTGAATATCAATTAGGTAAAACTTTAAGCAAAGAAGAAATCGGCTCCATTGTTACTTTCTTGAAAGCTCTAACTGGAACCCCAGATGCTGACTACATTAAAGAACCTAAGCTTCCAGCAAGCACAGCATCAACTCCGAAGCCAGACCCTAGCTAATTTAAAATAAACTATCCCTTACTTGAGGCTGCTCATCTGAGTGGCCTTTTTTATTGCCTGATCAATTTTATATACTTGATATTCCCACTTAACTCTGTATATGTGGGCTGATTTTAATAAAAAATACTTAAGCGGATTAGGAATAAAAATGGCATCAACTTTTAAAGAACTTGGTCTTATTGACGAAATATTGACTGCTATTACAGATGCCGGCTATAAAAAGCCTTCTGATGTTCAGGCTCAAGCTATTCCTGCAATTCTCAAGGGAATTGATCTTCAAGTGAGTGCTCAAACTGGTACTGGTAAAACAGCTGCATTTTTATTACCCATCCTGCAGAAGTTACAGATTAATAATTCTGAAAAAGGTTCTGCTCCACGAGCTTTGATCCTAACTCCGACGCGCGAACTAGCGATTCAAGTAGCTGAAAACTTTGAAACTTACAGCGCCAACTTAGATCTCAGAGCTACAACGGTATTTGGTGGATCTAGTATGGGCTCACAAATTAAACGTCTAGAAAAAGGTGTTGACCTTTTAATTGCGACTCCAGGAAGATTGCTCGATCACACAAGCCAACAAACTGTTGACCTAAGTAAAATAGAATTTCTTGTTCTTGACGAAGCTGACCGCATGCTCGATATGGGTTTCAAGCATGATATTCGCAAGATAAAAATGAACTTACCAAAGCAGAAACAAAGCATGCTTTTCTCTGCAACCTTTCCTCCTGAAGTTCTAGATTTAGCTGCTTCAACTCTGCATAATGCCTCTCGTATTCAAGTCGCTCGCAGTAATGCTGCTGCTGAAAGTGTAAGCCAAGTTGTTCATCCTGTTGCAGCTGATCGTAAGTTCGATTTACTCACTCACATTATCGAAGAAGGTGATCTGAACCAAATCCTCGTTTTCACTAAAACTAAGGATATGGCCAACAGAGTTGTAGACCATTTAAAAGCCAAAAAGATTTCAGCTGTTGCTCTCCATGGAAATAAATCTCAAGGAGCACGTAAGAGGGCTTTACAAGACTTTAAGGATATCAAAGTTCGTATTCTTGTTGCAACAGATATTGCTGCACGAGGAATCGATATAGATACACTTCAAATGGTTATTAACTTTGAACTTCCTGGAGTTACTGAGGATTACGTCCATCGCATTGGAAGAACCGGTAGAGCAGGAAGTTCCGGAAAGGCTATCACTTTTGTTTCTGCTGCTGAAAGAAAACACCTCAAGGATATAGAGCGCTTTCTTAAAAAAGAAATTCCTGTTAAAAACATTGGCGACTTTGCTCGCGGGGACAGTATCATCCAGAAGAAGAAAAAAGTTTCCATGCTTGGTAAAGGTAAAGCCAATAATGAACGCCAGTTCAAAGATGGCGACAAACGCGGTGCAAAGAAAAGAATTGGACCCAAGCCTAAAAAGAAGAATCAGAAAAAGTTTAAAAGAAGATAATATTTTCTAAACTTTCTTCCTAGATGTCAAAATATAACTATTTGAAACTTCTAGACTCCTCAACGCCCAAAAACAACGTAAAAATATCAATTTTAGAATATTT
>Ga0075480_10001587_pt1 | contig 14464 bp, 6 predicted proteins | sample DEB08_DNA_7_FD_81590 | JGI IMG/M metagenome (GOLD analysis project Ga0075480, IMG submission 81590) | Aqueous microbial communities from the Delaware River and Bay under freshwater to marine salinity gradient to study organic matter... | ecosystem: Environmental > Aquatic > Marine > Coastal ... | reverse complement strand
GTCCAAATCAGACCACGAACCTTCTCTCCACTCGGCCACTCCTTCAACACTGATGCCATCGGCCGAGTCAAATGCACCGCCCGCAAAGACGGATCCCGCTTTACCAATACTCAGAGCAAGGGCCTCCCGATCTAGCCCTCCACCCAGTGCCGACCAAGACGTGCCGTCCCAGGCAGCGATGCGGTTCGCGGCCACTCCTCCCGCGTCTGTGAATGCACCGCCCGCATACACAGTGTCGTCCACGGCGAGAGCGAACACCTCACCATTCATTCCTGTTCCGAATGCACCCCACGCCGCACCGTCCCAGGACGCGATGCGGTTCGCGGCTGTCCCACCCGCATCAGTGAAGGCACCCCCGACAAGGACAGAGTCATCGAGCGCGATCGCATTGACGTAGGAGTTGGTCCCCGTGCCTAAACCAGCCCAGGAACTGCCATCCCATGTCGCAATATTGTCGATCGCCGCTCCGCCCGCAGAAGTAAAAACTCCCCCCACGATGAGCGCTGAAGTCGAAGGATCGATGGCCAGCGAGGTGACTCCATCTCCGGATACACCAAGAGACAATGCCTGGAAGGTGGCGCCATCCCAGGAGGCGATCCTGTTCGCCGACTGCCCACCAGCTTGAGTGAAAGTCCCTCCGAGGAACAACGTGTCATCAGCTGACACCGCAAGAGCGGCCACGGTTGTGTTTGTTCCAGATCCCAACGCATTCCAGGTTCCTAGATAGCCATCCGGAGCAGCGGCGGGCGCGACATCCGAGGCCGCAACAACGGGCACTCCGAGGAGTGCGGCCACTGTCAAAGTGGCTACACCGATACCAATCCCCCGGGAATTGCCCCCCGCCGGCATGGGAGAAATGTGGCACAACGAAATCTGTCACACATTGCGTTTCGTGAATTTCAGGCGGATTTTCATACCCACCTATTCCACGCGAGCGATGCTCTTCGTCATCATCTCGATCAATAGTTCCTCGTCCACGTCCCAATCCACGGGCACTCGGATCGTCTTCTTGTTCACCACATAGTCGGTCAGTCGTGGTCGGAATTCCTCGAGAACCTCAGTGTCCCAGGGGGCGATCGTAAGGTGGTTCTTCGACGCGGAAGCGCCGAAGAGATAGGACTTACCCATTTTCAGCATGGGCTGATTCCAGGCGATGACGAGATCCGGTTCAGGAAACTGGCTTGTCAGTGTCGCGAAGATCCGCTCCATCGTGGTGCGCTTCACACCATCGAGAGTTTCCAAATACTCCGCGAAGGTGTCGTACTTCCTCGCACTCGTCGATCCGCGGGAATACAACACGAGCGCGTTGGCATGCGCCCTGCTGAAACCGTGATTGTCCCGGAGGAAAGCGATCTGCTCGTCATACTTGCGATCCGAGATGTCGGTCATCACATCGAACCAATATGACATCGGTTGTCCGTGCTTCGCCTCGATGGCGGGGAAATACGAAGCCCGATCCGGGTTATGCGCCACGATCGCAGAATACTCCGCGGTGCAGGGCATCGTCAGGTCAGCGACACCTTGATCTTCATCGTGATCCCCGTGCGTGCATCTGGAACCTGGCACATGACGGTAAGGGCATCGCGAGCGTTTTTCAGTTGATAATCCGCTACCTGCTGAGTCTTCATCTTGATGGCGTCGCCGGCTGAGGTCGAGCAAGTCACGGTCAACCGCGCACCTTCAGCAGTGACAAACACCCCTGCCTTGGATGTCTTCTTCCAGGCCGGATCGAGAGGAAGGTAACTCTTCGCCTTTCCCGCTGGCAGGGAAGACCTGACGCGATCCTTGATGGTGATGGTCGCACGACTCTTAGAGGTGATGATCAGGCGCTCCCAGCCACCACGGGTAGTGGGAGTTCCGGTGATCCTGAGTCGCTGCATACCGCCGGGCATGCGCTCCACCACCGCCTGGCTCTCTGCGTTCGCGACGTCATTCCAGGAAAAGGCCGCGTGACTGTGGACCGCTCGAGAGTCGGCGAGTTCCCTCGGACGAGTCTTGGCTCCCATGCCTCGATCGACAACGACGGGAATGCCTCGCTGGTCCTGGCCCACCCACCACACCAGTGAGCCCTTGTCAGCGTGGCCGTGCATCGTGGTCGCCGGGCCGAATCGTGCGATCACGTGTTGGCTCAACGTATCGTTCACCAACCGACGCGAGAACCACCCGGTAACAGGGCACATCACTCGCACAGATTCCTCCACCCTGGACAGATCCTCCACGACACGGCTTTTGCCGTCCCCGATGACGGCAATCGTGCCGTCTGGGAAGGCGAGTGAGTCCGCGGCAGCGTTGATTCGCTCAATGGTGTCTTGAATCCCTAGTGATGGCGACCCCTCCGGAATCCGCTTCAAGATCTGATTCCACAGCGATGCATGTAGTCGCTGGTAGCCGCTGGCCTGCTCGAACATGAAACCGCAGGGCCCATACATTTGCGACTGCTGCAGGCTCAGTCGCTGGAGTGCTTTGCGAACAAGATCTTCGCGGTCCAATGTGCGGGCAGCATTCAGCAGTTCGCGGTCCGCCATGAGTCCGTGGTTATGCGCTGTCCTCACTGGTGGTCCGTAGTATCGGTATGGGTCGAGATTTGCCTGGATTAGTTGCTCCAGAGCAGGAAGAAGGCGTTTCGCATCCTCTGCTCCTGCCATCCCATACAGACACAGCCCTGTCTTCAGCCGCCACGTGACATGGCCCTCGATCCAACCTCGCACCTTCAGTGCCTGACTTCCCTGGACACTCCCGGGGTCGGGATTGTCTGTCGACTGTTCAATAAACAGGTCGATCGCCGGTCCGACATCCCGACGAGAGTCAGGAATCATCCAGGCTGCGCTGTGGAAGGCACGAGTCCGCAGATCGATTCGTTCATGCTCCGCCTGCCAACGGGAATCACGAAACGCCACAGTCCACCCATTGAGACTCACTCGCCCCAGTGAATAAACATCGGAGGTGTCAACATCCATTCCTTGAAGTGCCGCACGAGCACTGCTGCAGGACGACTTGGTAGAAGCCTGCGCAGTGATCTCCGCACTCGCCGATGGGGCCGTTATCAGGGTCGCCATGAGGACGACAGCAGCGGTTCCAATAGTGGCCAAGGGAATGCCACGAACACGCCACTGAGCTCGCCCTGGACGGGCATCAGGCATAAGGCAAACCCCTCACACCCCCCAAGGTAACAGGGAGGCGAGGTTGATCCGGGATCATGTGTGCGAATCCTGAGTTCAACATCGAATGATCACGGGTTGCTGCGCGGTGCCACTCCGGTGACTGCGCCGCTCGAGCGGGCTCCTAGCATCGTCTGCATGCCTCTCCCCGATGGAATCGTGATGCGACCTGCCCAGACGCAGGACGCTGACGTCATCGGGGAATTGACGGTGCAGGCCTATCTCGATGGCGGCCACATGCCAGCGGATAGCCCGTATGTCGAGACGCTGCGCAACGTCGCACCACGCCTCGATGAGTCGCTGGTGCTGACCGAGGAGTCGACAGGAGAGATTCTCGCGACCATCGCTGCACTGCCGCATAGTCACGCGATGGCAGAGGCGACCCGCGAGGATGAATGGGAATTCCGCTACCTCGCCGTTCGCCAGGACACGTGGGGACGCGGCCTCGGCCGAACACTCATCGAAGCCGTCGAGAAGCAAGCCCGCGAGGCAGGAGCCTCACACCTCGTGCTGCGTGTAGTCGACAACAACCCACGCGCACAGCGACTCTACGAACATCTCGGGTACAGCCACCTGCCCGAGCGCGACCTGACTTTCGAGTCCAGTTCCCACCCTGGCCGCATGATCACCCTGCTGCTGTATTCGAAGCCGCTCGCCTGATCGGCCAGGGCATCCCGGAATTCCACAGTTACCAACTCGCCTTGTATTCGTGGCCGCCCCCAGCGGTGATCTTCACGTCGATGCTGCATTGATCATCAGCCCAGTCCGTTCCGGACCCAGCAACAATCGTGCAGGTCAGTGAACCACTGCCACCCGAGACGCTCACCGTCCCACTCAACGTCGCCTGGAGAGTGCTGGCCGGATCGTTGACATCCATCGAGTAGTCGAGGCTGATGTCGAAGTAGGGGTGCCGGTTGAAGGTGTGGAACCAGAACTTCCACGAGGTGCTTCGCTCGAAGGTGAATGACACTCCCCCGGCCAAGATCCCCGTCGAGGCGTCGTAGTCGAGTTCGAAGGTCTGGGTGATCGCCCCGTGGCTGTAGTCATACTCCAACACCAACGTCTCCAACTCGCCGCAGTTCAGCGCGAGGTCTCCGGTGAAGCTCAAGCTCGTCTTCGACGCCATCTGCATCAGGCCGCTGGTGTCAGAGGAGAACGAGCCGCATTCCCCGGCGCCGAAGGGCACTTTCATCGACATGTCAAAGTCGAACTCCTCGACATCGAACCCGCCGCCGGCGAATTGCCAGTCGGTCAAGGACACCGAGCCGTCCATCTGCAACTGCTCCTCGTTCACGCTGAGGTCATATGAGCCGTTGAAGTCACCCATCGGCAAGACCATGTCGCCCACCAAACTCACCGAGTCGTCCGTGTCGGACAGGTAGATGCTGAGTTCGGTTTCCTTGAAGTCGATCCCGCCGAGGTTCATGTTGGTGATGCCCAGATCCTCGGAGAACACCGGTCCGTCCTCCCCCTCGGTGATGTCGATGTCGAAGTTGATCGACGCATCCCCAAGTCCGCCTTCGAAGGACAGGGACGCTCCCTGACTCAGGGTGTAGTCCCCCACCTGGCATCCCATGGGCGCGAAATCGATCGAGAAGTCGCTGGCTGTGAACAGGCCATCGGCGATGGAGACTCCTGAGTTGCCAGTGGTGTCGAAGTCGAACAGGAAGCATGGATCGGCGTCGCTGATATTCACCGCCATATCGCCCTTGATCCAGTCGGTGCCGCTCATGAGATCAGGGATTTCGGTCGGATCCTGGTAGAGCGTCGCGCTCACCCCGAGGCCCGGAACACCGTCGGTGACGTCGACCTGCGCACTCACCGCCCACAGGTGCGCGCCCGGGATGTCGAATGCGTTGTCCCAGAGATAGAGCCAGCCGGAGTCAGGGTGCTGCAGAGGTGTGGTGATGCCGTCTGGTGGAGTCGTTCCATCCGAGATCGACACGGAATCGATCTCAAGCGGAACAGCCGAACCAGGCACCGACACCTGCACTCGCAACGAACCCAGGGCGGTCGAGCCGACGGTGTAGGACGCCTGAACCGCCGTCCATTCATCACCGATGCTGACCGGGGTCGCCGTGGATGTCCCGCCGGGGGCTCCCAGGGACACCTGTCCGGTGGCCAGGGTTGTCGATGAACTCGACCGGACGTAGAAGGTGGCCACCCATGTCGTACCGGCTGCATACGTTCCGCCGATGTCTTCGCTGGCAGCCATATCGACGTAGCTGGAGCCCGAACCCGAGCCGGAATAACTCAATTCCATGTAGCTGTTTCCCGACTGGGCGGATGCTCCGTCATAGACCAGGGTCTGGGTGACACCCTCGCCCGACGGAGTCCAGAGGTTCGCCTGCAAGGTGACATCGTCGACGTACAGCAGGACACCCGGTGTTCCGGACAGCACAGCGACGTTGAAGCCTGTATGTCCGGACTGCTCGATGGTGATCGGGATGCTCACGCTCTGCCAGGTGCTGTTCGCGGTGAAGGCCTGCGACCAACTCTCGTTGGTTCCGCCGGTTGCCGTGACGATCACTTCACCGTTGATCGGTGCGCCGGTCGATGAGCGAACCCAGGCGTTCGCGCTGTATTCCTCACCTACCGTGCTCGTGGTCGAGACCGACTTCTGCACACCGGTTCCCGCATTCGATGCAGTGAACGTCATCAGGCCGTAACTGCTGTCGTGTGCGTTCGTGGGGTCCTCGAGGACCTGCCACCGCACTCCGGCGCCTGCCGGCGACCACGGGTCGGTTTGCTCGATGATGAGGGGGACAAGGGTCAGAGCGTCAACATCGAGTTGCCCGGCACCGGCCAGACTGATTTGCGGGATGAGCGACGTGGCCGACCGTGTTGCGGACAACTCGATCGTCACCTGGCTCCAGTCCCCTGTCGCAACGAATCCCGTACCCGAACGCTCACCCGAACCTGTGGCCAAGGACATGTTGCCATTGACACTCGCCCCGGTTGTGGAGCGGACATAGGCCTGCATCTTGTACGACGACCCAGCGATGACATCGATGGAGATGCCATCTGTGTCGACGGTGATGTCGTCGGTGACCCCGCCATTCGCTCCTGAGGTGGAGATACGCAGGTAGTTCATGCCGTCCACCGCGTCAGTGACGCTGTCGATGACAGTGATCGAGGTTGCACCCGATGATGGCTGCAGCGCCGACCACGATTCGATGTCGCGGCTTTCGACATTGTCGATCGCGATCGTGGAGCTCTTGGGAATCTGGATTTCGGTTCGCATGGACACCGCACTGGAATCAGTGATGGGCAGGCTCAAGAACACGAACTGCCAGCCCGCAGAGTCATTCAGCGGGAACGTCACCGTGTAGGTGTCCAGGGTGGATCCAGTCGAGTCAGCGGTCTGCAAGGTGGCCGAGCCGGATCCTGATCCCTCGAGCGTGTTCACCCAGAACGACATCTCGTGGGCCACTCCGATCGTCGGGTCATAACTGTCATCATCGAGATAGATCGATCCGGGGGTAGTTCCGGAGTTGTCGAGATAGAGGTATCCCGTTCCGGAGTATGCAGCCAGCGAGTCATCGACGCCGAAGACACCGAGGTACCCGCCATCAGGATTGACGGTCCATGAATCAGCGGTGGACAGTCCAAGTTGGGTGATGGAGACATCGTCAACGTGCACGATCGTGTCGCCATTGGTGTCGGTGTCTTCGATTTGAAGTTCAAGCAGACCCGGGTCATCGGTGATCGGCAGCGACAACGTCACCCGCTGATACTCCGTGGTCACCTTCACCGGTACGACGACGGAATTGGTCGAACTGAACATGTTGACATTCACGTAGTCGCCGGACTTGTTTCCCTTCACCCAAACACTGGCATTCCAGGTCGCGCCAATCGACGGGGTGACATCAGTGACGTAGGTGGCCGCGGAGAAGCAACCGCTGGTGGGTTGAAGCACGAGCGACCCTGAACCGTCCCGCGCCTGCGACGCATCATTGGCGACGACGGCGGTGTCGTCGGCTGGTGCCGTCCCATCTGTGCACAGGGTGTCGTAGGTCCATCCGGTGGGTGCTGGTGGCGCACCCACCGTGTCGGTCTGTGACGAGTCGACCCCCGTCACGACGACGGTGACATCGTCGAGATACACCGTGCCTGCTTGGCCGCCCATCATCTGCAGAGCCAGGCTGAGGTCTTGCGTTCCACCCTGGAGGCTGCGCTGAACCGACACTTCCTGCCAGGTGCTGTTCACCGTGATCTTCGATGACTTCGAGGTCCCCGAGGCCTCTTCGATCAGGAGCTCGGCAGAGACTGGTGAGCCCGTGGTCATCACCCACCCGGTCATGGTGGCGACGGATCCGGCTGCGGGAGGGGCATCGAATGTGTACTGCGCCCGTGAGCCCTGGCTGTAGCTGATCATGGCCAGGGAGTTGCTTCCCGAATACGCCTCGTCGCTGGTGACTGCGAGCGTGGTCGTTCCCGTCGGCGTCCAGCTCATTTCCTGCAACACCTGCTCGTCGACATACAACTGACGAGTGCCTGATGAGTTGATCGTAATGCCGGGGCGAAGGTCGGTGTGATCGTCATCGGTAATGGTCAGGTTGACCGCAACCTGGCGCCACGTCGTGCCCACGGAGAAGGAAGTGGAGGCACTCTCATTGCTGTCGCCTCCGACCGCTGAGAGGTCGACGGTTCCCGACACGGTGCCGCTGGAGGACCGCATCCACACTGCATATGCATACGTCGTTCCTGCCGCGGGAATTTCACCCGTGGAGTATTCGAACGGGGCACCCGACACCGAGTTCGCGCTCAGTGATGCATAGCCCGATCCTTCGTAGGCCTTGCCATCGGCGTAGGTCACCACGTTCGGTGCGTAGGTGGTGGCCTGCTGACCGGTCTGTGGGGCCAGCGAATAGAACGTCACGTCGTCCCAGAGGAACCCGTTGTCCTGATTCTTTCCGGTCGGCACCTGCCCGAACACTCCTCCGGGTGGCGAATCGACCTGGATGCTGGAAGTTGCCACCGTGGAGTCCTCCGCCACATCCGTGACGAACGCGGTGACCGTTCCGTCGACCGCTGTGAGCCGCACCTCGTACCACGTACCACGACTGACCTTGTCGATCGTGGTGAGTTGCTCGGCGGACCCGCTGCAGTCCTGGGAGAAGCCGCCCTTGCCGTCATTGGTGTGCAGGCTGAAGCAGTAGCCGCCCAAAGCGTCGTAGTCGTCATCCAGCCAGAAGCCGAAACTGGCCTCCTGGGAGTTGTTGCCCTTATTGCCGAGGAAATAGACCTTGTAGGACACATCGAAGTCGCCGGGCGTGGAGCCAGTGCTGTTCGAATAGGTGATCCAGTAGTCGGCGTTGTTCGCCTGGAGTGTCCCCGGGTAGGTGGAATTGACGGCCAATCCACTGGAATACCCGGACTTTAAGGGGCTGGCGGACAGGCTGTCGAAGGTGGCGATGACGTTCGGTCGCCACACATTCGCCAAGTTGGCGACTCCTGCTGTGGAGGTGATGGAGAACTCCACCGCGTCGAGCTCGACCGTGGTTGCTGAGTTCTCGGGAACGAGGGTGACCGTGACCGAGTCGCAGCCACTACCCATGGTCATGGCGGCTGTCGCTTCGATCCAGCCGCTTGACGTCGCGGTGACGGTGCTCCCCTGGGCATCGTTGGCAGAAGAGCAGCCGTTGGCGACTAGTGAGATATGGAAGGGAGCTGAGGTCGAGGTCGCCGACGACACCCATGCGCTGACACTGATCCCATAGCCATTGAGCGGGACCGGGATCGTTTGAGTCAATCCCTGGGTTGTGTTGTTGCTCGCCGAGGTGTTCGTCAATTCGGCGATCGTGGATCCCTGCTCGGGCGCACCTGTCGCTGTTCCGGCGGCTGTGACCACGGTGAAGTCCGAGGAACTCGTCGTCCATCCCAGCAGGCTGCCGTCGTTATCCTCGAAGTCACCATTGACGAGCAGGTTAGTGTCCTCGAAGTCACCATTGGCGAGGATGTTGCCTGCGCTTCCGTCCTCGAAGTCACCGTCGTCGAGCACATTGAGGTCCATGCCTGACTCGAAGTCGGGATTGACGATGAGATTGCCCGGTGTGCTCGAACGTTCGAAGCCGCCATCGCTGGGGATGTTGGCGGGAAGTTTCCCATCGAAGGTCCCGTCGACGATGGTGGCGTTCGTGGGTTCGAAGTCGCCACTGGGAAGAAGCGTGACGAAATCCATCGTTCCTTGAGACTGGGTGCTCTGTGTTCCTGTCGCGGTTAGTCCGACCGTGATGGTCTCAGTATCCGAGCTTTCGTAGCCGATGTATACGTCGAGTGGGAAGTGATTTCCGCTGACGACAATGTCGCTCTCCGCATCGAACATGAGGGTAAAGTCCCCGTCGTCCTTTCCGATCTCGATGAGGATCTCCTGCAGGGTGAATCCGCCGCCGGAGAGGTTCACCGGGATACTCGCATCGAGTTCGAAGTTGCCCTCGTCGTCGAACCAGCCGGTCGCGGTGATCGTCGTGTCGACAGTGATGCCCGTGCCGAGGTCGTTCATCACCTTGCCGGCGAGAACCACATCACCGGTGATGTAATACTCGCCCGGAGCGGCCTGGATTTCCTCGCCGTTGAGGAAGAGGGTCTGGGTTTCGTCGAGTTCGTTGTAGGCAAATCCGGTCAACGACACAGACTCGAGGGAGATGCCGTTGTAGGAGCCAGCATCGACCGAGCCACCGGTGTTTACCTGGCCCATGACAACACCATCTGGGCTATAGGACACGCACCCGTATGTACTGAGCGTCTCGACATCGGGGACTGGGACGGCGAAGTTGGCGCAGAACTCGATCTCGAGGGCGTTGTTGCCGTTGAGTGCGGAGAGATCGGGCAGGACGAGTTCGGGATTGATATCGCTTCGGTCGCCCTTCCAGATCGTGACATCGGCGTCGGACAGGGTGATATCGGCGAAGGTGACTGACTCCGTGGCCGTGGCGTCCCAGCGAGCCCAGGTCAGATCGGTCGTGAAGGCACCGACGGTCGAGAGGCCAGGAATATTCGCATCATCAAACACGATGTCGCCCTGCCCACCGATGAAGATGGCGCTGTCATCCCCGCTGGGACATTCATCATCGGCGAGCGGGCAGGTATTCCCGATGGAGAATGCGCCCTTGTAGTCCACCCCGTTGGAGAAGTCCTGCCAATCCTGCATCGCAATCGTGAGATCCCAGGTCTCGACACCGTCAACATCACTCACGGTCCCGGAGAAGTCCGTTTCCGGAATGGCTAAACCGTCGAAGGGTGTGTAGAGGTTTGTTGGTGTGGTTCCCGAGGCGGTGATCGACCAGTTGTCGGAATCCGTGTGGGAATAGGTCACGGGGAGCGCGAAGGTGTCGTCATCACTATCGGTGAACACCAGCGTGGTGGTTCCCGTGATCGCGACTGTTGTGGAGTCATCTGGGCTGGTGGCTGTCGTGTCATCCGGGGACGGCGACACCGTCGGTGATGGACTGGCTGACAGCGACGTGGTGGGCGTAGGTGTTGTCGTCACGGTGGGTGACGGGCTCGGTGTCGCAGACTCCGTCGGCGTTGGTGTCGGCGTCGTCGTCACGGACGGACTCGGCGTTGGTGTAGGCGTCGTCGTCACGGACGGACTCGGCGTCGGTGTCGGTGTCGATGTGGGTGTCGGCGTCGGTGTCGGTGTTGGTGTGGGGGTCGGTGTCGACGTCGTGTCATCAGTCGTGGTGACGATTGCGCGATCAGCGATGACTCGACCCTGGACCGAGGGAATCGTTGACGCCGGCTGTGAACCGGGGCCACTGAACTCGAAGACACCACCGACCTTGGCCGCGCCACCGGACAGCGGTATGCGCCCACCCCTCGCCTCGCCTGGGAAGGCTGCGAGTGACCAGCGCGGGAGTGAGCCGTCGGTGAAGCTGCTGCGCTCGTAGTAGCCACGCACCGGGACGAGCGTTCCGTTGACCTCCATCGCTCCGGACGCCACGAGATCAACCGAACCGGTGCCTGTGATGGGACCCTTCAGGGTGATCGCACCTTCCCCGGAACGCAGTCGATACGACAGCACGCGCTCGAAGGACCAGCCCTCACCCTCGATGGGCACGAGAAGGTAACCGGTCGTGGCGGTCCAGGCATCGCTCATCTGGATCAACAGGTGTCCAGACCGCGTCACCGACAGCGCGCCTTTGATGCCGTTCTTGGACAGGGTCAACTTCGTTGCACCCGCGTCGAACTCCTGTGGGTCGGGCTGACCCAGGATGGATCCCGTCGCCGACGTTGCCTGCACGGTGTAGCGGTCGAATCCGGTGAAGCCGACCCTGGTCACGTAGTCCAGAGAGTCGATCGAGACTCGTCCCGGGGCGTTCAATTTCCACTGTGCGGTCCCGGCTCGTTGTCCGATGGTGCCGCTGAGTTTCCCTGTGTCGACTACGAGACCCGTGGCTCCGGGAACATTCCACGACCCACCGTTGGATGTCACGACCTGAGCCGCCCACTGACCTGAACCGGACACCTCGAGCGTGGCCGGGAGACTCAGGCGGGGTGTCGAAAGCCCGACCGTTGCGGTTCCGCGCACGATCGACGCTGATGGGGTGAGTCGGAGACGGATGTCATCGACACGTGCCCCCTGGAGTTCGACATCGCGATTGGTCGCCCCCGACAGGCGCCATGCCATCCGGGGTGAGCGGACCATCTGGCCAGTCGACGTGTCATAGGTGGACATGCCGGGACTGCGCAGCCAACCCTTGACCGGAACGGATGTATCCGAAATCTTGACGACCCCATCACCGGTCAGGGCATATCGGCCTCGACTATCGAGTCGACCGCCCATGTCCACCTTCGCGCCGGTTCCACGAGCCTTGAGCCGGATCTTGCCGGTCCACCCGCAATCCATCGGTTGTGCAGAAGCGGTCACGCTCTGCTGCCAGCTGCGGGAGAGCTTCGGATGGTTGGTGAGTTTGATGCGGACGGAACCGGTCACTCGATCATTGACGTAGGTGAGGGTGCCGCTTGCATCTCTCGAGCCGAGCTTCACACCACCGAGACGTCCGCTTCCCGACACGATCGTGAGTTCCTTGCCCGCTCCTGCTCGGCGAACCCGCGCAACAAGCTTCGTGTCGCCAGGTCCCCGAAGTCGCACGAGGCCCGTCGGGATCGATGTGGGGCAGGTTCCCCCGCTGATCGTGGCGATCTTCTGACTTCGACGCGGGCCTTCTACCCCGGTATCAGCCGTGACATCTTCCTGCTCGATTGAGACCTCGGGCGCGCTGGGGGGTTCGTCGGCGGCAAGACTGGGCGGCGCAGCGAGGAAGGGGACAATCAGGGCGCTTGCTGCGGTGAGGACTACTCGGCTGGTCAAGCGCCACGACATCATTAGGCGGACGCTACGGTCATTTCTTTACTAATGTCGGGGTGGTCACGATTGTGACTGCTCGAGGGGGAACGCGGCGGTCACGACGACTCCAGCACTCTTTCCAGACCGCCACGACCAGTGTCCGTTCAGGGACTCACTCCAGGCGGTCATGAGGGTAGATCCGAAGCCTGCCTCATTCGGCTCGCCGGAGAATCCTCGACCGTCATCTTTGACCACGACCGTGATTTCATCCTCGCTAACGGTGATGTCCACCTCGCATTGACGGGCAGCCCCGTGCCCCGCCGCATTCAGAAGCGCCTGCTCAACGATTCGATATGAACCAAGCAGGAGTGGCTGAGCTGGCCGGGTGGACTTGTCATCTATCGCGTCATCCACGGTGATCGTCGTGCTCATCCCGGGGGTGTATTGCGCGGCGAGTTCCTCCAACGCCGATTCCAGGTCGATCTCTCCGAGCCGAGGGCTCAGGGCGCGGGCAACTCGCCGGACATCGACGGAGCGAATCTCCTCTAGTTGGGCGACTACAGAGGCGAGGGTGCGTCTCGCCACCTCAGGGTGGTCCACGTCCACCATCTGCAATTCCAGGCATGACGCGATGAGCCGCGCTTGGACTCGATCATGCAGCGAACCGGAGATCTGTCGTCGGGTGTATTCGTCCCCTTGGAGCAGGATCGCCTGCTGCTGGCGGGTGAGGTCCAACGCAGCCTGGGTGCGCTCCACCTGTCGCGACAATTTGAATCCCGCCCACCCGCTCACGATGAGAATGAGAAACATTACGAGGGTCAATCGCAGGACGGCTGTGAGCAGCGTTACCGGGTCCGACAGCAACGCGATGTCGACGTCTCCGATCAGGATCCGCATCGCGATGAAGATTACGGTCGTGAGAAGAACGATCAAGATGTACGACCACATGCGGACACCGAATTGTTGCTGCCATCGCATCCCGGCGTACATAACGAGACCACAGACCGCGGCGATTCCGATGGCCACTGCTGAACCTTCCGTGAGCCACAACAGGTCGAAGGATCCTTCATAGATGCGTTGTGCGTTGCGCACCCCGGCGAGATACAGCGCAATCGCGATAGTGACGAGAAGTGGCCTCTGCGGCCACGGGCCGAGGAGGCGCCACCACGGGACCGTCTCGTCCCCGACTCTCATATCTCGCTGCGATCGGCGGACTGCACGAGTTCTAGGTAGGTCAGGATGGCCTTGGTGCGGACATCTGCGCCAGCATCGTTGGGAGGAACGAGTGTCCGGTAGGCCTTCGATAGGTCTTTCCGAACAGAGTCGGAACTGATATCAAGATGCTCGCCGATTTCCGGTGAGCTCATCCCGAGTGAGGCCAGGCCCATGATGACTCGCTGGCGAGGTGACAGGCCTGCCAGCGCATCTACCTTTTGTTCTGCATCATCCGCGGTGACACTGTCCGCGTTGAGCAACATGCTGTGACTCATGCCCGATGCCGTGGAGCGAAGGATGTCGCCGAGTTCCTCCGCGGAGAGTGTTCCTGTCTTGGCGAGGAAGGACCAGCCGATTCGTTGACCTGCCGGCAGTTGACGTTCGATCTTCTTCAGCGGGTGTTGAGAATGAATGACGATGCCGATGTCGGGGTTCCGATTGCGTAGTGCGAGGCCAAGGTCCATTCCGGTGAGAGTGTCGCGCCCGAGAGCGAGGTCGATCAGGGCGACATCAGCGCGTTCGAGGTCCTCGAATGCAAGAGCCGCGAGGGGATTAGTCGTCGCGAGAACGACCTCGATAGTGGACAGGCTCGAGAGCATCGTCGACATGACCCCCAGGAGCGCAGGGTCATTCTCGACATAGATCAATCGAGTGGCCCGCACTGCGGGAGCATGTCACACCCCCCGAATACCCCATGTGCGAAGTCACGGTTGTGACCTCGAGGCGCGGCTAGCCCACGCTCAGGTCACAGTCAGGGGCGGATGATCACCCGGTTCGACCGCACATCATCCTCGGCCCG
>Ga0075480_10001583_pt1 | contig 14473 bp, 14 predicted proteins | sample DEB08_DNA_7_FD_81590 | JGI IMG/M metagenome (GOLD analysis project Ga0075480, IMG submission 81590) | Aqueous microbial communities from the Delaware River and Bay under freshwater to marine salinity gradient to study organic matter... | ecosystem: Environmental > Aquatic > Marine > Coastal ... | reverse complement strand
CGGACCTTCATCCTTTTGGCAAAGTTCCTGTTCTAGACCACCGAAAGAATAAGATTTTTGAAACAAACGCGATAACCCGCTATCTTGATCGTGCGATCTCTGGATTGGCGCTCCCACCAGACGAACCATATGAACTGGCCTTGCAAGACCAGACCATTTCAATCATTGATCATTATGCCTACGAACCCATGGTACGATCTGTCTTTGCGCATCGCGTTTTTCGACCGTTCGAAGGGTTAAGAGCCGATGAAAATATTATCAAGGACGGGTTGGACAAATCAAAAAAAGTGCTCTGTGTTTTAGAGGATTTTGCAGGTCGCAAAAATATATTTGACGGCCAGAATATTACGCTTGCCGATTGTCATCTGCTGCCAATGATCGATTATTTTCAGCAAAGCGATGAAGGCCGTGTTCTGTTGGCCGACTTCCCACATCTTTCCAAGTGGTGGAGCATTGTGTCCGGTCTTGAAATGGCGACAGCGACACGTCCAATCTTTGGAATAACCACTTAGGCTTGGTGTGTCTGCTGGCGCGCACTTGCTCTTCAAGCGCCCCTTGATTACGCTTTGTCCAACCTCGCATAAGGAATTCAAAAATGGATTGGTCAACAGAGATACGGGCGGCCGCAGAACGCATCAAAGGGCATGTGGTTACGACGCCAGTCATGAATTCCAGCGCCTTTGGCCTACCCTATTCAGTCGAGCTCAAATTCGAACAGATGCAACACACCGGCAGTTTCAAGCCACGGGGTGCGTTCAATACACTTATATCGGAAGGGGCACCAAAAGCCGGTATCGTCGCAGCCTCAGGCGGCAATCATGGCGCGGCTGCGGCCTATGCGGCTAAAACGCTTGGGTATCACGCGCGTATCTACGTACCAGAGGTGGCTGGCGCCTCTAAAATCGCGCTGATAAAATCAATGGGTGCAGACCTTCAGGTGGTCAAGGGTCAATATTCCGAAGCCCTGCTGGGTGCACAAGACTGGGAAAGGGACACGGGCGCGCGACAGGTTCACGCCTATGACACAATTCCCACCGTAGCAGGTCAAGGAACTTTGGCACTTGAATGGGAGGCGCAAGGTCTGGAGGCTGATACTATTCTTATCGCTGTTGGTGGAGGGGGCTTAATCGCGGGAGCCGCCGCATGGTTTCAGGGAACAAAGAAAATTGTGGCTGTCGAACCGGAAACATCCTGTGCACTCAATGCGGCACTAAAGAGCGGTGCGCCGATAGATGTTGAGGTGTCCGGAATAGCTGTCAACGCGCTTGGCGCCAAAAAGATTGGTCAGATTTGCTTCGATCTTGCCGTCCAAACAGGAATGCAGTCTGTGCTCGTCAGTGATGCGGCCATTCAAAAGGCCCAAAACCTTTTGTGGCGCACCCACCGCCAATTGGTGGAACCGGCGGGCGCAACGGCGCTTGCTGCCTTGATTGGCGGAGCCTATAAGCCCGAAGAGGATGAAAAAGTCGCAGTATTGGTCTGTGGTGCCAATATCGCCCCCGACCCATCACCTTAGCGAAAGAAAAACCACTCAGTAGATCTTGGGCACATACAACTCATCGGGCAAAACCTGTCGTTCATAATCAGGATTAAAAACGCGCTCAGGTAATTGCACCGGTTCGCTCGGCACATCCTCATAGGGGATTTTGCTCAGAATATGTTCAATACAATTGAGCCTTTCGCGTTTCTTGTCGTTGCCTTCAACAATGTACCAAGGCGCTTCGGGAATGTTTGTGCGGGCAAACATTTCCTCTTTCGCTTTGGTATATTGTTCCCATCGCACACGGGCCTCAAGATCCATCGGCGAAAGTTTCCACTGCTTCATCGGATCATGTATCCGCATGAGAAAGCGCAATTGCTGTTCTTCGTCAGAAATCGAAAACCAATATTTGAGCAGGATGATCCCGGAACGCAAAAGCATCCTTTCAAATTCGGGTACATCGCGGAAAAACTGTTCTACCTGTGCAGGGCTGGCAAAGCCCATGACCCGTTCCACGCCCGCGCGATTGTACCAAGATCGATCAAAGAGGACCATTTCCCCCCCTGCAGGAAGATGCGGGACATAGCGTTGGAAATACCATTGCGTTTGCTCGCGCTCTGTCGGCTTTGGCAGCGCCACCACGCGTGCCACCCGCGGGTTAAGTCGCTGTGTAATCCGTTTGATGACACCGCCTTTTCCCGCACTGTCCCGCCCCTCACAAATAATCAAAACCTTTGCACCGGTGTGTTCGACCCAATCCTGCAGCTTGATCAACTCCATTTGCAGGCGCAAAAGGTTTTTATAATATACACGCCGGTCCAGCGGGTTTTGCACATGATCTTTGTACAATTGGCGCATCTGCACCGACATCATCGGCTGGCTCAATTCATTTTCAAACATTTCGTCGAGCGTGTCTTGAAGCTCCGCATCAAGCCAGTCCATAGACTGAGCGTTCGTGTCGTTCATTTATAACCTCTGTATCGCATCCCTGACGTCCTGTCTGTACTGACAAATCTCGGTACATTTTAGGCGGGGAATAGCTTTAAACATAGAATATATATAGCACAAATAAGCTTCAAATAAAGCTCTGCCGCTTTGAACGAACCTATCCTTCCAGATACTGTCAGGCCGCAACCAATGTAATGACCAAACCTTTTTTATAATCGGCGATTGCCAAAGCCAGAACTTAGAGTGAAACTGCGAATACTCCAGCGAGGCTAAAGATATGCGCAGTTCTAAAATGATCCATATAATTTCGGCCCACGCAGAAGGCGAAGTTGGGGATGTGATCGTCGCAGGGGCCTTGCCGCCGCCCGGGGAAACAATCTGGGAGCAAAGCCGATACATCGCAAGCGATGGAAGATTACGCAATTTCGTGCTGAACGAACCCCGTGGCGGAGTGTTTCGTCATGTGAACCTTTTGGTACCGCCAAAACATCCTGACGCGGATGCGGCATTTATCATCATGGAACCCGAAGACACCCCCCCTATGTCCGGATCAAACTCGATCTGTGTAGCGACGGTTTTGCTGGACAGCGGACTTGTGGAAATGACAGAACCAGAAACATCACTCATCCTCGAAGCTCCAGGTGGGCTTGTTCGGGTAAGGGCCGCCTGTCGTGATGGAAAAGCACAAAATATCACCGTGCAAAACCTCCCCTCTTTTGCGGACAAACTTGACACACCGCTCGAAGTCGAAGGGCATGGCACATTAACGGTCGATACTGCCTTTGGCGGGGATAGTTTTGTGATCGTGGATGCTGAGGCGCTCGGATTTTGTCTTGCAGAAGACGAAGCGGGGGACCTCGCCCGGCTGGGAATGAAAATCACCGCCGCCGCAAATGCACAACTTGGCTTTCAGCATCCCAGCCTCACAGACTGGCGACATATTTCATTCTGCCTCTTTGCTGGACCGTTAGAAGAGGATGCCAATGGCCTCGCTGCGAAATCTGCCGTTGCCATCCGGCCCGGAAAAATCGACCGTTCCCCAACCGGTACAGCTGTTTCTGCGCGCATGGCGGTTCTGCACGCGCGTGGTCTGCTGGCAAAGGGGCAAAGCTTGACGGCCACCTCAATCATCGGATCCCAATTCATAGGTCGCATTTCCGATTCATTTACCCTCTATAACAGACCTGCAATTATTCCCGAGATATCGGGACGGGCATGGATCACGGGCACCTATCAATTGATGCTGGATCCAGAGGATCCATGGCCCGAAGGATACCGGCTAAGCGATACTTGGGGCGCGGCGTAAAATCACGTGACGGGCAAGGCTGTGGTTTTGAATACTGTTCGCAGCGCAAAAGAAGATTGCATTTGTGCAACCCCGGGCAATCGCGTGAGGTGCTGGCGATGAATTCGCGCAAAATCTTCGGTGTTTTCAGCCACGACTTTTAGAATATAATCTGCCGTTCCTGCCATCAGATGACACTCCAGCACATCCGGAATCCGCGCTACCGCCTTTTCAAAATTGTCCAAAACCTCATCCGCCTGAGCCGACAGCCTGATCTCCACAAAAACTGTGGTTGGCAGGCCAATTTTGCGCGCATTCAACAGCGCAACATATTGTTTTATAAAACCATCCTTTTCCAAACGCTGTACCCGACGATGACAGGCAGAGGGGGATAGATTTACCAATTCGGCCAGCTCAGCATTGGAGATTCTGCCCTGATTCTGGAGCGCATTCAAAATCGCACGATCTATTGTATCTAACATCATTTTTGCACATTTCTTTCTTATTTTAATATTATTACGCAAGATACTTCGAAAGTGATTATAAAACAACGCAGTATTTTCAAAACAATTGTTTCACCATTTCGCTAGACTAAGGCCAAAGAAGGAGAGACACATGAAAATTGGTTGCCCAAAAGAAATCAAACCACAAGAATTCCGTGTTGGACTTACGCCCGCGGCTGTTTTCGAATTGGCGCGTAATGGCCATAGCGTATTGGTCGAAACAAATGCTGGCGTTGGCGCCGGATTTAGCGATCAGGATTACATCAACGCCGGTGCCGCGATTGCAGAGACTGCTGAGGAGGTTTTCGCCGCGAGCGATATGATCGTTAAGGTTAAAGAACCACAAGCGATTGAACGCAAAATGTTGCGCGAAGGACAGCTGTTGTTCACCTATCTGCACTTAGCGCCCGACCCCGAACAGACCAAAGATCTATTAGACAGCGGTTGCACAGCAATTGCATATGAAACCGTGACAGATGCCAATGGCGGCTTGCCCTTGCTGGCCCCTATGTCAGAGGTGGCCGGACGGCTTGCACCACAAGTGGGGGCTTGGACGTTGCAAAAGGCAAATGGTGGGCGCGGCGTCCTGCTTGGTGGCGTACCGGGCGTCGGAGCGGGCAAAGTTCTTGTCATCGGTGGCGGGGTTGTCGGCACCCATGCGGCCCGCGTGGCTGCTGGAATGGGCGCAGATGTCACAGTATTGGACCGATCTCTACCCCGTCTTCGTTACCTTGATGATGTCTTTGCAGGGACATTCAAAAACGCATACGCCAGTGCTGCATTGACCGCGGAATTGGCGGTCTCTGCCGATTTGATCATAGGTGCGGTCCTTGTTCCGGGTGCCGCGACACCAAAACTGATCAATAAAGCACAGCTCAGCTCCCTCAAACCAGGCGCGGCACTTGTCGATGTGGCGATTGATCAGGGCGGGTGCTTTGAAACCTCACGCGCAACAACACATGAAGATCCCATTTATGAGGTTGACGGCATCATGCATTACTGCGTTGCCAATATGCCCGGTGCGGTATCGCGCACCTCCACGATTGCGCTTGGAAACGCGACACTCCCATTTGTTCTGGCGCTCGCAAACAAGGGTTGGAAACAAGCCTGTTCAGATGATGTCCATCTTTTGAATGGCCTTAACGTGCACGCAGGCCGCCTGACCTATCAGGCAGTCGGAGACGCGCTTGGCATTCCAACCATCGCCCCAGATCTTACCCTGCGCACCGCAGCCTAAAAGAAAAAACGGCTCAGAAAATCATTTCTGAGCCGTCAACCCGTTGGGGATCTTTCTGAAAGATCCCCATTTACCCAAAACCTACCGTTTCAACGCATCGCGAATTTCCGTTAAGAGGTCAATTTCGCTTGGCCCAGCAGGGGCCACTTTGACGACAGCCTCGTCCTTTTTGGCAGAGGCTTCTTTTACGCGATTTACATAACGTACAAGCATAAACACAACAAAAGCGATGATCAGGAAATTGATGATCGCCATTATAAAAGCACCATAAGCAAATACAGCGGCACCTGCTTCGCGAGCGGCCTCCAAAGTGGCAAAATCCCCCTCTCCTCGCAAAACAAGAAAGAGGTTTGTGAAATCAACACCCCCGAGGAAAAGTCCAATGATCGGATTGATCAAATCGCCAACCAAAGATTGCACGATCGCAGTAAAGGCCGCACCAATGATGATCCCGACGGCCATATCCATTACATTGCCTTTTGCAATGAAATCTTTGAATTCGTTTAACATTTCATCCCTTTCCTGAAACCCGAAAACATGGGTTATCAACGCAATAGAAACTTAGATTGCAAAGGTCGCACCCAGTTCCTCCTGTGTTACAAAACAGCCAATACTTAATTTATGATAAAGTCGCCAAGGGGAATTATTCAAAATTCTGCTCATATCTTTGCGCTTTAGCTGCAGGCAAAGCAAAGTTTAACCAGCCAAAACATGGCTGGGCGGCACAATGAGGTAAGGTGTGATCACCGACCGTTCACGCGCTCGGCAGCGTTCCGTTCAGCACATAATTCAAAATTTCAACAACCTGATTGGGGCTTTCCACCACGGCAAGTGCCGCGGCATCCACCTCCTTGAGAGCATGTTGATGTTCAGCACCATGCATAACGACGAGCGATTTTCCAAGCGCGGCAGCATATCCCGCATCAAAGGCCGCATTCCATTGTTTGTATTTCTCGCCAAATCGCACGACCACAATACCGGCATCCTCAATCCCTTTTCGGGTGCGGATCGCGTTGAGCCTTGCCCCCTTATTGTCATGCCAGAATTTATCCGCCTCGGCCCCCATGATTGCAACACCGCAATCGTCACTTGCTTCGTGATCTGTCACTGGACCTGTAAAGATGACGTTCAAATCACTGGCGCCCGACACAATTTGATCGCGCCAGTCGGTATGGATTTCCCCTGAAAGGTAAACTGTAAGCATACTCTATCCCTCTTTGTTTGTCCGGCGCCGATCAAACACGCAATTCGCCGCCCGTGGCTTTGGTGACTTTTTCAATGACTTTATCGCTGAGCGCTTTGATGTCTTCTTCTTTGAGCGTGGCCTGCGTCGGTTGCAACCGCACCGTAATCGCCAAGGATTTCTTATCCGCTCCAAGAGAGCCGCCTTTAAATTCATCAAAGAGACGCACAGAGGCTATCAGGTCTTTGTCTGCACCAGCAGCCGCATTGATCAGAGTGAGCGCATCGACAGATTGATCCACCACAAAGGCAAAATCACGTTCAACCGCCTGCAAATCGTTAAGATGTAATGCAGGGCGTGTAGCGATCGTTTGCCGCGGCATTGGAATATTCTCAGGCCAGATGGTGAAGGCGACAGCGGGGCCTTTCACGTCCATATCACGCAGAATTTTCGGGTGCAGTTCCCCAAAGACCGCAAGCATTTTTTTGGGTCCAAGGCAAATGCGTCCATGACGGCCGGGATGCCACCATGACGCCCCTTCCCGCAAAACTTGCGTTTTTGCCGGCGCCCCCAGCGCCGCGAGGACCGCTTCTACATCCGCTTTTGCATCAAAGACATCGACCGCGCGGTTTTCTCCATGCACGTCTTTGGGGCCCGTCCGTCCGATCAAAAGACCCGCGACCTGAAGATGTTGCTCCTCTGGTTCGCCCCCATGAAAAGCAGGACCAACTTCAAACAGCGCCATATCCGAAAACCCGCGATCCTGATTGCGCTGCGCGGCCTGTAAAAGCCCCGCCAAAAGATCGGGGCGCATATGGCTCATTTCAGAACTGATGGGGTTTTCCAATTTTGTCACATCCTGCCCGCCGCCAAAGAGACTGGCAGAGGCATGATCAATAAAGGAATAGGTCACACATTCATTATACCCAAGCGCCGCAATAGCACGGCGCGCAATCTGTTCACGCTTTTGCATGGGTGAGAGAATTTGTTTTGGCACGCCCGCTGTGCTGCGTCGAAGCGGTTGGCCCTGAAGTTTGCTGAGCGACGCGATGCGCGCCACCTCTTCAACAAGATCGGCTTCGCCCAAAATATCAGGACGCCATGAGGGAACATGGGCCATATCCCCTTCGAGCGAAAATCCCAGATCGCTTAGCGTTTTACGTTGAACATCTGGATCAATAACCATTCCGACCAAAGACTGTACGCGATCTGTATCCAGACGGTAGGCGCGCGAATGATCTGGCATTTCACCCGCGATGAAAACCTCTGACGGCTCTCCTCCACAAAGTTCCATGATCATCTTGGTTGCCGCATCAATCCCTTTGGGGGTCCATAAGGGGTCAATCCCCCGTTCAAATCTGTAGCGCGCGTCTGAATTGATCTTGAGCGCGCGGCCGGTATAGGCGGTGCGGATCGGATCAAAAAAGGCCCCTTCAAGAAAGACATTGACCGTCTCATCCGTACATCCCGAATGGATGCCTCCCATAATGCCACCGAGGCTTTCCACGCCATTGGCATCGGAAATCACCGTCATTCCTTCGCTCATCGTGTAAGTTTTGTCATCCAGTGCTTCAAATGTTTCTCCTCCGGCCGCACGATGGACGCGCAAGGCATTACCGGCCACTTTGTCCGCATCAAACACGTGGAGGGGCCGGTTGTTGTCAAAGGTGAAAAAGTTGGTCACATCCACAAGTGCCGAAATCGGACGGAGCCCGATGGCCTTGAGCCGGTCCTGCAACCACCGAGGACTTGGACCGTTCTTCACGCCTTTGATTACGCGACCATAAAACACAGAACATTGATCGCGGGTATCTTCATCAATGCTGACGTTCACGGGACAAGGAAAGTTCCCTTGGATCGGGTCAATCTGTTCTTTTTTCAGCACCCCAATCCCGCGGGCTGCCAAATCACGCGCGATGCCGCGGACACCCAAAGCATCGGGACGGTTTGGCGTTATGGCAATTTCAATCACAGTATCAACTTTGGCAGGGTCATTGGCGGCCAGCCAATCTGTAAACCGCTCGCCGACCTCGCCAGAGGGCAATTCAATGATCCCGTCGTGCTCATCAGACAGTTCCATTTCCCGTTCAGAACACATCATGCCAAAGCTTTCGATGCCTCGAATTTTGCCAACGCCTATGGTCGTATCAATCCCCGGCACATAGGTGCCCGGTTTGGCAACGACCACAGTGATCCCTGCCCGCGCGTTGGGAGCGCCACATATGATCTGCGTGGAGCCTTCGTCCGTCTCCACCTGACAAACGCGCAGCTTGTCCGCATCGGGATGTTTTTCGGCCCGTGTCACTTTGCCAATCGTAAAATCACGAAGCCGTTCTTCGGGATTACTTACCTCTTCGACCTCAAGACCAAGGTCAGTCAAGGCGTATAGGATGTCTTCGACAGAGGCATCCGTTTCAAGATGTTCTTTCAGCCAGGAGAGAGTGAATTTCATGACGATATCCTGTCTTTTACATGCATAAGCCAATTGGCCAGTTCGCGCGTGCGTTCTTTGGGGTGAAGCGCCGCGCATGTTGTTCCGAGCCGCTCTGCGGCCCGAGCATCGCGTTCCCCTGCCTCCAGATCGTCGATGAGGGCAGTCTGTGCAGAAAATACGCTATTTCCGGTTCTCAGGGATTTTGCGATGGAGGTTGCAGAACATTCCGGATGATACTGCGCCCCCCAGAAATCGACCCCCTCAGCACGATAGGAAAAAGATTGAACCGGTGAATGATCATTTTCCGCCAAGAGCACGGCCCCTTTGGGAAGCCTCTCGACCTCGTCGCGGTGAATGCAGGGGACGGCATAGACGTCGGTTCGCCCGTCGAGGGCGGGATGGGATTTGCCGGCCTCCGTCTTGCGGGTGTCTCTGGCGACACCAACTTCCAATCCATTGGGAGACGGGCGCACAGACCCGCCAAGGACCACGGCGGCCAGTTGCATGCCATTGCAGCTTCCCCAGACCGGCAGACCCGATTGAAACACATGCTCCATTACTTCGCGTAAAGGAGCAGCCTCTTTGGCATCGACACTCCAATTGACGCCCGATCCTGTAAAAACCACACCGTCAATATCGTCCAATTTTTCGAGGTGGAATTTTGTGGCATAGGGTTCTGCAACCTGACATTTCACCGAAGGCTCTAGCTCTGCAAAAGCGGCTTTGAATTGATCACAAGCACGATATCCCTGCGCGGCAATTAAATCCGGCGGATTGCTTTCAACGATCAAGATGTTTGCCCCGCTCACCGCACCAGTCCCCCATGCAATGTGGGCTGGTCCAAGGCTGCAAACCCGTAATGGCGCAACCAGCGCAAATCGCTGTCAAAAAAGGATCTCAAATCCGGAATACCGTATTTCAACATGGCAATCCGGTCGATCCCCATACCAAAGGCGAACCCCTGCCATTGTTCTGGATCAATGCCACCAGCGGCCAGGACTTTGGGATGCACCATCCCGCTGCCAAGGATTTCCATCCAATCGTCACCTTCGCCCACGCGCAATTGCCCGTCAGCCCATGAACAGCGCAAATCCACCTCTGCAGAGGGTTCCGTAAATGGAAAATGGGAGGCACGAAAGCGCAGTTCCACATTATACACGTTGAAAAAGGCTTTGACAAATTCCTCAAGTGTCCATTTGAGGTTCGCCATTGAGATATCTTTGTCCACGGCCAGCCCTTCGACCTGATGGAACATCGGCGTATGGGTCTGATCATAATCTGCCCGATATACCCCACCGGGACAAATGACACGGACCGGTGCACCGGTTTTTTCCATGGTTCTGATCTGCACAGGGCTGGTATGTGTGCGCAAAACATGCGGGGGGCGAGTGTCCCCTTCACCGCGATGCATGTAAAAGGTATCCATTTCCGCCCGCGCAGGGTGATGGCCCGGAATGTTGAGAGCGTCAAAATTATACCAGTCGCTGTCTATGCGCGGTCCCTCAGCCACGGCAAAGCCCATATCGGCAAAAATTGCTGTGACCTCTTCCGTCACTTGGCTGACGGGATGTATCGTGCCCTGCCCCCGTCGGCGTGCCGGCAAAGTCACGTCTAACCATTCGCTGCGCAACCGTTCTTCGAGCGCGGCATCGGCAAGGGAGGCTTTACGTGCGGCGAGCGCGGAATTGATCTCATCTTTGAGGGCATTGAGTGCCGGTCCGGCAACCTGGCGTTCCTCAGGAGACATTTTTCCAAGTTCGCGCATTTTTAGCGCAACTTCGCCCTTTTTGCCCACGGCTGCGATGCGCACATCTTCAAGTGCTGCTTCATCGCCAGCTTCAGCAATCGCATTTATAAATTTCGCGCGCAGCTCTTCCATTTTGACCCTCCGCTTCTTCAGGGTTTAGCTATCATATTTGCCCCGCAGCGCAAGGCGGAAGGCCGTGATTGGCCCCATTCTTTGGCTTTGTCGCAGATCCATTCTTCAGAATTGCGCAATGATCTTTAACCCAGCCCTCTCAAAACAAAAAGCCGCGCTCAAAAAACGCGGCTTTCAAACATTTTGTGAATCTTATGATTAAGACAGTGCCGCTTTTGCCTGAGACACGATGGCACCAAAAGCCTCTGGTTCATGAACAGCCAGATCGGCCAGAACTTTGCGGTCAACTTCTATCCCTGCCAAATTCAGACCGTTAATGAAACGGGAATATGTCAGAGCCTCATCATGACTACGCACAGCCGCATTGATACGCTGGATCCACAAAGCGCGGAAATTGCGCTTGCGGTTGTGACGGTCGCGGGTTGCGTATTGGTTCGCCTTATCGACGGCCTGCGCTGCGACTTTGAATGTGTTCTTGCGACGACCATAATAGCCTTTGGCTTGATCGATGATTTTCTTGTGACGGGCGTGGGTTACTGTACCACCTTTAACGCGTGACATCTCTTAACTCTCCTTAGCGCGAATAGGGCATCATTGACTTGACGATTTTTTCGTCAGGCGCCGACATGACGGTTGTTCCGCGCGCTTGGCGGATGAATTTCGTTGTGCGTTTGATCATTCCGTGACGCTTTCCAGCTTGCGCAGATTTCACGCGTCCACTTGCTGTCACCTTGAACCGCTTCTTGCAGCTCGACTTTGTCTTCATTTTAGGCATTTCCGTCTCCTGTCTTTCAGATACGCTTACGCGCGACTCGGCATGCCACTTCGCCGGTCCCGCAACAGGCCTGCCGTATAAGGCGCATTCGCGCGAGAGGCAAGGCGAAAGTTCTATTCAGGATCCATCGAATAGATCTGGCGTTCATCGCAGGGCGCCACACGCAGAATATTGGTGGTCCCCGGCACGTTAAAGGGCACACCTGCCATGATAACCAATTGATCATCAGCGCTCGCATAGCCTTCGGCGAGAGCAGCACGCACGGCGGAAACAACGGCTTCTTTAAAGCGGTTTTTTGGCCCAGTCATCACGCAGTTTGTACCCCAGCTCAATGCAAGGCGGCGCGCGGTGCGCATAACAGAGGTCATCGCCAAAATGGGTACCCTTGGTCTTTCGCGTGCAGTCAAAAGCGCGGTTGTGCCAGACTCTGTGTAACAACAGATACCTTTAATTTGGGTGGTTTCGGCGATCTCGCGGGCCGCTGCGACAATACCTTCAGCGATTGTAGAGCGATTTGCCGTTCGGGTGGCTTCTATCATACTGGTATAGGTGGGATCATTTTCAACTTCGACAGCCACATTGTTCATAGTCGTGACAGCCTCGATGGGAAATGACCCCGCAGCAGATTCCGCCGACAGCATTATCGCATCCGCACCCTCATAAATCGCATTGGCAACATCTGAAACTTCAGCGCGCGTTGGCATCGGGCTTTCGATCATGGATTCCAACATCTGTGTCGCCACGATAACCGGCTTGGCGACTTCGCGACAGCGCAGTACAAGGCGTTTCTGGATGGGGGGAACGTTTTGCACGGGCAGTTCGACACCCAAATCGCCCCGCGCCACCATGATCCCGTCAGAAACATTCAGGATTTCTTCAAAATGTTGCACAGCCGAAGGTTTTTCGATCTTTGACAGGATCGCCGCGCGGCCATCGGCAAGTTCGCGCGCTTCCATCAAATCCTGCGGTCTTTGCACAAAGGACAGCGCCAGCCAGTCCACGCCAAGATTACAGACAAATTCAAGATCTGTCTTATCCTTTTCCGACAGCGCCGCAAGCGGGAGCACCACATCAGGAACATTAACGCCCTTACGATCAGAAATCATTCCACCGGCAATTACCGTACATTGGGCGAATTCTGGCCCACAGCTTTCGACCCGAAGTCTGATTTTCCCATCATTAATCAACAGATGCGCACCGGCTTTGAGGGCTGCAAAAATTTCAGGATGTGGCAATTGAACGCGCTCAGCACTGCCCGGAGCATCCTCAAGATCCAATCGGAATGACGCGCCTTCCTCTAAGTCCACAGGCCCCTCGCCAAATACGCCAACGCGAAGCTTAGGCCCTTGAAGGTCCGCAAGAATTCCGATGGGACTGTTGAATTCCTTTTCTACCTGACGGATCAGCCTGTGTCGTTCTGTGATATCGTCATGGGTGCCATGGCTCATGTTCAGACGGAACACGTCCGCACCTGCAAGATGCAATTCCTTGATCATTTCATAACTTGAAGACGCAGGCCCCAGGGTCGCCACTATTTTAACATTCCGATCCCGCTTCATTTCGTCTCCTGTGTCTCTCATTTGATGCATTCATGCATTTTTCGGACAATGTACGGCCTTCTAAATGCCACTACTGATAGCGCTCTCATTACAGACTGAGGAAAGTATCGCCAAGGGCTTTCTTCAGAATAACGTTCAATTTGGCGTTTTGGTTCTTGAGTATGACGGAAATGATTATATGTCTGAGGGAAACTAATTGACCGGAAGGGCCCATAATGGATGATCAAACCCGAATTGAATTAGAAGCGGCTGCCTTTCGCACACTGCGCGCCCACCTGATGGAAAAGCGCACCGATGTTCAAAACATCGACCTGATGAATATGGCTGGGTTTTGCCGCAACTGTCTTTCTCGTTGGTATCAGGAGGCTGCCAATGAAAAAGGAATTGAGATGTCCAAAGATGAAGCCCGCGAAATTTTCTACGGCATGAGCATGGATGAATGGAAAACCCATTATCAGACAGACGCAAACGACGCGCAAAAGGCAGACTTCCAAAAAGCCTTTGATGAAAACGTCAAAAAATGAGGCGCACCAAGGTCAGGTTTTGGCCTTGATAACCTGAAGGAGGGGCAAAAGCGTCGACATATCCGGACCATGGGCCTGCCCCGTGAGTGCCAAGCGCAACGGCATGAAAAGCGATTTACCCTTGCGCCCTGTGGCCTCTTTGACAGCCTGTGTCCAATTGCTCCAAGTGTCAGCTGAAAAAGGGCCCTCAGGCAAGAGGGCCAAAGCCTCTTTCACAAAGTCCTTGTCCTCAGCTGAAATGACCGGCTCTGCGCCTTCGCTGCAGAGTGTCCACCAAGACGACAGATCATTAAGCGTCGTGATATTGTCGCGTACAACGGTCCAAAATGCGTCTGCACGATTCTCTGGCACCCCTGCATCCGTTACGGCATGGGCAACCGCCCCAAGGGGGAGGCTTTGTAAATATCGTGCAGTCAGGGGAAAGAGATCGTCTTTGTCAAATTTGGTTGGCGCAGACCCGAAATGGGACAGGTCAAATCCCTCGGCCACCGCGGCGAGATCGCTTTGGAGTTCAACAGGTTGAGAAGATCCGAGCCGCGCCATCAGGCTAATGAGGGCTTCTGGCAAAATGCCTTCTTTGCGCATATCTCGCAGAGACAAGGTCCCAAGGCGTTTTGACAGGCCCTCTCCTTGCGGGCCGGTCAAAAGCGAATGATGGGCAAACGT
>Ga0075480_10001579_pt1 | contig 14490 bp, 12 predicted proteins | sample DEB08_DNA_7_FD_81590 | JGI IMG/M metagenome (GOLD analysis project Ga0075480, IMG submission 81590) | Aqueous microbial communities from the Delaware River and Bay under freshwater to marine salinity gradient to study organic matter... | ecosystem: Environmental > Aquatic > Marine > Coastal ... | reverse complement strand
GCGCGGGGGCTTAATGTCAACAATTATCGAACGAAATACGCAAATTCCGGTTCGTAAAGCGAAAATTTATTCCACGGTGGAAGATCAACAATCAAGTGTAATGATTAAAATATTTGAAGGTGAACGTAAATTCACGGCCGATAATCATAAAATCGGCGATTTTGAATTGGCGGATATTCCACGTATGGCGCGCGGCGTGCCGAAAATCGAGGTCTGTTTCGCAATTGACGCAAATGGAATATTAACTGTTTCCGCAGTCGATAAAGATACAGGTAACAGCAATACCATTCGTGTTACGGACACCGAGCGGTTAACACAAGAAGAAATAAATCACATGATTGATGAAGCGGATGAATTCCGAGCAGAGGACGAATTGCGTAAAAATGCGTTAAATGTACGCCAGCAATTTGAAAAAGAATTGGTTTTTACGCAACAAAGTGTAAACGATACGGGGTTGAAAAAAGATGAGGAAGGGAATCCAATGATTACGGATGAAGAACAGGTCTGGATTAACCAATTTATTTTAAATAACTTGACGTGGTTAGAAGAAAATGAAGATTCGACCGCAAAACAGATCGAAGAGGCCCAGGAGATATTTATGAAAAATACGAAATTTATTATGAGTAAAATTTTCGCAAGAAAAAAACAATTGGCTATGAAAGCGAAATTTCTAAAAGACGAAGAAGATGATTTAACACCAGAAACAACACAATCTTTAGTAAATGCGGCTTTTCAATAATTAATATTCGATTATTTATATTTATTTCACAGCAACTGCTCCAAAAGGATCATTATAATCTAAATACACAGGTTTATACTGATTCTCCAGATAAATCTTCTGTAATTCTTCAGGTAAAAGATCTAGACTGACAACCGCTTCATAAACATAGCGATCAAACCAGGCATCACTCATTTGTAAATATCCTGGATCTTCGCCCGGCCATTCTCCCCATGAATTTTCCACACGCCATTTAACATATGTTTGATCGGGTTTTTCTGTTTGATCTACGCCCACAATCAACATCGCATGTGTCGCGCCCGACAAACCAATGTCTAACATGGCGGCTTTATCCGTTAGAAAATCCGTTTGAAATAACCCTGCGTAATTAAAAGCTTCGGTCGATAGTAACGAATATTCAGGGTTAAAATCTTTCCCGACATCGCAAGCAAACCAGACCGGCTGTTCAGATGAAATACTATCCGAAACAGCCGTTTTTATGACCGCGAGGTCGACATTAAAATCAACATTCGGAGGTGCGCCAACCATATGACCATGATGTTCCGAAGAATACACGGTATTCAATTTAATATTTTTTCGTGGGTCGTGACGCAGAACGACTTTGTCTTGGGGATTATAATAGGGTACGACATATGTTTCATAAAACCCACGCGGCGTTAAATCCGTTAAGCGATGGAAAGTGCCTTTTTCACGAACACTTTCTACATTATCGCCGCTTTCGTGATAGGACCAGGTAAAAGTCTGTGGAGGTTCGCCTAAAAACCGCACCATCAGGGAATAAATTTCCGGCATCATTTCACTACGAATCTGTTTACGCAATGATGCCTCAGATTTTCCAGATGTTCTGATAAAATGTGCAAACTGCCCTAATTTGCTCCAGAGTATTTCATTCATTTCTTCCGAACATTGCGTATTAAAACTTTCACCATAGCAACTTTTTGGTACAATGCCATATTTTTCAATCAAATTACGGAAAAAACCAAATGTGCCACCATCATCGACGGGACGTGAGACCCGCGTCATTCCGAAAACTACAGGATCAGTTAAAGGTCTCCCACGCAGTTCCAGCATCTTTTCTAAAAAAAACATACTCCGTTCAATCTTGTCATAGAAAAACAAGTAGGCTTCCGACAATTCAAAATAGTCATTCAAGTTTAAATTTTTAATAATGTAAAACCGCATTGCGTTTAATGCGGCAAACATCCAACAACGACCCGAATTGCTCTGCGAGGTGGCACCGGGACATCGTGGTAAAATATTACTATACGTATAATTCATCTCTTGTAAGACGGACCGATTTTCGGCCAAATAACTTGCGGGTAGGGTCGCTAACGCGTTCGCAACAGGATTTTCACGATAGGACTCATGATATTTTTTCAAATCTCCATCTGATAAGGCCTCGGCCTTCGGAGCAGTGCGTGCTTCGAAGGCTTCAATGCGTCGTGTGGCAATATTTTCTGTTACGGCCTGAAAAGCCGCGGACATTTTTTCGGCATCTTTACGAATATTTTTAATAGTCGAATGAGTCGAATGAGCCCTAGAATTCCTAGTAGTACGCGTCGATGACTTTGATGTCTTAAAGGAATTCATTTTTAAAATATAAAAATGAAATTCAATTTAATTTAATATTACAAATATAATGCTTGATTTGATTATAAGAATGATGAAAACAGGTTCTTTTTATCCGAAGGAAAAGAAAATAATAATTATACGAGCCAGAGCAACGAAAGAAGAAGAATATGGTTTATGGGAAGGTCTATTAGAATCTGCGGGATAACTTATAAAACTGAATAGTTCGTTTTTAAGTTTAAGTTTTAAAATGGAAGAAGCACTTTTAAATTTTAAAACGAAATCGGTATAATAAAAAAGATTATTTAAGTAGATTTTTTAGAGGGTTCGGAGCTCTAAGATTTTTACGATATGTTTTGTGTCTTCCGCTTTATCTTCACGAGCATTGCGGAACCAGGTAACTCTGCCAGAACCTGCATCATGGCTTTTGTCTGCTTTAAAGCCTTAGGCATTCGTGATTTTTGGGGCTTATCGTTGATGGCAAAATCTTGCCATTGGTAGTTTTCCAACGGCACTAAAGGATAACCTTTCCGAATTTGCTGCATCAAGGCCTTTCGATTTCGCTGCTGATTCTGTATGTATTCTGTTCGTGACGACTCTGTTGTTAGTCTTGTGCGTTGCTCAATTTTTTTATTGCCCGTTTTGATATTATATAAGAAATTTTTGATTTTGTTTTATTGCATATTCATGTTGTTTTATTTCATATTCTCTTTGTTTTTCTATTTCTAATTTCATCTCCTTTAAATAGTTCTGATATTCGAGAATTATTTTTTGATCATGATTAGACAAAGATTCAATATGAGTCATTTTTTCGGTTAGATTTGCCATTTTTTCGGTTAGCATTAAAATGGTGTCCGTTTTTTTAGAATTTTCACTAGATAACTTTTGAATCATTTGAGCGAGTCGCCGACCTGTTTTAAATAAATAATCGTATCTTTTTTGTAAATTCTCATACTCTGTTGTTAGTCTTGTGCGTTGAGCTTGTGTTTTCCGACTATTACCTTTTAATAAAGATTGGTGTTCCTTTGTTAATCTATTCTTTTCTTTAATAATCTTTTCAACTTCATTTTGAATAGCGGTAAATTGTGCTTGGCAAACGCTTAATTCCTCTTTGTAAAAATCGCGATCCGATGTTAATCTAGTTATGTCGCGGTTGTGCATTGAAATTTCGCCCTCATATGATTCAACTAAAAATTCGTATCTTTCTTTTAAATCATCATATTCGGTTGTTAGTTTTATACGTTGCGCTTGGGTTTTCTGACTGTTACCTTTTAAAGATTTGTATTCCTCTTGTAAACTAGCCATTTTTTCGGTTAGCATTGAAATTTCGTCAGTTTTATTAGCGTTTTCACCAGATAACTTTTGAACCATTTGGTCGCGTTGTCGACCTGATTGAACTAAAGAATCGTATCTTTCTTTTAAATTATCATACTCGGTTGTTAGTGTTCTACGTTGAGCTTGGGTTTTCTGACTGTTACCTTTTAAAGATTGGTATTTCTCTTGTAAACTAGCCATTTTTTCGGTTAGCATTGAAATTTCGCCAGATAACTTTTGAACCATTTGGTCGCGTTGTCGACCTGATTGAACTAAAGAATCGTATCTTTCTTTTAAATCCTCATACTCAGTTGTTAGTGTTCTACGTTGCGCTTGGGTTTTCTGACTGTTACCTTTTAAAGATTGGTATTCCTCTTGTAAACTAGCCATTGTTTTGGTTAGCATTGAAATTTCGCGAGTTTTATTAGCGTTTTCGCCAGATAACTTTTGAACCATTTGGTCGCGTTGTCGACCTAATTGAACTAAAGAACTGTATCTTTCTTTTAAATCATCATACTCGGTTGTTAGTTTTGTGGATTGAGATTGTGTTTTCCGACTATTATTGTCTATATTACTTTTTAACTCACGAATTTTCTCCCTTAATTTTTGAGTTTCCTCATCTTTAGGTAAACTATTAAGCATCGTTTCTAATTTTTTTATGTTTCGTTTCATATGATTTACTTGACGAACATTAACGGATTTTAAACGACAACCTTTCGCCCAAGTCACACAATTTTCATTACTAGTACAATCTACATTGTTTGTGCAAGGATTTGATACCATATCTTTCGCTTCTAAAGGCATTGTAGAAAAAGTGTCTAACATTACATCCAATACTTCATTCATCTTTATATATAAATTGAATAATATTTATTTAGAAAATAATGTCCAAAAAGATGAAATTAAAGAAAAAAAATGATCCTAAAGAAACCATCGCAACAGAAATCCATTTACCGTTTTTTAAAAATATAATTCATATTTCCGATATTCATATTCGACCTTTAAAACGCCATGACGAATTTCAAAAAGTCTTCGAGGCGACTGTTAAAGCTATTGAATTAATACCGGAAAGTATAATTGTACTCACCGGCGATTTATTCGACAATAAAACAACGTTTCACCCAGAAACATTTCTAATTGGCCGGAATTTCTTGAAATCTTTAGCACAAGTAGCTCCGGTTCTGGTTATTGCAGGCAATCATGATATGTACGAAAACAATCAAAATCGTTTAGACGCAATTACCCCAATTGCCGATGATATTGCGAATCTACATTATTTAAAACAATCAGGACTGTATTATATCCCGAGTACAAAATATTGTTTTGTTGTGTCGAGTCTCTCAGATAAACAGTTTATTCATCGACAAGACATTCAACCCATAGAGAATTATAAATATATAGCTCTTTATCACGGAGCTATTACTGGAGCACAAACTGACATAGGGTACGAGGTAGAAGATTCTACGGATGGCGGCGGCTCATCACGCTACCGCAGTCTATCGGATTTTGCCGGATTTGATGCTGTATTATTAGGCGATATCCACAAACACCAAATAAAAAAGATTCAAAACATGGATAATGCTTATTTGGCCTACGCCGGAAGTCTTATTCAACAAAATCATGGCGAAACAAGGCATGGTCATGGTATATTAATCTGGGATGAACATTTAAACTGTAAATTAAAAGAAATTCCAAACGAGTATGGATTTGCGGACATTTATTGTGAGAATGGTATTTGGACGAATGACTATATTACACTCCCTAATAAATGCTATACGCGTCTTATTATTAAAAATTCAACCGAAGAACAAATCAATATTATCATTGGTCTTTTAAAGACACGGGCAGAGTGGATTTTTATTGAAAAAAGACAATGCCTAAACGATATCATTAAAGAGAGCGAAATCCCCCCAGATGTTCAACGTATAGACGACGAAATCGATTTATTAAAAGGAATCGCAACGGAATACGGTTTTACCGAGATTGATGACATATTAAATCTACATTATCAGTACCAAACCGAATTAAACGCGTCCACGAATCAAGATATGAATACAGCCGTCTGGAAACCCATACGTTTAGAATTTCAAAATTTGTTTGGGTATGGTGGCGATGTAGTGAACCGCGTGGATTTTACGACAGGTGTAACCTGTATTTCGGCGGCGAATGCGCGTGGGAAAACCTCATTTGTTAATATTCTTTTGTTTGGTATTTTCGGCAAAACGTTACTAAACCCTTCAGGTTCTAGTTACACTTTTGATATCGTCAATACTGGATATACCAACGGTTATGTTAAATTACTAATGAATTATGGTGGCGAGTATTACACCATCGAGCGGAAATCTGTAAAAAAGAAAACCTCCTCGAAAGCGGCAATGGCTCTTTTAAATAATTATGAATTCACCTGTAATTTTTGGCGTTCTGATGAAACTGGTGCGCTTTTGGAAAATCTCCGCGATATTAAAAAGAAAAACACCGATACGGCTATTATCGATATGTTTGGGGATATTTCGGATTTTGCCCTATCGAATTTATTAAATAAAGAATCACAAGTAGACCTATTGACAATGACACCTTCCGAACAAATCCGGACTTTAAAAAGGATTTTTCGGTTAGAAATCTATGATGCTTATCGTGATTTGAATAAGAAAAAACACATGGATGTGGAGCAAAAAATATCAACATTAATCCGCGATAAACAACAATGTGAAGCACATATTAGTTTAAAACAACCCGATTCTACATCTGATTTAGATTTAGAAACCGATGCCAAGGAGTATAATCTTTTAATAGAGGATATGACGGAAAATTTATCGAATCTAGAACAAGAAAAAATATCGGTTCAAGAAGAAATACAAAATTTAAAAGATAAATTAGAACCGGAACAGGAAGGCCAAAATAAGCAGCATAATCTTCAAGACCTTAAGCTTCGTTTATCGGCGATGAAAAAGAAAAATATACATTTAAAAGATACGGGCATTCCTGCTAAATCACTAGCCTATAAAATCGAGCTTTTAAAACAAGATTCTGAATATATGGAACCTGTACCGTTTTCCGAACATCCGGATACCGAAAACTATACACTTTCCAAAGTTCAAATAAAAATCGACCGTTTAACCGATGAACTAAGTCGAATAATGAGTCAAGAACTATCGGATGATCCTTTTCCGCAAAAAAATCAGGAGGATTTAGAATTGGAGTTAAAGTGTTGTAAAACACAGTTAAATCCCGTTCATACTAATTTTGAGATGTTAGAATTAAAACTAAATGCGTATAATGAGGAAGACCTATTTGATGAAGATGTAACACAACTTCAATTATGGAAAATCGAAACCGTAAAAAAAATCCGTCATTTTGAAAAACAAATTTATGATGCGGAACTAAAGCTAAATGAATATAATCAATCTCGTTCAAAACACAAGCCACTTGAATCGCGGGAAAGCCTGATTCAGAAATTAATTGAAACACCTTTTAATAATCAGATAAAATTATCGGAAAATAAACTACATTCTTTTCATAAAGAATTACAACAATTAACGGATGTCTTGAATGCTGGCGAGCGCGGTCGGGTTAAAACATTTATCAATGTATTACGTAGTGATCATTTAGACACCGAGATACGCGAGCATCTTATAGCCTATTTAGAAGAAAAATACTCTGGCGTTCAGGACAACACGATAAGTATAACGATGGAACGTATCAAACAATTGGAATATGAAATAAAAAAGTATGAAAATACGAAAATTGTAAATTCACAAATCGCCGCAAATAAGATTATTGAAGCCGATATTGCGGAATATGATTATCGCGACGTCTTTAAAAATATTAAAATATGGCGGAAGGAATGCGAACAGTTGAAAATGGAGGTTTTAATTATGGAAACGCGACAACAGTCTTCGAAAGCCTACCAAGAATTTCAAGAATTACAAACGGAATATTCCAATCATTTACACAATCGACAAATAGAAGCTAAATTACAAATAATAAAACAGTCTATTGATTGGAAAAGGCTTATGACATTACGGAGCGAAAAAGACTATTTCGAACAGATTTTAAAGTCCTTGAAATACAAAGCATATCTCGCGTTTTCGTCAAAACAAAATGAATTAGCAGACATTGAAGAGCAATATACAATTCAACAGGATTATGAAAAATATATAGCCTTGAAAACGGAAATTAGTCGATGCTCTGTTTTAAAAAACAATGAAATCGTTCGCTCCGCTATCTCGGAATATGAAGCAACATTAGATGCTATTCAACATGATATTCTCGGACAACAGGCTGAACTTAAGACCATACAAGAAAAATATAATTCGTTACTCACACAAATTCAATTGGCACACTATAAACAAACCGAATACGAAAAGTATACGACCCAATTAAATGCTGTCTCGGCAGAAATAATCAAAGAACAAAAACGCTTAGTTCCATTTGAATGCTATAATAAGTTGATGAGTAATCGTGGTATACCGTGTAAATTACTCTATATGAAAATTAAGGCGATTGAAGGTTACATCAATCGCATTATTGAAACATTTACAAAATACCGCGTTCATATCTTATACGACGATACAAAACAAAGTATCACGATCATTACTGAAAATAAGATCACGTCTGAACATTTGTCTATTCAGCGTTTGTCGGGGTTTGAAAAATTAATGCTTCAAGTGGCTTTTAAGCGTGCCTTGAACAAATTTAGTTATAATTCAAAAAGTTCATTGATTATTATAGACGAGGCACTGGACTGTATTGACAATGAGAATTTCCATAGCAAGTTGCCGGAAATAATGAATATGATTGCGCAAGATTATGCGATTGCGATTGCGATTTCACAAAGAGACATTTCACACATCAGCGATCGTGCCATTAAGATTAATACGGAGAATGGGTATAGTAAATTATACATCTAAGATCGAAATATAGATTTAAAAGATGCCAGATCTCTTTTTTTTGAGAACGATTTTATCGCACGGACCATTGTTTTTGTCTTTTTAATTGTATTTTTAATCGATACGATTGTTGCTTTAGTTTTATCCATGGTCGATACAATACTTGATGAAGTATTGTTTATTTTGACAAGATGGTTGTACGCCATATCGAATTGCTCTTTCATTATATAATTAAGCATTATTTATTTTTATAAAAATGTAATGAAATTAAATTCTATTTAAATAGGGAGGATAGAATGTCCTGATGTATTTATATGGAATACAATCATAATCAATAAAATTATACATATTCACTTTCTTATTGTACTCTGGGGTAGCCATTAATGTAATTTTATAATCGAGTGGAAATGCCGAGTCGTAAATGACATTATTATTTACGAGTATGGCATACCCTGCGTTATATCGTGCTAATTCAATTTCATTAAATTCATTTTCACGAAGTTCGTGGTGAATACCATTAGGTATGTAAATTGTTCCCTTATTCCAATAAGGCGTATTTTTTAAAGTTACATTAATGATATCTTTACGTACGATATTGTATCCTGCCTTAATGATAAAACTCATTTTATTTTATAAAATTTAAATCATTTTATTAAATATATGAGTATAAAAAAATGGAATAAATGGGATTGTAAAAAAAATTTATTTGGTGAAAATCGCGTTGCTAAATGGTGTTCAAAATCAAAATCAAAATCAAAATCTAAAGGATTTGATACACTAAACGAGTGCGTTACAAGTGATAAATGTATTAAACAATGGGAGGCGGATAATGTAAAAAATCAAATCATTAAAGGTGAACCTCTTATAATATACCCTTCTGATAAAATCAAATTTTTCCATAGTTCGCGAAATAAATTTCTTTACCCTAACCGACTGGCAAATTGGTTTTCCCCAATGCCAGGAACAAAAAATGTTAAAAAATTAAAATTACGAAAATATATTACACGCATTCCCATATTTGATCAACTTCCATATAATTATACGTATACTTTGAAACGTCCTATTAAATTATTTTCGTTTGAAGATGGAGAACCCTCCATATTTGATGTAACGGCTTCTTTATTGAATTCGGCAGATAATATAAAATTAAAAGAGTATTTAACAAGCAATGATCTCGATTTAGATGATTATGAATATATTTTAGCGTATTATATTTGTAAATACACGGATTATGACGGGTATATTACACCTGCAGCAACATATGGTTATTGTATATTATGTGGCGACACTAGTAAATTATTATCCTTGGAAAAAATAATTGAATATTTATAAGAGTATATGTGTTTTTCGGAAAGTATAAGTCTTTACATTGGTTCGGTCGGACTGCTCGCAAGTTTATATTTCGCACCGATTAATCTTTACGCCGCTATCGGTATCGGCTATTTTGCTTTAATGGAAATTCTACAATATTTTCAATATAAAGTCATTAATCAATGCGATAATCCGGTCAATACATTCTTAACCAAACTCGGTTATGTTCATATTAGTTTCCAACCCTTATTTTTTAATGTATGGTTATTGGCTTTCACAAAAAAACGCGATTACGATTATACCTTTCTCTACGTCTGTTTTATTGCCGGAATATTATTATCATCGCGTCTAATCGGGAATCTTAAAGACGATGAAGTGTGTGATGGGAAAAATGAACCGATCTGTGGCCAACGCACCTGTGCTTTTTCAGGGGAAAAACATATTGCGTGGAATGTCCGCTTACGTGCAGCAGGCAAACATTGGTTTACTCCTAGCATCGGTCTTCATTTTTTCCTCTGGGTCGTTCCTGTTTTACTTTTACGCGAAATCAAACCATTTTTGGCAATGTTGTTAACCGGGCCTTATCTTGGTATGTTGTTGACGCGCAATATACACGAACAACCGGCAATTTGGTGTTATACCGCAATATCACAAATGCTGGTATCGTATTTTTTGCTAAAAGTTTTTAATAACTAACTTTATTTTTTTATCAACCTTAAAATAATTTGTTCTTGTCTATCCATAATTTTACGCATTTCGGCTAATTCTTTTCTTATTTCGATGTCATTACATTTTTTTTCATCATTATTCGATAAATCCTCTTCTGAATCGTCCATGGGATTTTCATGGTGATTATAGGCTCCATCAAACTGGCTATAATTATCTTTACCGTAAATATGTTGTGGATTATCCAATGAGGCACTATTATTGGCGTAATGACTATCGAGATAAATAGGTTCGGGTTCGGTAATTATTTCTTCAAGTTGTTTATTTTGTTCGATATGTTTTTTTTTGCGTAAAATAAATGCATCATTAAAATCCTTCGCATTAAACGATAAACAACTCTTAGTAAAAGGTTTGACTTTTTTAATAGTGTTTGTTACGGCATTATATTCATTACGAAAATCGATATCTGAACGCTCGGAACGCTCGGAACGAGAGGTCTGGGCTAAATTATAGGTATACCCTGTATTGTTGTGCACTTCGGCTTCTTGGAATTTACGTTGAAACTCTTTCGGCGTTACTGGTTTATGTGATGATGATTTTAAAACAGGCTTGGACCGTTCCGCACACATCGCTGAAAAAGTCTTTTCTTTCCGTGGTTTTAAGGATTGTTTATTTTTTAAAATCGTTTGATAAGCCTCTTTGTATTTCATAAAGGTGGCTGCGTTACCACCTTTATCTGGATGATATAATTGTGTTAATTTATAAAAACGTTGTTTTATTTCATCTATAGAAGCATCTAATTTAATATTTAGAATATGGTACGCATCCATTATAAGAATTAATATTAAAAATATATTTTTATTTTCACGCAAAGGATATATAGAAATGAATCGTGTACCATATAATAAACAATATGGTAGTGGTCCAGAACCCACCGATATTCGTATGCATCCCCAATTTCCTTATTTTAAAGCCTTCTATGAAAATCAAGTTCAAGAAATGCGCACGAAAATGAAAGTACCACAACAAAATGAAAATGTAAAATCTGAATTTGTACCACCAACAACTGTCCCAACTGTCAAAGCCGTAAAAGCCGTAAAAAAAATCCAGGCTCCCGTCGAAAGAGTCGAAAGAGTCGAACAGGTTAACCCAGTAAAAAAAATCCAAGCCCACATTGAAAGAGTCGAAAGAGTCGAACAGGTTAACCCAGAAAAAAAAATCCAAGCCGTCTTAAAACAAAAAAATAATATTCCTGGTATAGGACCACAAATGTTAATGTCTGGCGTTCCTGGTTTAGGGTTATTGCAAATGTTTGGTAAATCAAAATCTGGAGGAGGAGGTCAAGAATCGAAATTACAGGAAATTCAAAAACGTGGTGTGGTTAAACGGAATCCACCTTTAGTACGCGAAGATGAATATTTATTACAACAGTACAAACATCCGCGCATAAGACCGGATTTAAAATTACATGGTATGATTAACGAACAAGAATTTCAGCCTCGTGCTTTTCGCGAATCCGATATTCCGCAATTAAATCCTTATGCTTTAGTAAGTGATGATGGATCGGGATATGAACTTGGAAAACTTTATGCTTATGAACGAAAAAGTTTCTAATTCGTTTCTTCTAAAACTATAATTATTATTTTTTCTTTTGGAATATTATTATTATTCTTTCTTGATATATTTTGTGGTACAGATATTTCAAAATCTTTACAACTATACTTATCATTCTCTTGCTTTTGTCCTTTTGATTGAATATTAAAAATTAAATTATGTGCCATATTATATATATAAATGATTTGTAATGCCAATATATATATATTAACATTTATAATTACCGCATTATATGATGTAATTTTACGTAAAATGTCCGAAAATTACAGTACACTTCCCCCTATATTACAAAACGATTTTGTCTTTTATTTAAAACCATATTTTAAAAAACATACGCTATTATCGGCTGCGTTAATAGCGGGTTTTGTCGGCGCACTGACGCAAGTCATTATATTAAATATTCATACATTGCCTACGAATACCGCAACATTCGTGTCATTTATGATGACGACTTTTATAATAAGTGCCCTGTTTGGATTTGTAATGAAATTTTCAAAATTATTCCCACACTTGGTTGATACATATTACAAAAACTTAGGTACCGCAAGAAGTATGTATACCGACGGTGTTAGCGGAATTATTGTCCAAGTAACATTACTACTTATACTTTATGCCTTTTAATATGCCTTTTAACCTTTTACGTCCGTTTCCGTGCGATAAGAAACTGTGTATCGACTTTGTCCAGTAATTGACGAAACGCATCATTTAACGGTGCGATTTTTGAAACTTCATTTTTTAAATTATACAGCCAATCGCCCATGGCCATAATATCGTCCATTTTCGCTCCCGATTCCTCATCGGCTTTCATGCCGTCTTTACAAAAGTTCCGAAAATAAGGGTCAATCGGCTTGGAGAAATCAATGTTTAAACTATATTTTGTACTACACTGGTCGAGCATCTTCCAAATATCGGGATTTTGAAACACCGGCAGAAAGTCGCCCTCGTATCGGTTAAAAACGATACTCATAAAATCGAGAAATTCAGTCACGCTCAAGTCGTGTAAAACACCCGTTGTTAATATCCGAATGACCAACAAATTTAAATTCCCAGGTAGAATTTTAATTAAGTTGGTTAACCGATGATAGTGCCATTTTTCTGCCGTGATAACCTGGGTTTTCGCCACGTATTCCTTGCGTTTTTCTGGCGTGTCCAAATAGCGTATATAATTGGCATTAATTTCCGTCTTATAAGGTGATACTTTCACTTGTTCGGTATGGAAAACATCATCCGTATAGAAATTATCCAAATTTTGCGGAACATTTAACCGAATAATGTCGGAATATGTCATGCCTTCCGGTACGGCGACATTTAGAATTTTTTCATCACTCATAATAATAGCTTCAATTTTGTCTTTGGAAAACATTGGAATCACATAGCCCTGTTGTTCATAACCTTGCCGACCCGCACGACCCGCAACTTGATTAAACAAGGTAGGGGTTAAATCCTCGCCACAGACAATCACGGTCCGGATGGGCAAATTAATTCCTACCGATATGCCCCGATCCGCAATAAGCATTTTGATCTGTCCTGTTTTAAAAGCATCAAACATATAATGGCGTAACCAGAGTGGCAAAAAAGACGTGTAGACGCCGATACCGTATTCCAAGGCAATTTTCACCCAATTCGGCATATTTGAAGGAATATCGGTAATATTAGCCGGAAATTTCCATTTATTTATGACTTTCTGTACCGTATTAATGTCAATTCGCGAGGTATGGTCTTCCAATGGTTGTGACCAATCATCGGCTTTACCGGTCGGCTCATCGTCCGAACACCGATTTTTCTTTTTTTTATCCATGTCTTGACGAGCACGTTTTTTGGCCTGTTCCGTTTCGTACTGTTTATTCTGTTTCATACTCGAATTCCAGGCGGGGTCATTACGCTCCAAGGTTTCAATATACCCGACCATTCTTTCACAGAGTTGTTGTGCGGAAGAGGTTGTACTATGAAAAACCATAACTGGTTGCATTGAATTGCTAAATAGATAACTTAATAAATGGTAAATATTTTCCGGTGTTGGGTCAACCGTCGCCGTCGCCAACGCGGTTTTTAATTTCGTTCGAATCAGGTCTCTCTTGTCTGGAATAATCGATTTACCCAACTTGTGTTGTTCCTCGCGTGTAACCGGAATGGTGGTTAATGTCGGAACGAGAGATTTTATATCCCGCATTGTCGGACCACGTGGGTTTACAATAAGATCGAGTTTTCCGGCACGTACATATGCTTTGGGTGCGAATCCATCCACATTCAAGAAGGTTTCCTTTGTATCTTCTTGTTCGTCGTCATCAGAATCAGGGATTAAGGATTGATTGGTGACATTTTTTTTTTGAAATTTCAAGGCCGGAATACCTTTAAACAAAACGTATTGTAAAGGTACAGGTCGGACAT
>Ga0075480_10001576_pt1 | contig 14505 bp, 15 predicted proteins | sample DEB08_DNA_7_FD_81590 | JGI IMG/M metagenome (GOLD analysis project Ga0075480, IMG submission 81590) | Aqueous microbial communities from the Delaware River and Bay under freshwater to marine salinity gradient to study organic matter... | ecosystem: Environmental > Aquatic > Marine > Coastal ... | reverse complement strand
TCTAGCACCAACTTTTTCACAAAGTCGTCTTTTTGATGCCCTATCCATTATTTGCAATTTCTTGGCAAATAGTTTCGAGTTAGCTGTTCCATATGGGCTTGTAATATTAATCCCATATATATTTTCTTTTTCTTCTATAAGGTCTAATTCGTCTCTTACTTTACCGTCAGTATATTCTAAATCATCCAAGTTAGGCTCTTCCGAAGCTTCCGATTCTTCTTCAGCTTCCTCTTCGATTTTTTCTTCGGTTTCTTCTTGAACCTTGCCGTTTGCTTCTTCTAAATCTTCTAAAGGATCAATGTTTTTTATTTCATCGCCTTCTACAGCTGTAGCCAAGTCTTCAATAAACTCTGCTTTTAGCTCGTGTAAACTTTTTTTCTTTTTTCGTTTAGCCATAATATATATTACATTTATTTACACTTTTTCTAAAAAAAAAGGGGTCACTCCGAAGAGCGACCCCAATTTAAATGGTATGTGAGTTGAATTATGCTCCCATTACCAATGTACCAATTAAAGCACGATTGTCTAGAACAACACGGCCTTCTTCGAGTGAACCGAAGTAACCAATCTTGTTTTGACGGATGCTATATTGATCATCAGCGATGAGGTTGAATTCTCCACCGTTATCACCATCAACTGCTACAGGACGAACCAATGATTCGCGTGAGCGGTCGATACCGAGTACTAACTCGTCATCAGCAGCAGCAGCTTGGTCACCAGCAGCACCGCCAGCTAATGCGACGTTTCCGCTTTGCTCACCAATGAAGATGTTGTTGAATGAACGTGAAGAACCTCCAAGTCCAGATCCACCCATTTCGTTAAGCTCAATAACATTGATGCCGTAGAATTCTGGGGCACCAGCAGCACTATAAGCTTGAGAAGCGATTTCATCCGCAGTACGAACTGGAGTTACAGAACCACTTGTTGCACCTTTGGTGTTGATTGGGTTGTATGCAATAGCACGTAATTCTTCAACGATTTCTGGAGAACAGATGATATCTGTTACACCTTTACCGCTGCGAGCATCTGGAGTACCACCAACAAATGATGATACGATTCTCTTAGAACGGGTAATCATACGATTAAGATCTGCAAGAACAAAACGTTTAACTGCAGATGATTCCTCAATGTGGGCTACACTGTTAGTTGTTGCATTTGCAACAGCTTTCATGATAACGTTTGCTGAAATTGTGTTTTGCTTGATAAGAATTTCTTGAGCAACACGAGTCATTGTTTTTGCAACAACATCCATGCGTGATTTAGCGGCGTAGCGACGATCGAAGCTAACTGCTGAATCAAGTGAATATGTAGCAATTTTTAACTCTGAAGATGTTGGAAGAACTTCTGAAGTTGGCAACCCACCAGCGCGTGACTGAGAGAAAACCTGTACATAATCCTCATCAGAAATATCGTGATATAAATCTAATGGAATTGAAGGGTTATCATCAGCGTTGTACTGAAGTGTTGTGAAAAGGTTAGACAAAGCAGGAGCTTGGTTGATAACCTCAGCTAAAACTGGGCCGATAAACTCAGCTAAAGCAGTTTGAGCTTCGAAAGCAACCGAACGATTGCGTGAAGCCATTGCTTTAATAAGCTCGACTTGTTCTGGTGTATTTTTTAAAGTAATTTTCATTATAAATAATTTCCTCTCTATTAACCGAGTTTTACGATGACGTAATCACCAGCGAATAAATCTGTTGTAGTGTTAGAAACACGAGTACCAGTTCCAATAACAGTTCCGATAACTTGATCGACTCCGTCTTGTCCAGTAGTTCCTAGAGCTACACCTGTGATTTTTCCTCCAGCAGCTGTTGCGATACCAGCACCAATTGTGAAAGTAGTGTTTGCATCGAAAGCGTTTGCGCCAAAAGTAAAGATACCTTTAGTTGCAACTGGGACCGACTGTCCAGGAAGAACAGCTTGAAGCTCCTCTTTCTTAGTCGCGTTATAGAGTAATTTCTCTCCATTTTCATCATTCTTTGCAGTCTGAGCAAGAGTAACACCAAGGACTTTGCCCTTAGTTTCGTTAGCTCCACAGCCAGTAATTAACAAAGAATTTGTAGGGTACATGTCGCCGCCAACAAATGGATAATCAGTTTTACCAAGATAGCTGTTTGAGCCATATGTGATAAGATCCTCATTAAAGTTTCCATTTGCTACCTTAACAACACTACCTTGAGAAGCCTGTCCATCGCTAGTAGTAGCGTCTAGAGCAACGGCTGCGTCGAAAGCGAATAGATTAACTACATCGTTTTCGTCATATTGTCTGAATGGTAATAGTCTTAGTGCCATAATTTTTGTTTATTAAATTTTAAGATAAGATATTATCGCGGCTAAATGCAGCTGCGAATTTATCTTTTAAAGTTTGAGATGAAGCTTGAGCTTCGTTATTGTTTGGAATTTCAGAAGTTGTTTCCTCTGCGCTATCTAATGCTTCTTCTACGTCTGTAGTTTCTGCAGCTTCCGCGACTTCACCATTAAGACGTTTTTCAACTTCTTGGTCTACGCGAGCTTGCACTTCAGCTTCGAATGATGCTTTAGCTTCTTTATTTTTGCTTGACCAAAATACTTCAAGTTCTGACTTCAAAGAAGCAAATGCTTCTTCAGTAGAGTCAAGTCCTTTTAGTTTTTCGGCTATAAAAGCAGAATCACTTTCTTCTAAATCGTAAATTGAATCAATTTCTTCCATCCGTGAGTTGAAAGTCGCAACTGCTTCTTCAGCAGCTTTAGCTTTTTCAAATTCAGTGATGCGTTCTTGAGCAACTGACAACTCTTCTTTAATTGATTCTACAGAAGTCTTAAGATCTTCATTCGCTTTCGCGATTTCAGCTTTCTCGTTTTCTGCAGCCTCAAGAGAAGTTTTGTACTCTTCATCTTTGGTTTTAATGGCATCAGCAAATGTTGATGTCATGCCTGCAATAGCTTCTTGAGAAAATTTCTTCTCTAGAAGATCGCTCTTGAGTTCTGTTAATAGGTTTTCTATGTCCATAATTTTGTTATTCTTTACAGTATTTTTTAAATTTTGTGAAATTTTAGCTGCAACTTTCTGAAGCTGCTCACTTTCGTCTTTTTCTTGGTTTAAAATAATAGCCTTTGTTTCTTTAGGTTTTTGAATAAATTCTTCTGTTTCGTTCGATACAACACCCTTTACGTTTGCCGCTGGTTTCATTGTAAAACCAATACCAAGAGGATAAACATTACCAACAATTAAACGGTAAACTGGAGTCCCATCATCCATTTTACCTTTCCCGCCAAACCCTCTGAGCATGGCTTTCATTTCCATTATTTGATTTGGGTCTGAAATGATTTCGGCATCTTTTAAATTTTTGCTACCAACAGCTATTTGATAATCACTAAACCCAACTTCCCAACTTGCAGATACTGTGTTGTGTAGTTTGTTGTTTACATCTGTACTTTTTTGTAGTGTGTCGAAAAATTCTCTATCTACTGTTTTATATACAACTGCGCCCAAAGCTATATTGAATGCTTCGGTTTCCTTTTCGTCTACATTGACAATAATCGAACTATCACTATAATCACTAAATCCAGCGTTTACAATGTGCCCAACTACTTTTTTCTTATCGTGCTCTATATTAGTTGGCTTATGTACAAACTGTTGAACTGAATCAATTGCAGTTTTTGTGCTTATGCCATCTCCATTTTTGTTGAACTCGTTAACAACAGCGGCATTGAAAGCTACACCCATCAAATCGATATTTTTCTTCAAATCCACATTTGTGGGAATCAAAGGTCTTAAATTTTCGATGTTTGCTTTGGAAATATCTATGCCCGCAATTTCTCTGCAAGCTTGAACTTCAAAATCAAAAGTTGTGCTGTATTTGTAATTAGCCATTGTGATCAGCCATTATGACAACATATCTCTGATACGTTTCGCTTGACTTGCGTGAGCCTTTACTCCGCTATCTAATTCATCTGCTATTTTTGTTAATTCTTTTTTGGCTTCTGCTGGTATTTCGTGTGCGGCCTTAGAAACTTTTGGTTGTTTAGGATTATCCACTTTTTTCATATCATCTTGTGGAGCGACCTCTACCTTTTTTTGATCTTTTTTAGATAAAAGATTTTGTGTTACAGCTTCAGATTCTTCTTGCACATCTTTTTCTTCCAACTTGCCGTCCTCTTTCATTTTTTTAAGAATAGCTTTTTGAAGGGCTGGTGGTAATTTTTTTTGCTTTTCTGTTAAACCGCCTAATGCTTTAGGGGTTTCATTTAGCATCGCACGCATTTTGTCGTATTGCATTCCACAAGCTTTCATCGTATCGTCATCTCCCATTTTTGAAGTGTCGACTAAAGACTCGTCTTGCATGGCGCAAACCGACATAAATGATTTATACATAGCTTCTTCTGTTTTAGAATATTTTTTAGCTATGGAAACTTCGATGTTACCATTTGAACGATCGATATTTGCAGTTAAAGGATTATTAATTTCTTTCATTTGAGTGATATAAAATTGCTGATGGATAAATTTCTAATTGGTGAGCATCTGAGACGTCGTAAATTTCATTTAAAATACTCAAGCCTTCAATGTTTGTATAGTCATTTACACAAGAAATCATCGTACTTGTCCAATTTTCTTTTTCGCTACCACAGACAACAGATTCGCATAATTTACTAACCATTTCTTTTTGTTGCTTGTTTAATCTTTTCTTTCCTGTTTTGGTCTTCATTTCTTGGGTAGCTAATGACTGTAAGGCTTCAATTTCATAAACTGTTGTTTGTATAGCCTCTTTGCTTAATGTGCCGGATGCTTCCGTAGTTCCGGGGGGTCTTCCAGGAACACCAGGTACCTTTTGTTCATCTTTTGGTTCAACTGGGGCATCGTCATCATCCTCTATCATTGGGATACCGCCGACTATTGGGTTAAAATAACCTTTCTTTCTTTGTTCTACAAACTTTTCTTGGGCTCCATCTAACTCTTCTGCAAGTGGGAATCTACCAGTTTGAATAATATCCATACCCTGCTCTGCCGTAAATATTCCGAGTTCCATTAATCTTGTAGCTATACGCATTAATTGAACTTCGTCTCTTAAATCAATATCTTTAAATTTGACTGTTGGGTAAGATCTAAAACCTAAGTCTTTTGCTATTCTTTTTATTTCTGGTTGTAAGAAATCATTTAAAAAAGCTTCTCTAGCTTCTTTTAGCCTATCCAAAAATACCCTAGCTTTAATTTGCGCTCCATTATATTTATCATCATTTAAGATTATGTTTTGCAATCCTTCTTTAATATCCTTATTGATAACTTCGTATTTAGAAGGGCCTACCACTTTATTAATATCCGGGATAATAAAATCAGCTTTGGTTGTGTAGTCGGAAACTAAAACTCTACCCACAGACTCATTCTGGAAGAGTTTCTGCATGGCTTTTACATTGTTATGATTAATCCCGCCTTTTTCTGGATCTGTACCCATTGTTATCATGAGTATCACATTTTCTACGGTTCTCATGATAGCTTGATCCATTTTTTTCATTTCAAGCTTTGCGTTGATATCCTCTAATACAGGGTAACCAAACGGAATTGCAAAAGGTTCGTAATCTTGTTTTTTGTAAAAACTATAAGCTATTCTACTGTTTTCTAAATTGATCTTAAGACCATCCTTAAAATATGCGCCCTCCTTAATTAGCTTTTGATCTTCTGGATCTAACGCTTCTAGCATCTGCTTATCATCGTCATTTTTAGGATTAGCCAGTCTTTCCATATCAAACTCAGAAAGTATTTTAGCGTATGCTCCGTCTTTGGTGTTAAACACTGTGCTTCTTTTAGCTACGATTTCAAACGGGTTTAAGAGAATATACCTTATTGGAAATTTATTTTCGGATGGCGCTTCGGACACGTTTTTCGAAAACTTTTTAAAATCATTTAGATTAAACTTGCCGTCAATACGATATAAAAATATATTGCCGCTTCTGTAATATTCTCTAAAATACTGATCTTTTAAATCCCAAAGTTTAATTTTATCAAATAACTTACTGAAAAAATCTCTTGAGCTTGAGTTACCTCCCTCTAAATATACATCAGTATTAGCGAACTCTGACATCATATCTATTGTATTTCTAAAAATTGGCACATTTGCATATGCTTTTTGACAAAGCTCTATAGCGTCTCTAACATTAATTCCATCACCCGCCAACTCAAATGGCAACAAACCACCTCTAATTTGGCTAAACTTATTAACTGGATTTTGTATTGCTGACCGATTAATTCTACTGCTTGTAACACCTGTAGAAGCCCCACCTCTAAAACTACTTCTTTCGTAAGCGCCTTGAGAAACATGGTATGCAGGACCCATTGTTGCTGGCTCTACACTCTCTTGAGCTTCTGATGTTTCTAGCGCCGCTTTATTAAACTTGTTCCAGTAATTGGATTTTTTTGTATATTTTCTAGCCATATATATATTATTATAAAGTCCTTTACACAAAGTTAAAGTTACTTTACCAACTTTTAATCAATAAACATTGGAGTAAATCCCATATTTTCTTCTTTTGGTATATTCATCATATCATAATATATGTTCATCCCCCAATTTCCCAGTATTATAGCGGAATAGGAGTCTTTCCTTGGTCTATCTGCGCCCTTTTGTCTCTTTAAGTTACTGGGTAAATCAAAACTTTGGGTTCCTCCAGCAGAGGTAGTTACTTGTATAAGTGCGCATTCTGCTTTTGTTAAGTCTATCATATCTTTCTGATGTTCAATAAATTCAATCATTTTTGCTCCAACATTTTTTTCATCTTCGTATTTAGAAAACTTTAAATCCTTTATAGGTATTTTTTTAGCTCTTTGCATTGAATAGTGTTCGTCCATAGCTGTAGCTGCGAAATATAATTTCTTCCTATCGAAAGACGTTTGTAACATTTCATTAGAGCTTCGTATCCATTGTGATGTAGGTTTTCGTAAATTACATATTGTGTTGCTTGAAATATTGTATTGTCTTCTGGCTTCTTTTAAATCTTTGGTGTAATTTTGTGGATGTATAAAATCAGCATCAAAGCACCCTATGTTCAAATTAGCTTTTTTAAATATTTCACTTTCGTTTGCAGAATTTAAAAATTGTACCCCACCATTGTAGTCTCCTACAATCATGATTATGTTGAAATGTTCTAAAAGATACTTAAAGTATACAATGTGCTTTTTGAGATTTGTCCCCGGAAGCGCATAACTATGCACTACGACACCTTTTTTTTGCTCGGGTATTAGTTTTATAACTTGTATGGCAAAATCATCAGAAGTTTCAGATTCAGACCAAGAAGGGTCAAAAGCCATAATGTATTGAGCATCCGGATCTCCACAAACTTCAACAGCCGGTGATTCTCCGTCTACAATTGTACAATCTGACATTTTACTAATCTTGAAGTATCCAGCGCTATCATCGGTAAATATCGCATTGAACTCTCGGTCAATCTGCGATTGACTCATTGAACCCTTTGCTTGTGAGATTAAATTTTCATCATATAGGGCTTTTGGGGCTGCATCGTAGGAAAACTGCATGATACATCTTCTACCTTGGTTTTTTGCTCCTGGGTTAAAAATCATATTTTCATATGCTTGGTATAACTTATACAGGTATTCAAACTTATAAGATGCGGATGAAAGACCTATCATTTTATTACTCGGCCACTCTTTTCTTTCTTCTTCGGTCATTTTCCCAGCTTTAATCATTTGATCTTCAGCGTCTCTTATTTTTTGTCTTTCTGTCGGATTTTCCACAACAGCCAAGAAGGGCATTATAACTTCATTGTATATTTTTTCTGGCATCAATAGCAACTCATCAACAATAATTCTTTGAAAACGGAAACCACGAAGCTTTTCACCATCACCAAGGGGCAAAGCAGTAATACGACTTTTGCCTATTTGCATGCACCACTCATCATTTGATTTGGATACCTTGCCTATGCATTGTCTAAATAACTCTGCTTTACTATCTTGAGCTATATCTTCAATCTTACGAAATATCATTTTGGACTGACGAAAAGATTTAGATATAATTCCTATATGCACTCCTTGGTTCAGCATAGCGTCTAAAAGCGCGAAAATGCCCGTAGAAAAGGATTTGGACATACCCCGGGACCATATGCCCAAAAAGTAATCGTTCTCCATCATGGCCTTTACAGCCATATGTTGAAATGGAAACAATTCTATACCAGTAAGCAATTCTGTTGAGAATGTGATATTCTCTTTTAAAAATTTGTACAAATAATACTTCGCCTTGTTATCTTCAAGGTATCCTTCAAGTTCTAGAATTTGTTTATTTATATCCTCTTTTTTCAGAGGCTTTTGATTACCCGTTTCCCAAGACATCTTCTTCTTCTATATAGTATTGAATATCAGTTTCCCAAAGCTCACTTCCCAAAGCTAATAGCTTAGGTATAATCTGTTCACTTTGCGCTCTACATCTAGTAAAGATGAATTGACATCTTCTAGGAAATTCGTGCTGTAACTTAACCATGTTAGATAATGCCCAATTTAAACTTGATGGTCTTTTACCTGGAAAATAAAACTTATGTAAGTCTCTAATTTCTTTTTCTATGACTATATACATGTATCCATCGATATCGACGCACCTTTGCATTTCTCTTCTGAATCTATCAAACCCCTTGCCAAATGTGCCTAAAAAATCTGTAGGGCTTTTTCTATCCACAAAAGTGTTGGTGAAATCATCACCAGCTAAAGTGTAATCTCCAAAATCAAGTTTCAAGCTTTCTGAGTTTTTAAAATAAAGAGGTTTCTGCTCTCTTGTGTCTACAAATACTTTAACATCAAAATCATCATAAAACTTTTGCGTCATTGGCTTTCTCAACAAAGGCTCTACCCCAATTTCTTTGCAGGCTTTATTGTATCCACCGTAATACTTTTTATATATGTTAATATCTGGTAATTTAGTTTTATACAGCTCCAAGTGATTGGGTGCATATTCCCACTCTTTTAATCTTATTCTTTCAGCTAAAGCTTTTAAAATATAGTTTCTTACTTCGCTCTTGTCGGATTCCTCACACCATTTTCTCATTTGATTTCTGTTGGAAAAATCTGTTGAAAAATATTGCTCCTTATTTTTGAACTGTATTGGGTTTCCATTTAACTTGTTAAACCTTGGATAATGTTTAACATAATAATCGGCCACATAAAATCCATGCTTTTTAATATGAGCATGTAATGATTTTTCAGAAGAAAATTCTTCTCCACATTCTTTGCATTTACAAGACATCATCAATACTTATTCCCAAAACTCTAGCTTTCCAAGCCGCCATCCCCTCTAACCTTTGAGCTTCTTCTTTGATTAACTCTTTTTGCATTTCTGCGATACGAACCATGTTCGCTCTTTCTTCTTCTTCTTGAAAGAGTTGCACTATGGATAAAAATGAAGCGCTTTCTTTCTGCTTGTTTTTCATTCTTTCGCCACGGTCACCTTGGAGTTTTTTTGTTAAATTTTCTATACGGCTTTCACATTGATGGTACTCAGAGCTTTTAGCTTTAATGATTTCAGCTAATCTTACAGTCATTTCATCTTGATCGTCAGCGCTTTCAAACATTTCGTTTAGTTTTTGCAAATGACCAGTTATGAGCTCTAAGTTGATTATTTCCTTACATACGTTCATGTATAAGTTCAATTCATCTGGCGTAAGATCTGGCTTATCCCAAGTTAATCGTATAAACTCCTGCTCAAAAAGCTCCTTGTCTCTTGGCGCTATATAATTGTTTACAATAGCTATAAATCTTGAATTGTTTAAATTAATCCTTAGTTTTTCGCAACAGGTAGTTTGCTGTCTAGATATTTTGTTTTCTTCTAAACCGTATCCAGTTGAGTCGTTAATCTTTTTAATAATTCTGGAAATGGCGTGAGGTGCCACATATGTTGGGGTTTCCTCCGCAGGGGCTTCAACACCTAAAGTTAAAACATATTCATGTACCGTTCTTTGTTCTTTGCTTAAGTTCTTAACAGAATTGCCAAATAATTCTTTTGCTATCTGTAAAGACGACCAACCGCCATCAACTCTCTGCTCTATGATATTCTCCTGCTCTTGAGTTAATTCAATGGATTCTAGTTTTTTATGTTTTGTGGTTTTAGCTTTTAATCCATTTGTCGCTAAAAACTTACTCACAGACCTACCCTCTTTCGATCTTCCATCTAAACTGTCATCATTAAAAACAATTTTGGTTATGTCGATAATATTGGGGTTTTTCTCAAACTCTTCTAAAATTTTTGTTTTTTGTTCTGTTGTTAGTTCGCTCATATGATATCCTTGTTTTGTAATATATTTCTTACTTTATCTTGAAATATTTTTTTGAGATTTTTAATTTGCTTGTATCCAGCTGATCTTCTCTTCTCTGTCGTTTTGTACCCCAAGTAGTTTGCTACAGTTTCTTCAGAATGGTTTTCTATAAACAACATCCTAAAAGCGACATATTGTTTTGTTGTTAATTGTGGTTGAAGCTCTCTTGATATTTTTTCAGTTGCCTCTGCTATATCTATATTCTCGTCTTGTCTTTGCTGCACCTCGTTTGAATGATTTTCAATTGTGACCGCTAGCTTTATATCATATGCAGATTTTTTTCTTTTTGCCCAATCTGCATAATCTCCACACGAAGTATCCTGCATAGAAGAAGATGTTTTTTCACAAGATGTCCCGCCCATATTATGGGGACATTTTAGGCAGGGTCGCGCATAATTACCATAATGATTTCTTAAAAGATTTTTAAATTGATTTGATACAACTCTACTCAACCACGGCTCAATTGCTTTTGTTTGATCCCACATATGCCATTTTTTATATATGTGAGTCATAATGATTTGTTTTATATCATCATAGTCAACAGAGGGCACAGCGTCTAAATCCCACTTGCTACGTTTTTTCTCGAGAGCGATCTCAATCTCTCGTATTTTATCTTCAAATCTGAACATTTACTAAACTTCGTCAATATTTCTTCTTTGGGTCTTTCTGCGGTTTGGCTGTGATTTACCGCCAAGAGATCCAATTGTTTGATTATAATGACTTCCGAAAGTGTCAATTTCGTACTCTAGTTTAGAAATTTCTGGAACGTATTCAGCGTTTGTTTCATCATCGCTGATAGCTTCTATTTTTCTAGAAGACGTTACGTTCCTGTTTAAAGGTTTAGATTCATTAGCTGTAGCGACTCCCATAGGAGACCCACAACTAGAACAAAATTTAGGAGGGCTGAACTTATATTCAACTTTTAGACCACATTCAGAGCAAAACTTAATCATAATTTATAATAACTTTAGGTACAAACTTTTAAAGTTATTATTTTTACACTTATTTTAGCGGTTGTACGATATTGATCGAGGCTCTGGCTACATCTCCAGCACTTACAGAAACATTTTCGCCAAATACTAATCCATTAAACGCTAAAGCTGAAACTAATTCCGTTGAATTTCTAAGGTGAAGTACTGGGTCTGCTTGAGTTCCAGACACTGGTGTGAATCCAGCTGTTTGATCTGCTTGGACTTGTAAAGTTTGTGTTGCGCTTGTAAAATGAACTTCTGGTGCGAACTCGCCTATTCGATAAACTGGAGTATATACAGCACTGTAAGTATAATTTACTGCTTCAAATTCTATACCAGCAGTCAAATCTCCTGTAAATTTACTGTACACACCATGCGCAATACCTGTAATATTTGGAATTGGTGCGACATCATCATCGTCAAGTGAGGTAATTGCCCCGCCATTACCAAGAATTGTAGAAGTCTTATTTGGCACATCATAACAAACAAAATCACAATTAACTGAAACCGGTGCATACGGGGTTACTGATAAACTAACATTAGTTAAAAAACACCCAGTTAAAACTATACCATTAGTATTGTGCCCCAATGTTATACAACAGCCTTTTCCTTGTTCGCCGGTGTAATCAAATGGGTTAAATTCTGTAGTAGCGTTGTCGCCTTCTTTTTGCAATAAAGTTGAAAAAGAAAGTGAAACATCTGGAGGCCCGGAAGTTAAAAGATTTTGTGCGTCTGATCTTTTGCCCAGTAAAGGGGTGTTTGAAATAGACGGGGAGTAGCCGACTTGAACTTGAGTAGCTGATGCAACTCTAGCTGTGTTGTCACTAACAACAGGGCTCGTTGTAGTATTCGGGGCCGATAAATATAATGGTAAATTATCAAATGTTACGTATGCCATATATTATTATTACACTTAAAATTAGCTTCCTAGCTTTTTATGTCCACGATATGTTAAATTAGCCACTACACTGTCCCCAACCCCAGCAGATATTGTTTCTGAAACTAAATGAGCGTTCTGTAATTCAAAGACATTTGTATCTCCGTTTCTTGTCCTCATTGTTAGTTTTACGTTTTTATCTCTGTAGTTCGAAGAGGTTCCAAAACCTGGTATACTGTCGTATTTATTTTTGAAAAAATGATCTTCAACTTCAATTGCTATTGTAGCCGATTGTTCTATCGGATTTATTAAATCTACTTGACAGGGTTTGTGGTCTCCGATTTTATATTTTGGTTGATATTGATATGTTTCCGTAAAATTAAAAGATTGTACAGCATTAGAATTTGTTTTTCCAGCTCCACCTATATCAACAGCTTCATCAAACACAACCTGTAATCCGGTTTGGCTTATTTCAGCTATGGTGTTATCCTTTTGCGCTGTATTTAGTTTTGATCCAGCTAAAGTTGTGGCATTATTATTACCACTCATATCTCCATAAACTGTAAAATCAAAAGATATAGCCGGATTAGATCCCATAGCGACAGATAAAGAAAATCCATCTAAAGTCGCACTATCAAAGGCCATCATATTGGTGCCATAAATAAACTGACCCGAAATTCCAGTTGACCCACTCAATCCTGTTATAAAATCTCTATTTAATAAAAGTTTATCTATTTTTGCGGTTGTTGTCGGTGGGCTTGAAACAGCTGTTGTAGAAAAAGCATTTCCCAATAAGGACACTGGGTCTTCGTTATAATTCTGCTGAAAAGATATGTTTTGTATTCCAGTAAGTAAAGTGTCGTTTATAACGATATTCGTATCATGTGAACCCTCAGATGCCATAAGTGTATTTACACTTATTTACGTTTTTTGATCGCAATATATAAAAAGGCAACAAATCCCGCAAGAAGAGCATATGTCGTTGGCTCTGGTATAGCCGATATACCAAGTTCACTTGGGCCATGTATTTCCACATTCATTGAACCAAATGCATCTGGCTGGAAAGAAGAAAATACAATAGTATAAGACTGACCAGCAGAAAATGTAATTGATGCATCAAACGCTTCGTTTCCGAAAATACCATTGTTTGGTTGCTCTGTTTGTACAAGTGGCTGATCTAACATAATATCGTTTTCTAATTCTATTAAACCAATATCAGATGGCAAGAAACTGACATTTTCTTGTCCTCCGCCAAAGCCTAGCCCAGGACCGTTGTTAAAAGCCCAAGGGCCATCTATAATAATAAAATCTGGAGCTACATCGTAAATTAATAGTTGTGTGTCTTCAGTTGGGCCCAACAACCCATATAACTCGCTATTGTAGTTATAGAAATTATAAGTGCCTGCTTTTTCTGCCGTCACTTCTAAAACTTCATAATAAGTCTTTGTGGATGGCACGTAACTCCAATCTTCGACATATTTGTCTTCTTCAAATTGGATATTGATATCATAACTAACATCTGACAGTATGACTGCTGCATAAGAGGAAAGTGTGGTAATAGCGTATAGGAGGGTAGTAATTATAGTTTTCATCGTTTCATTTTTACAAATTTTAAAATATTTTCTATAAATGCGAAGAAGCCCGATTTCTTTCCGCTTTTAGGTAAAATATGCAAGATCATACAAGTTATGCCTACCGCAGACAAACCCATCTTAAATAATTCCCCACTGGACTTTGATAAGATTTCTTCTATCATTTTACTTATTTACACCTTCTTTAGTTCTCTTTTTTAATTTTTCTAAATATGCTTTATAAATTTTGTTGGCCTGTAAAAGTTTTTTCTTTTTTTCTGGATCTTTTGCATTTTTAGCGGCGAAGCGAGATCTTTGCTCCATAGCCATCGTAGCCTGCACTTTATGTTTGTGAGGCTTGCTAGATTTCTCTATGATGTTGACGCTTTTACGAGCGGATTCAGCATCCGTAAAGCCGAGCCCTTTAATTGTCCCTTTCGGATTTTCATCCGTGTATAGATCTGAATGCTCAGATTTCGGGCGTTTTGTGCCGTCTTGTTTTTTTTCTGGAGTTCTTTTGTTTTCTCCTTTAGCTCTTTCTATTTGTTCTTTAGTAGGCGCGCCTTTATCTCCAACTTTACGCATCTTTTCTGGAGATCCTCTTTTAATACGCTCTTTCTTTTTGCGAATATTTTCCCAAAGGCTTGCGTTACTTTTTATTTGTTCTGAAAAATCTAATTCCATTGTATTATTTACACTTAAATGTGTCCGTGTCTTGCTTTTGCCGCTTTGGAAGATTTAGCGTGTTGAGTTTTTAAACTTTCGTTATTAGCTACAAGCCATTCTTTTAAATGCATGTGTG
>Ga0075480_10001574_pt1 | contig 14519 bp, 10 predicted proteins | sample DEB08_DNA_7_FD_81590 | JGI IMG/M metagenome (GOLD analysis project Ga0075480, IMG submission 81590) | Aqueous microbial communities from the Delaware River and Bay under freshwater to marine salinity gradient to study organic matter... | ecosystem: Environmental > Aquatic > Marine > Coastal ... | reverse complement strand
CGAAATAATCGGGGGCGCATACGGAACATGCAAATGATCACCAAGGATCAACTGGAGTGTATGCTTACCCTTTGGCAAAGAGATACTTACCTCTGTCTGCCCCCCACCAAAGTGCCGAATATTTTCACTCGCAGGCATCGGTTGGTGAAGTGGCGGAACCGTATCAAGATCAATTAAAAGATGGTGATGACCTGCGGCAGGATGCTTCGTGCCCGCAGGAGCAACGCCAAAGCCCTTAAGCCCAAATTGAATATTAATCTCCCCAGAGACTGTCGCGCCATTACTCGGTGAAATAAAGTACAACTTTGCCTCCTCAGGCGCCGGCTGACTTGTAAACTGAGCAGATGCAGACACAGGAATAAGAAAAATAAGGAGGAACGTGGCTACACAAGCCAGATATCCGTGATTAGCTTCCTTCATCGTACTCCTCCCCTATCCTTTCGAAAAGTGCTTCACAAAGTCTCTCTCTGAAATAATTCCAATAATCTTCTCTTCCTCTACTATTGGAACCGCACCAATCGACTCTTTTAACATTAGTGCTGCTACCTCTTCGACTGGGAGATCTGGACCACATGTAACGACATTCGACTGCATCACTTCGCGTATTGGTACAAATTGACTTGCCGCTGCGTTACTTAAGTGCACTAAGAGATCTCGGACACTTACCATTCCAATCACACGCTCATTGTCATCGACGACCGGTACATGACGAATGTGTTTCATATCAGCAATCAGCTCAACTTGATTAAAACCATCATCAGGCCGAACCGTATATACTTCCTGCGTCATTAAATCTCGCGCTTTCATCCGTCTCTTTCCTTCTTCTAGTTCAGTTTGTAATACCCGCCTGGCAAACAGACTAAACTCCCAGTGCTCTCGAGTTCAAGTAATATCTCGGAGAGATCGCTCCGCGCAAGTTCATTCTGAAGATTCATAAGAGACAGGGCGCCTTGCTCTCGTAGGAGGTCGCAGACCTGTTCATGCACAGGCTCAACTCCCAAATCTGGTGGTGCCGCGATTTTGAGCTCGTGAGGCAAATCGCTAATTTCAGTAAGGAGTGTTGCCCCCTCGCGGAGCAGATCGTGATTCCCCTCAAATAATGGATTTCCAATAGGGCCAGGAATAGCGAAAACCTCTATCCCAAGATCTGCCGCCACTGAGGCTGTTGACCGCGCCCCACTCCGCTTTCCAGCCTGAACAATAATCAGCGCTTGACTCAGTGCTGCTACGATTCTGTTCCGCTGAAGAAAATGATGCCGTTGAATCTGAGTGCCGGGGAAAAACTCACTGATGAGAGCACCACCTGATTCTAAAATCGTCTGAGACAACTTCTCATGTGAACGAGGATATATGGTATCGAGCCCACACGGCATAACGGCAAGAGTCGGGCACTTATTACCCGTTGCAAAACGAAGTGCGGCCCAATGAGTTGCTGCATCTATTCCAAATGCCAGTCCACTAATGAATGTTACGTTATAGTGACTCAAAGTGGAGACAATTCGTTTTGTGAGGCTAATACCATCTTTATCGGCCCGACGAGATCCGACAATAGAGATCGGGTGTCCGAGCTCTTGAAAAACATCTCGACTTCCACGCACAAAAAGTACGAGTGGAGGATCAAACAGCCGCCCAAGTGAATCTGGATATTCAGGAGTTCCGAAAAGCACTACCGCTATTTGATTTCGAACACAGAACTCGAGCGCCTCCTCCTCTTTCGGAGTGGGGCTTCCGAGAGCTGTCATACACTGGGAAAAAATCGTATCCATATCCTCGCCAGCGTCTTGAGCTGCACGAATCAGCCTCCGCAGTCGACGCTGCTGCGGCAATGGTAGATTTGATATTTGTAGTATTTCCAGTGTATTAGCCACGAATCCTCCTCACGATCGCTCTCGATTCTCACTTCCCCTTCTGCTAATCGGAAAAACCACCAAAGTTGTTCGTCATTCCCGCCGATAATTTCCAGGGTAAGGCCTCAACCGCGGCAAACACGACTCGAGATATGGCAATCATTCGGGGAAACGAAACGGAAAATACTCGATGGATGGTACGAACGAACAACTTCAACTGATTTTTCATGGCCCAAAAGATGAGTCAGTAGAAACGCTTCGAAAAGTAAAGGGGGCTTTCATCTCTGAACTTGGTCTATCAATCGATGAAGTCAAACAATACCTAGAAAGTACTCCGACTATTATCTTCTCCACGAAGGAGGCAGAAGAAGCACAACGTGTACTTCATATCCTTGAACACGCTGGAGCAGTTGTAGCGTTTGAGGAAGAAAATACTGAATGTACCCCTCATGAAGTCCAAAATGACATTGAGTTCACATTCGAGCTAGATGATATCAGTGAAGACACTACGCTGATCCCAGGAGAATCTGTGCCAGCGAAACCGACTCGAGTTTATACACTGGATTTTAACCCTGATATTGAGGACCAATCAGATGAGTCTCATCCGCTCCTCGGACTTGAGGCGGAGCATGCTGAAGAGACAGACGATGTTATTTTGGAAACGAATCAGCTTGGCTTTACTGATGAGACCTTAGCAAATGATAGCCTCCGAGAGCCTCTTACGCCGCAAACAGAATCTGAAACGAACGAACCTATATCTCCTCTTTCATTTGATATCTCGTCTGAATCCGATGAGGAACAACCAGCCCCACCTCTTGAATCTGATGAGTGGCAGCTTGAAGAATCAATGTCGCTTTCGTTTGAAGCTGAAGAGCCCACTCAGCAGGAAGAAGACCGAGAGTCGACTTCAGAGCGGGAGCAGTCCCAGAACATCGGAGAGAGCTGGGACTTGAGCTTTGAGTCAGAGGAGGAACCTACTGTAGAGGAAAATCCCGAAGAGCAGCTCGCGCATGACACCTCCAGTAAGAGTACATCTCCGACTTCAGCGCCAATCGTTTCAGACTCCGAAGAAATGAAACGTGTCGTTTTTAATCTTGAAGAAAAAGAGGAGCCCTTAAACATCATTCAAGAAGTTCCTCACACTGATACGCCTGTCGTGGAGTCTGCAACATCAGATTCTATACCTACAGATACAAGCTCCATATCGGAAGTACTGCAACCAGAGGTGGAGGGTGATGAGGAAGAACTACCTCTTGGATCGCTCGGCAATGATCCACTACTCGCTTCTCTAAAAAGTGCAGATAATCAGACTTCCGCAAGAGCTCTAAGACGAAATATTTTTCTTACGGGCATAGGAATTGGAATTGTCCTTTGCCTCATGGCATTCAATGCATTCCTTTTCTGGGATCGACAGACCAGTAAACCAGAGGTTCCAGCATTCGTTGAAAATGCTCTTCGAGACGAAAAAGTTCAACCGTTACTCAGAGAAAGTCTTGAAAGCTCTGCACGTCAGCCGCTAGAAACAGAGCTGATCAAAGGAAGTGCCAAAACTGCTTTTGGCACTATTTGGTTTGAGTTCAACGCTTTCGACAATCAGTTAGAGAGTGGAGAATTTAGCTTTGCAGCGAAACAACCAAAGTCGCGTACGAAAGAAGAGGTTGCACGCGGCGTCTCTCCCCGACCGTGGCTACACAACACAGAGTTTACTATCTCTTCATTTTCTTCTCGTGAGAATGGAGAACTGGTCAGCGAAGGTCCCGTGAAGCTTTTCGTTGAACAAGGCACTGAGCGATTTCGGGAGCTTGGACACCTCTCAGTAGTTGTGAACTATGAAAGTGCTACGGGTACGATTCAAGGCACGATGTTTCTATCAAAGAATAAGCAACAAGACTTTTCTGATCAGGAGCTCTTTGTTTTTTCTGGGACGCGGAGTTCTGGCTTTTCCTTACTGGCCAAGATCCCATTTTCTACTACAGTAGCAAGATAATTATTGTTCTGTTCCTCGTCTCTCTACAGGACTGGACTTCTTATTAATCACCCCAGAGCGAATCTCTTCATATGTTACTCTTGACTCTTCATATCGAGTTTTAATGACCTGAAGTTCATCTTTTCGAGAAGACCAAGTGGCTCCATCAAGGCTGTATAAAGTAAGCTTACTATCATTGAACTCAACTATTTTCGTGAGATAATCCGTCTTGGATGCCGCCATAAGAAAAACCCCTATGCTGTAGTGTTCATAGAATTGAAACGTGTCTACGAGTTTTGATGAGAAAACTTGCTAAGAGGTTGCAACGAGTGGGGAGTTTCCCCCATACCAAGTTTGGCGTATGATTAAAGGAATCAGGATGTTAGGATGATAATATGTTGAAATCAGATGCCAATACCGAAACTCTACAATCTGCATGGAAAGAAATTGCGTGGCCCTCGCATGCTACTGAGCTCCATGTGCACCTAGGAGGTTCCGTTCCACTCTATCGACTTTGGGAGATTGCAATTACCCGAGGAATCCGAGGTTTGGGGGATGGATATGAAGACTTCATTGCTGCTCTGAAAAGAGATGAACAGAAGATCTCTTCGCTTGATGAATACTTAGAAATCTATGATCGAGTGGAGCTCATTCAGTCAGGGCCGGATGCAGTGCGCGAGAGTGTCATTATTGCAGTGCACCGAGCATATATGGATGGGGGTACGGTAACGACAGGACAAGGTGGTGAACCTACGTTAAACGAGCCACTCTTTACAGTGTCTCGTATAGAGCTTCGATTCAACCCGATGAAGAGAACAGGTGCGGTATTCTTAAAAGGCGAGCACGCAGGACTCTATGATGTTGACCGGGTCATCCGTGCTGCTGCGACTGCGATTGCGGACTGTCAACTTGGTTTCAAAAATAAAATACAAGGGGGACTCCTTTTCTGTTTCGGCAGAGATATGACGTATGAAGCGAATCGAATCTTAGCTGAGAAAGTGCGCGCTTGGTCTGAAACAGAGCCCATCATTCGAGGAATAGACCTTGCTGGTCCTGAGTCAGTGAATCCGCTTTCAGATCCTACGGAACTTAAAAAGATGCGGGAGATTTTTGATATTGCTGGCCCAGCACTCGGTCGGACAATTCATGTGGGAGAAACTCCACATGTTGATATCCAGACGTTCATAAAAACCATTGAAATGCTCGAGCCCCAGCGAGTAGCACACCCAATTGTCGCACTCCGAAGCTACCTCGAAGATGGGAATAAGGATGGTCTCACGGTAATGAAGGAAAGAGACATTGTCTGCGAGCTCTGCGTACACTCCAATATGCTGACTGGAGCTGTTGCCAGTCTTGAAGAGTATGGGAGAATCGTTGACGTTCTCGACGAGTTTCAGATCCCTTACACGTTCTCGACTGATGCACCGTCGCTACAAGTCACGACTCTTGCAAGCGAGCTCTACCACCTATTTATCAATAGAGGAATCACAGAGGAACAAATACTCCGCTCATTTGCAGTAGCAGAAAAGGCATCATTCTTGAATCAACCATAAGCCACCCCTTAGCCGATTCACTCTGTGCATTCTGCAAAAGCCCCGAGCAAAAGTTTTTCAGGATCTCTACCAGGGGCTTCTCGGCAAGACCGTTTATGTGTAGAGTCTTAAACATGAGTTACGAACCTGGGGAAGATATGGAAGAGATTTTAAGTTCACGAAGCGAGAGCTATAGTTATCGAAAGACAAAGATTATTGCGACGCTCGGACCTGCCAGTCGATCGCCTGAGAACCTCAGGGAATTGATCATATCTGGAGTCAATGTATTTCGCCTAAACTTCTCACATGGCTCTCATGAGGAACATTTAGAAACCCTCAAACGAGTGCGAGCGGTTTCCTCTGAATTAGGCATCCCCGTCGCTATTCTACAGGACCTCAGTGGACCAAAGATACGCATTACAGAGATACAAGATGACTATGCACCAGTGCGAGATGCAGACGAGATATTTTTAAAACATGCGAAAGGAGAGAAGAGTTCAGCGGACACTCTTTTCATTGAGACTCTCAATCCAGTCGAATTCTTAAAACTGGGAGAACAAGTGCTTCTGGCAGATGGGCTGCTCGAATTGCGCTGTGTCGAGATCCTGTCAGATAAAGTCCGTTGTGAAGTGAGTAAGGGTGGTCGCATCCGTTCTCGCGTGGGGATTGCCTTTCCCGATAGCGATATTGACCTTCCGGCTACGACTGATAAAGATTACCGAGACCTGGCATGGGGAATCCAACATGACGTCGATTATGTCGCTATCTCTTTTGTGAATACCGCAGAAGATATTATTCAGTTACGGGAAGAGATTACACGACAAGGTGGTCATTCAAAGCTGATTGCAAAAATTGAAAGAAAGTCAGCCCTACGAAATATCGAGGGGATACTGGAAGCGTGCGATGGTCTCATGGTAGCTCGCGGAGACCTGGGACTTGAGCTTCCATTAGAGAAAGTACCACGTGTGCAAAAAGCGCTGATTGAAAAAGCGAACTATCGGGGTATTCCCGTCATCGTTGCAACACAGATGCTGCACTCGATGGTCACATCGATCAGACCAACACGTGCCGAGGCGTCAGATATTGCGACAGCAGTTATGTCAGGGGCCGATGCGCTGATGCTCTCGGATGAGACTGCGATCGGAGAAAACCCGATTCTTGCCGTTAAAAATCTTGGGAAAATTGCCTTTGAAGCAGAACGAGAGTTTGACTTTAGTGAATACAAACTCAGGCTAAAAGAGGCGGACTCTGAGACGATTCCGGATGCTGTCAGTTATGCAGCATCTGCAGCGGCCATTAAGGTAAAAGCAAGCGCACTTGTTGCGTGTACCGAAACAGGGAGCTCTGCACGACTCATTGCAAAATACCGTCCGCAACAACCGCTCTTTGGTGCATCAAGCTCTGAGCGCACAATTCGGAGGATGTGCCTCTATTGGGGTGTTCGACCCGTTCACTTTCGACCTCCAGAGAGCCATGAGCACGAGCTAGAAACCGCACTCGAACAGGTGAAGGCTGTGGGCAACTTCTCAGATGGGGAACGAGCCGTCATCACATCTGGACTCAGGGTCAGAACCCCTGGCTCCACTAGCCTACTTCAAATTAGAAACTTTAAAGCGAACAACTCTTAAAAATAGAATGTTGTTCTATCTAAGCGGTGCTCTCTAATCTCAGGGTAGGAGATTTACTGCGGGTGGTTCACAATCTCTGTAGAACTTCTGGCCTCGCTGTCATCGAAATAGTGAGCCTAATGTAACGTGTGCCTACCGAGGATGATTGTGAACCGCCTACCGAATATACTCTTTGCCCTTCTCTTCTTCTCCTTTACCTGCACGGCTTCTCACCTGCTCGCCGATAATGCGAGTAAGGTAACCGTCTATGCGTTGTCAGGGAGCGCGTTCTACTTAGCAGAGGGAGCATCAAAGTCTGAGAGTCAGCAACTGAAAAAGAATCAAGAGCTCCCTCTGTCTGGAAAGATCACGGTGGATCGCAACTCGCGAGTAGGCCTTCGTTTTTCAGATGGGAGACTGATTAGACTGCGAGAAAACTCAGAACTTCTCCTCACTCCCGCAACCCAAAACGAAGAAGAGAACGTCAACCTCCTTTCGGGAGCACTGCATATTTTTAATCGCGTCAGTAAAGCTCGCTACACAGTGAAGACTCCAGAAGTTAGCGCTGCTATTCGAGGGACCGAGTTGGCACTCTCAACTTCAGGTGGCAATTCTACGCTTACGATCTTTGACGGTGAAGCACTTATTGATTCTCAAAAAGAGACCTTACGCGTTACCCAAGGCGAATCAGCTACGGTCTCTCAGAACGGCAAGGTCAGCAAAGTTGTTCTGACTCACCCAGTCAATCAGGTTCAGTGGGCTCTTTATTTTCCCGTCATTCTCTCGCAAGCGAACTATCAAGAGGCTCAGCAGAAAGGGCTTCGAGCTCTTACTCATACCTATGAGCATGCTCTTAACGGTGAATATCAAGATGCGCTGGTCCATCTTCAAAAGCCAAGCCTTTCCTCACAAGAAAGTCTTCTAAAAAGCTCGCTCTTGCTCCTCACCGGTTCTCCAGAGAACGCTGAACAGATCTTGAACACACTGCTTTCACGAGCTCGCTTTTCTGCCGCGGCTGCTGCTCGACTTGGTCTGATCTCTCTTATCAAACAGGACATCTCTCAAGCAAAAGACTATTTACATCGCTCTCAGAGCAGTAAATCAGCTGGCGCTCTCGATGAAAACACTTTCCTCCTCGAGTCGCTCCTCCTGTCTCAGTCTGGCAAAGTTGAGGAAGCACTCGATGTGATAGAGCGGGCACTACAAGTCTTTCCACATGAGCCACTCTTTTTGGCTCGAAAGAGCGAGCTTTTATTAGGAACAGGAGACACCAAGCAAGCGCTTGCTACAGCTCTTGAAGCACATGCACTTCGTCCAGCTCACCCAATGATTGCCACCGTCCTTGGGTTTAGCTATCTCGCCAGGAGAAATCCTGAACAGGCAAAAAGTAGATTTGAATACGCCCTTAGTCGAAATGCGGAATTCCCTGAAGCGCATTTTGGTATGGCGCTATCTCTACTTGCAGAAGGCCAACTCCACGCTGGACGTGAAGAGCTAGAAAAAACAGTTCATCTCGATACTGCACGGAGTCTCTATCGGAGCTACCTTGGGAAGGCGTTTTTTGAAGAAGAGCAGGAAGATTCTGCTAGCAAAGAATTTGGTCTGGCTATTGAGAGAGACCCCAATGATCCAACTCCATACCTCTACCGTGCATTCAACCGCCTCTCCCAGAACAATGTCGTTGGAGCACTAAACGATATTGAGGAGTCAATCGCACGAAATGATGCTCGAGGAGTCTACCGTTCTCGCTCACTGCTCGATCAGGACTTAGCCGTTCGCTCAACGAGCCTTTCTGAAGTCTTTCGCCAGTTGGGATTTCGAGATGTCGCCAGGATTGAAGCGATGAAATCCCTCTCGAGAGACTATTCAAATTACTCGGCACACCGCCTCCTCGGAGAAACGCTTGAAGGAGACTTCTTTGCTGATGCCAAATTCTCACAAAGCATCATCTCAGAACTTCTATCCCCACTCAGTTTTAACTCATTTCAAAGTTTCAATGGATTCTCAGCAGAGCCCTCGACGAATGATTACGCAGCCCTCTTTGACCGTCCAGCACACCGCACTGCCATCAATCTTCAAGGAACAAATAGAGATGATGACTATCAGGGAAGTATTCTTCAATCTGGAACGGAAGGAGATTTTGGATATCTCACTGCCTATAGCTATCGCAACTATTCAGCATCAAGACTTGAACAGCAAAATGCAAGAGTAGCGCTCCAGTACCAGCCCCATGCTGACCATCGGTTTATCCTCGAAGGAGAGATTGAATCGTTTGACGACCAGATTACCGCTGATACGTATGAGAGGAACGATCTTGCTATAGCACTTGGAAGTTATCATCACCTCAGCAATCAGACAGAGGCGATCACTCGTATTGAGTACTTTGGTCGGGAGATAGAAACAAGAAGTAGAGATGTCATTGAAGAGGCTACGCAGACCCTTATTCTTGGAACGGATTCGCTTCTCTTTCCTGAATTTCAGATCGCACTCAATCAAGAAGCCGATGAAGAAATTGATATACTCCGTGGGAATGCCCAGATTATTCACAAAACCGCTGCTTACTCGCTCGTGAGTGGTGTTGAGTATCTGTATACTGATGGTGTCGGGGAAGAAAAGAGCCTTATCACTGAGGACTCTTCCTTATTTTTTGATGGTATTCCTGCTTCTCGAGACAGTGCTGCTGCCTACAATACGAACACACACTCACTCTACACGTATTTTAATCAGAATCTCTCAAGCTCTCTTTCCTTCACTTTCGGACTGAATTATCGAGACATTGAACTCCCTGCATTTGATACCGTAGCTCCTTTCATTGGTGGTAGAAGAAGTAAGAGTAAGCTCTCGCCAAAACTTGGCTTTACGTATACTCCGACTGATGCACTTACCATCCGTGGTGCCTACTTTCAGACTCTTGGCACGAGTTCAGTTAATGATATTGGTTCCATTGAGCCCGTTCTCGTGGGAAGCTTCATTCAATTGCTTGGCGATCTCCCAGGAGTTGAAACCGAGACGTTTGGAATTGGGATAGACTACAAAGACCCGAAACATTTCTACACTGGAATTGAATATGCCTATCGAGATATTGATAGAGACGGAATCGATATCCTTACAGAGTTTGTGACGGATGCTACCACTCTTCAGGACACGTTCTCTCTCACCCCCACGCTCCAGACTGAACAAGAGAGAGAGCACCTCGTAAGAGCATATTTCTATACGATCTTTTCAGAGCATTTCACAGGAATAGCAGAATATCGCAGAGAGTATCTTGAGGCACTGGATATCTCTGAAGAGAATGACACAAATCGAGTACGGCTTGGGGCGCGTTTCTTTAGCTCGTCGCGATGGTTCGCTCTCACTGATGTTGACTGGTATCGCCAAGACCTGAATGGCGTACTTGGTTTCAATGATGGAAACGAAGATTTTTGGATACTCAATGCTGGGGTTGGATATAGGCTCCCTCATCGAAAAGGTCAATTACGACTGCAACTCGTTAACGTGCTTGATGAAGAAGCTCCCTTTGCCTCACGTAGTCGATTTACAGATCCTCCAAGCGGTATTGGATTCTTAACAGATCTCGCGGTAAACTTTTAGGCTCATGTATTCGTCCATTCAAAAATGGCTATTAAGAAGCACCCTAGCCGTTAGCATTGCTCTGCTTGGTAGCTTGCTGTATCGCACTCCCTGGTTTCAGGAGCTTGAATATCGCGGGCTGGATCTCATGTTCTTCCTTCGAGGCGAAGAAGCCCCACCAGAGGATATTATTCTGATAGCAATCGATGAAGAGAGCTATAACACCCTACAGGTGCCCATGCACAAGCCGTGGCCCCGAGAACTTCATGCTCAACTTCTAGAACGACTCGCGCGAGCAGGCGCAGAGAGAGTCATATTCGACGTCATTTTCGGCGGGCCGAGCGGTGTCCAGGCGACCGATCAGCGATTAGCCTCTGCTTTCGGATTACTCCCCACAGTGATTGGAGTAGAAGTGGCTCCCGTTGCCGGAGAGGTTGAGCGAGAAGAAGTCTACCTCCCCTATCAGTCCTTTCAAAAAACCGTTGGTGAACTCTCGATCGTAAAAAAACGAACAGATAAGAGGCATATTCGTCGCTTTACTCCGGAGTTTACCGATCCCGCGAGCGGGATACGATATCGAAGCCTGGCACAGGCAGGAGCAAATCTTCGTGCTGGATCGCCTTTACCGGATGAAAACGATCTCATCTGGTTCTATGGGCCATCACGAACCATCAAAACCTATTCATACTCAGATGCGCTTGATGAAGAGTTTTTTCTCGATGAAGAGTTTACAGGAAAAACTATCTTCATTGGCTTAGCGTTACAGACCGATACGGGTCCCGCTCAAAAAGATGCATTCCTAACACCCTTTACGAGCCGTGGTGATACGTTTGGTGTAGAGATTCATGCAACAGCTGCTCTCAATCTTCTTCACTCGCAATGGCTTCAGCGATTCCCGTTCTCAACTGAGGCGCTCTATTATGGCATCGCAACGATGCTCATAGCGCTCGCACTGTTTGCACTTCCGCCTGGATACGGACTCCTTCTTCTTATCGCTACAATCTTTGGATGGAGCTCTTTTGCATATTTCTCCTTCACGAGGGAAATGACATTTGTTCCTGGAATCACCCTCACCGCTATCATAGCACCCGTCATTTATCTGATAGCGACAGTGCTTTCATACCTCCTCGCTCGAAAACGGCAGCGGCAGACCGAAAGAGCCTTTTCGCACTATCTTACTCCAGAGATGGCGAAAGAAGTTTCCCAAAATCCAGATGCGCTCAACCTTGGAGGAGAAACGATTACCGCCACTGCGCTCTTTACTGATATCGCTGATTTCACCAATATCAGCGAATCAATGGATGCTGAAGAGGTTGTCCGCATGCTGAATGAGTATTTCTCTGAAGTTATGGACTCAATTTTTGAAACTCGGGGAACACTCATTAAGTTTATTGGAGATGCTGTATTTGCTCTTTGGGGAGCACCCGTTCCAATTCTTGATCACGAGGCACAGACCGTTGCCACAGCTATCAAGATTCGAGAACGAGTCGTTGCATTCAATGAAATCGGGAAGTATCCCAAGCTCCATACCCGCTTTGGCATTCATTCGGGCCCTATGGTTGTTGGAAACCTCGGCTCACAACGACGATTTGATTACACAGCAATCGGCGACTCGGTTAACCTCGCTGCCCGGCTAGAAGGATTAAACAAATACTTTGGAACTGAGATACTGATCTCCGAGACGGTAGCGAACAAACTCTCCGATGCCTTCCCGCTCTGTCTGATTGGAAAGGTAGCGGTGAAAGGAAAAAGTCAGGCTGTGTCCATCTCGACGGTGGTTCCGACAGAGGTATCTGAAGATGATAGAAAATTATGGGAGTTTGCCCTCAGAGAGTTCTACGCAAGAAATTGGGACGAGTGCACTGATGGCTTTCACGCACTCACGGAGCGTAAGTCTTTTTTTGATACCGCAGCGCACCTCTATCTGCAGCAAATTTCGATAAGGCGTGATAGCGAAACTTCTGACTGGGATGGAGAAATCACCTTTGATTCAAAGTAAGGCCTACATACGATGACGAACGGAGAAGGAAGCGTGCTAGCATCTTCAGTACAAGAAGATCACTTTTACAACTTAAACCCGGCGGTTGTTCTAGAAGCCGTCGAGCAAATTGGAGTCCGAGCAACTGGCAAGACTCTGGCATTAAACAGCTATGAAAACAGGGTATATCAAGTTGAAATTGAACTGCCGACGCAGCCCTCAGAGTCTGTGTATGACACCTACCGGGTTGCAAAGTTCTATCGTCCGAATCGCTGGAACGAGGCTCAAATTCGGGAAGAGCATTCACTTTTGAAGCTCCTTGAGGAGAATCAGATTCCTGTTATTGCACCTATTCGATTCGAAGATGGAGATACGCTACGCCAATTTCCTGAATCAGGACTGTTCTTTTGTATTTATAAAAAATATGGGGGACGTCACCGCGCAGAACTACCAGAACATCAATTAAGGACTATCGGACGACTACTGGCTCGCACTCATAATATTGCGCAACAAATAGAGCCGCGAACTCGGGCAACCCTCAATGCGGATACCTACGGCACCAGAAATGTAGAACTCTTACTAGAATCACACTTCATCCCAGAGGAGTCGAAAATTGCCTTTCGCTCGGTAGTAGAGCCGATTATTGCTGTGGCTCAAAAACGACTTGAAGAGTGCTCCCTTATTCGGCTTCATGGAGACTGCCACTTGGGCAACGTGCTCTGGCAAGATGACAACCCTATGCTCCTTGACTTTGATGACATGGTGTATGGACCTGCTATTCAGGACTTGTGGCTTCTTAACCCGGGCCGCGACGAAGAGTCCCACAAACGACAAGACACCCTGATTGAAGCATATTCTGAACTTCGAGAGTTTCATCATCATGAGATGGGACTCATAGAGCCGCTCAGGGCTCTTCGAATTATTCACTTTGAAGGATGGATAGCACGACGGTGGAATGATCCGATATTTCAGCGCACTTTCGAACAATTTGGAACGCCTCTTTACTGGAGAGAAGAGCTCGCGGCGCTGTATGAAATATCCGATCTTTTGATGCAAGGGAATTAACCTCACGCCTCATTGACGGAAAAGAAAATCATATTGGTCAAGACAAAGAAGAGACGTATGATAAGGAAAGAGAAGATGAGCAGATTACAGATGATCAGAAAAAAAGAGGAGGATATAATGAGCAAGTTTCTAGGGCTATTTCTTCTGCTCAGTATTGGACCATTATTATTCTTCGTTGGATGTAATGACTCGCCGGCAACATCACCTATTGGATCTGCAGACCCAGTCGGAACCTGGTCAGTTCGTTTTACTGAGCTGCTTGACGAGTGTGATAAAATTGCTCCAGATGACGAAGGAGTCGGCTTTACTTCTCAGCAGACCGTGACAAGAAATGGAGATACCTACTCAGTTGAAGCTGATGAGCTTGTTTTTGGATTTATCGATGGTGCTCTGAGAGCGTCTGATTCTCTCGAAGCAGAAGACTCATTTACAGGAGACTTATTTGGAACGGGAATTTCCTGCGTGCTAAGCGAACGACTCGCGTACAACAACATTACCGAGACCTCTACAGATATCGTCTATGAAGTCGTCATCGCCTGTGAAGATGGAACACGATGCGACTCCCTATTCAGGGCGTATGGAGAACGCTCCTCATAGCCGTAAAAATGGGGTGGTAAATCATTCAGCATCACTACTTCTAAAAGGTTACTACTTCTAAAAGGTTACTGTCCCGAGCACTGTGCCACACTCCCCAGTTGAGCTTAGAGAAACACTCGTGACCGAACTCATGGACGTTTCTGAGAACTCATAAGAAGGGATTCCACCGTTCGTTGTACCCGCTATGAGCGCAGCGCTATCCGTTATCTTCAACTGACCAGCATAACGCACTCCACTCGGTGATTGACTCTGGGTACTGACTGATACCGTTTCTCCAAATGCTGCTCCATTGAGACAAACGGTCAAATCCTGAGAGGAATCACTCCGCACCCGGATGACGAGGGTTCCCAAGGTGGG
>Ga0075480_10001567_pt1 | contig 14556 bp, 18 predicted proteins | sample DEB08_DNA_7_FD_81590 | JGI IMG/M metagenome (GOLD analysis project Ga0075480, IMG submission 81590) | Aqueous microbial communities from the Delaware River and Bay under freshwater to marine salinity gradient to study organic matter... | ecosystem: Environmental > Aquatic > Marine > Coastal ... | reverse complement strand
GTTGCGTTTCTTATTTGTGTGATTGGGCTGTATACCGTCTTGGCAATTTGAGACATGCCCTTCAACCCTAGAAAGGTTGAATACAAAGGAATGCCGCCCTTTGCTAAATCAAAAATCTCTGATCCATTCTCAAGTGCTTCTTTGTAATCATTGCGCACATACTTGCCAGCAAGTGGGCCAAACCTACGCTTTGCGCTTTCACTGATTTCTGACAGAGGGTTGGATGATTCAGCACCTATCCGAGAATACTCTCCCAGCTGAGCGTTTGGAGGGAGTTGATCAAACAGAAACCTTCGATCACCAAGCGCATCATTGTAGTCAACCAAGTTCTTGTAGTATCGAGCTTTGGCGATTTGCTTAGACATGACATCAACGGTCTCAACCATCTTGGTGCGCAGCCCAACCTCTTGTTCGCCTACGTCACGCGCTCTTATGCGTTCAGGCTTTGCTCGCATCATTACATCTTTAGCACCTGTGTATTCGCCAAGGAAGTCTCTGACTGCAGGAAGGTTGTCTAGACGCCGACCTTTCAACATACCCTGAGCAACACCCGTAAGAGTGGGTGTTTCGATAATATCTTTAGGAGCCATTTTGGCGTTGCTAAAGTCACTCTGAAGCATGCCGTTCAATACAGACCTAGCGTCTGCCTCAGTCAGCTTGTATGCGTCATCTAGTCCTTGGCTTGAATTCACTAACTCTTTGACGGCCTTGTCAGCTTGTTCAACAGTTGGCGTGTAGCTTGTGTCGTTAAGAGCGCGGTACAAACGCATGCCATAGAAAGTTTTGTTGTTCCCTATGGTTTCAATCAAATCTGCTTGCATCTCTGGAGTGAGTATTGGATCACGCAATATGTCTTGCACAGAGTCACTCAATCCATCTATCTGGCCTCGCAGATCTTCTGCGCCTTTAAACAAGCTCATGTCTTTGCGATTAGCAAACAAGCTCTTTGACGAATTCTTGGCGATGATGTCATCAATTTCTTTAAGCTCTTTAGCCGCGTTGTTTTTTATTACTTCGCGGGTCAAGCCTGGGTTCGCCATGGATTGTTCAGCGAACAAGAAATCATTCAATGTGTTAAGAATTCTGCTCTTGTCTTGATTGTTGAAGACGCCTTCATTCTTGTTAACAAAGGTTAGAGCGTTGTCTATCTTCTCGACTGCTTGTCGCGCTCCAGAACTATGAGCAGCAATCTCATGAATGCGCAAAGCATCGTATTGTTTGGTGAACCTATCAGGCATACCGCCTTGAAACTTAGCGTACTTAGTGAAGTTTTTCTTGAATCGATCTATGTTGCCTCGGATGAAGCCTGGATCAGACAGATCTGGCTTTACGCCAACGTCGTGAAACGGTGTGTTGGGGTCTTTGATCGCTCGTGCTGCATCTCTTATGAAGTCAGTTCTACCAATTGCACCAGCAGTTGCACCTACTGCTTGAAGGCCTAGCTTAGCTACCGCTGGCACACCGAGAATCAATGCCGCCCCCTCCGCACCAACTTTCAGTCTGTTTGACAGGTTCGCAGCAGCAAGCTCAGCCCCAGCTAGATCAGCTGTATCAATTCTTTGAGTGGGGCCACCTTCAAATAAATCACCTAGGGTTTCTACATCAGGCGTCGTGGCTGCAATGTCAGCAGCGCCAAACGCGCCGACTTTACCTATCGATCCCAAACCTTTTGCTGCTTTTGCGGCGATACCGCCAGGTGCTGCGAACTGAGCTATGAAGCGAGCAGCTTCGCCGATATCTGTAGATGTGTCTGGTTTGTACTTTGCAAAAAACTCTCTTAGTTCTTGTGCGCTTTGTTCATCGCCAGCAAGCTCTGATGGTAGAGTTGCTATGCCTTCTGCAGCACTAACCAATCCAGCTGCAACACCTCGACCAATATCGCCAATGGCTGATACATCTTCTTCGCCCAATTGAGCACCACGCTCTACAAGCGGGTTCTCTTGCAGGTACTTTCTAGCTCTGGCTTTAGCTAAATCAACATTGTCTGTTCTTACGTTGATAGCTCGCCCATCAGGCAGGTTGACTCTGATCATTACTCAAGTTCGACAGTTTGAACTACTTCGCTATCTTGTGGCGCAGAAGATTGTGTTCCAAAAACTATTTGTGCCGCACGCATTTGAGCTTGTTTAAGTAAATCATCTCTATCAACCCCTGTGTTATTGGGATTTTCGTCAGCTTCCTTATATAGCGTCAAAACTGCATCTCGGTATGTGTCCATTAGGTCGCTTTCAGTATCTTTACTCAACAACAAATTAAATATCTCATCATCGCTCTTGCCAGCAGCTTTCAAGAACTCATAGTTCTGCATCAAGGCAGTTTCATCTTTGCCTTGTAGCTGGTCGTACTCAGCTTGGCCAAGAGTGAAGTCGGTAAAGAAGTTTCTGTTTACAACACCAGGGCGTGACTCTGCAGCGCGAGCAAGCGCGTAACGAGTTCTTGGGTCAGCTAAATAATCCATGGTCTTGCCAACTGCGCCCGGATCACCACCGATACCGTCTTTACCAAACAAGAACTTCATGATGCCGGTTGCTTCAGGCTTAGGTGTGCCTGTTCCTGTTTCTGTATCAGGTTTCTGTTGTCCTGCCACAGCCTTATCAGCTTTTTCTTTTATGGCTTTGCGCTCTTCATCAGAAATCTTGCCATCTTTATTTAAGTCAACCTGCTCCATAACAGATTCTGTTAATTCAACGCGCTCGCCAGTGTCTGGATTTACTCTTTCTCTTAAAGCCACAATTTCAGGCATCTCCAAGGTTGCGGCAACATCATCCCTAACAGCGCCGTATGTATCTCCAATCTTTTCAAGACCAGTTGAGATGAAATTGGTTCCAAGACCAATGTCTGACGCAACACCAGCGCCACCCGCTATACCAGCTGCTTTTCCTGTTCCAGTTGCGACTTGTCTTTTAATAGACCGCCCGTCAGGTCTCAATCGGCTTTTCTTTGTTGCAGCCTCACCAGCTTCTTCAGCCGCCCCTGCAGCATCATCAGCAACTTTTGCTGGAGGCTTGGGTGGCGTAGGCATTTTTGACTCAGGAGGAGTGGCAATATCATCCGCTTTCATTTTAGGTTCGATACGTTTTTGAGCAGTATCCTGTAAAACTCCCGTGCCCGTTCTATCTGTTTCTACCTTAGATACCTTTCCATCTTGTATATTGAGACGTTGACCTGGCTGAACTAATGTACCTTGATCTGCTTCTGGTAATCTTTTGTTCAAATCACCTAATTGCTTTTCGTCAATTTCACCTTTTCTGAAAGCATTAAATATGTCATCAAAGGTAGCTTGTCCCGAATCAATCGCTCTTTCTAAAATTTCTACTCCTTTTTGTGCTTTTTTCGGCAGAAGAGCCATTAGTTTTTCTAAAAATCCTCCCTCAGATAGTTGGGCTATACCGCCCATAGCGTAACCTTGTGCTTCATTCTTCATGACCGAATCTCTAACAAGATCACCAATCCCTCCTGCAGCTTCTATGTAAGAAGGAATTTCTGGGATCTCTCTTGCTGTCATCGTTGCACCAATAGTGCCTGTGACAGGAGCCGTGGCTCTACGAACTATGCCTGCGTCTGGATTACTAGGCTTTCCTAAACTTTCAATTTTCTTGACGGCATCAAAAAGTTTTTTGCCTTTGTAACCCATCCTTGCCAACTGAGTAGCTACGGCACCTGGGGCAGTTATGCCTCCTGCCACCATGGCAGCAGATGCTGAAGCTAACCCAACATCAACAGGATCATCTGGATCAACTATAAAAAACTCAAACAACATTCGGCCAAGGCCGTCTTCTTCTGAATCCTCTTCACGCATAAACTTAGGCGTGTATTCAGGCGTAGCCATTCCACCTTCTTCATACCCACGCACAGGCGCAACGCCTGCCATGATGCCCATGCCTTGGCGCTGTTGAGGCGTCTGGAACATTGGCCTGTTCATGATATCGCTGTACATCATGCCTCCTTGGTTCATGAACACGGGTTCGAGTTCGGCTGCGCGATCTGAATAACCGTCGGGCATTACGGCTGGTGCCTGATTCATGGGAGGCATTACGTCTGGTGCTTGATTCATGGGAGGCATCAAACCAGACCCAGGCATACCCGGCTGTAATCTGCCACCAAAAGTTTTGCCGCCTTGTGGATTACCAAAAGCTTGTCTCTCTGCTTGGCTGACCGCGCCTACAAATTGGCTAATTTTATTTTGTTGTTCTTGTTGCATCGGCCCTATGTATTTTTGGCCCAGATAGCCTTGGTAAAGCTCCAGAGGGTTTTGCTGCATGCCTCGCATTTGGTTTTGCATTTGCATGAAGTTTCTTTGCATAGGCCCCATCTGCTGCGGGCCTTGACTAATGTTCGGTGTGTAAGATCCAGGCCCCATGGTCTGAGCCTGTGGTCGAATCGAATTAGCAAAAGGCGATTGCATTTGCGCAAGTCCAACTATTCCGCCTTGATTCATTCTGTTCGCCTCCGACAAAGCAATTGCCATAGCCTGCTTTGGATTTGTTACTTTTCTACCCGAACCGCCTGACTTGAGAGAGCCATCCTTGAACTCTCCCATGACCTTGCTGATCTTTCTCTCACGCCTAGATCGTTTCACGGCTGCGGTTTACTTTGGAGTAATCAACACGATAGTAGCCATCGTCGCCTACAACGACTGCACTTGGATCAACTGCCTTGAGTTCTTGCGCAATCACACCTTCAGTTGGGTCATCAATGCCCATGGCCTTAGCCGTGTCATTCCAATCCCATGTGTACCAGCCTACGCCGGGTTGAACGTCATCAACCTTCATTACGTTTTCTTTCAGGCGGATGTCAGAAAATCCCATAGCTCCTGCAGCACTCGCAACAGTTCCTACTGCCGCTAACCCTTGAGCAAACTTACTGCCCTGAGTTTGAGCTTGCCCTTGGTTTTGACCCATGCTGAAGCCGCTGGTGTACTGAGGCATGAACGGTGCGCCACCTTGCAACAACGCTTGGCCACGCTGCAGTCTCATGAACGGTTCATCAGCCATCTGAGTAGCCGCCTTGTACTGCGCATCAAGACCAGCTTGCTGTATGCCTCTACCCGTTACCCCTAACTGATTAAGAGTATTAATCTGCGTGCCCAGCATCTGTTGACCTTGTTGGCCAAGTCCTGCGATGCCTGCTGCGGCCGCACGTTGAGCGCCTGTGCCTTGACCAAACGCCTGCAACGCAGTGCCAAACTGATCTTGCGTAAGACCGCCAAGACCTTGTCCTGCTCGTGCGAAGCGATCCATCTGCTGGCCAAACACATTTGACCCAAGTTGTTGGCCCTGCATGCCTAACTGGCCTATGCCTTGAGCGATGTCTGCACGCTGTCCTGCAAGACCTGCTTGTGCTTGCGCACCTTGAATGCCCATCTGGCCGCTTTGTTGAGCGATGTTGCTTACATCTCTTCCAGCTTGCATACCCATTTGGGCAACATCTCGGCCCGCTTGTCCTGCCTGTTGAGCCAACTGCGATCTTAGTTGTTGCGTGGAGATACCCATCTGAGCCGCTCTATTAGCAAGATCAGCCTCAGACTGTATGCCCTGCATGCCAAGCGCAGCTTGCTCACCAGCTACGCCTCTACCCATCTCAGCCGCTTGCATACCAAATTGACCAGCTTGGCCAAGTAATGAGCCAATGCCTTGCTGTCCAGAAAGACCAAGCTGTCCGCCTTCAAGCGCACCTCGTTGAGCTAACTGCTCTGCAGTTAATCCTAGCTCTCCTGCTCTTGCTGCGGCTTGTAAGGACGTTCCTGCTCCAGCCTGACCCATTGACCCAGTGAGTTGCGCGGCTTGCTGACGGCGCGCCTGCGCGTTCTCAAACGATTGTTGTGCCTGCTGTGCTGCCTGCTGGAAGCCTTGTGATCTTAACTCAGCACCTGTCTTAGCCTGCTGCTGTAATACGTTACGGCCAATCTCAGCTTCTTGTATCGCGCCTCGAGAGCCGCCAAATGCACCCGCTCTAACTTGCTGTGCTCTAGCATCTTGTTTTTGTTTTTCGCCTAGTCTAGCGATCTCTGCTTGTTGCGCATCAATAACTTGTTGCGTGAAGGGATCTTGGAATCTAGCAATGCCTGCAGGATCAAACTGCTCACCAGTACCTGCGAGTCCAGCGATACCCTGCATCGCTGTTTGACGGCCCATTTCTCCAGCGGATCGCAAGTCTCGTCCAGCCATTTGAGTTTGTGCACGCGCTCTACGCGCCGCTTCTGCAGCACCTGTCTGAGCACCACCGACTTGACCTGTAATCCCACGAGCAGCGTCTTCTATGCCAGCGCCTGCCCTGCCTGCAGCGGCTTGTCCTGCTGCCAATGCTTCGCTCAGACCTTGTTGTCCTGCGCCCACAACACCACCAACGCGGCCAGCGCCACGCAGTAATGCTTCTTCGCCTGCTGTTGATGCGAGTTGAGCTTGTTGACTTGCTTGTCTAGTAGCTCTATTTGCTTCGCCAGTTGAGTCCATTGCTCTTAATGCCGCGGCTTCAATGTCTCGGCTACCGCCAGCCATGCCCCTTTGAGCGGCTTCAATTTGGCCTGGGATGGTTGCGCCAGCTGCACTGATATCTCCAGCCGCACCTTCCATCATAGATCTTGCTCTCTGATCTACAAATCGTTGCCCCATGGATGGGTCATACACGCCAAGGCTTTGTTCGTACAATTCACGCGCTCGTGGGTCTGCAAACAAACCAGCAGAACGCGGGTCAAACCCTTGTCCTGAACGCCTAAAAAGCTCTTGTGCTTCTGCTAGTTGTCCGCCAAAACCACCCAACCCCTGCGCAGCATTACGCGCTTGAATTTCTTGTGGCGATAGCCCAGCCACCTGTTGAATAGGAATAGGTATGGGCTGCCCCATCATGCCCAAGTTGCCTTGAGATGGGTCACCAAAGTATGTAGCTAGAATGTTTCTAGTTGCCAACTCCATCGCTGGATCGGCATACGTTTGCCCCGCCTGGGGCATTATTACGGGTATACTGGTATCTGTTACACCTGTACTAGCCATTACGCTTTCCTCATCGCTTGCTCGCCCGCCTTCTGTAAGGCATACATCATGCGAGCGCCCTCACGGCGTTGTTCTTCTTTAGATTTACCAGCGCCATTCATTCTACCGACGCCACGAACAGCTTTAGCGTTTACGACAAACTCGCCATCGCTAAGCATTGCAGGAATATCATCAGATGTCTCTGTGCCTGGGCCAGATATCGGGCCATTCATACGAGGAAAATCGACATCTCCGCCATCAGCCAATGGTTGAGGCGTTAATGCTTTGCTCAAAGCGGTAAGCTCAGCACCAAGGTCTGACTTGTTTTGTTGTTCCAAAAGAGCAATTAACTGCTCTTTAGTCATGTTGGCATATCGACTTTGTTTTTTTGAAGATGCCTTTTGATCTGAAGGGGTTCCAACAGGCGAAGGCGTCATTGGATTTACGCCAACCCCAGCACCGCCAACTCCACCACCACTTAAACTCATCAAGTTTCCTGCAGAGGTGCCACCTAAAGTCTGCCCTGGAGCAGCAAGTGTGCCGCCACCGCTCATTTGCACGGGTATACTAGCAATACCACCATCAGCCATGGTCATCATGACATTGTCGCCAATAGAGTCTTGAATGTTTTGAAGATCGCTAAGACTTAGTATCCCGCCAGGGGCGCTGCGAGAAACAAGCAAGTCTTCATTTGAGAAAGCTCTTTCACGATTGTCTGCTGCAACCTCCAGCATCTTATCGTCGCCAAAAATGTCATCGTAATCTTCTATCTGAAACGGGCCGCGACGAATAGCTTGTTCTAATTCAAAATCTTTGAACGCATCAGCCATTTCATCTCGCCGCTCAAAGTTCATCTCGTTAGCTCGTTCAATAACTTCAGCAAGAAGCAATGCATTCTCTGCTTCAATATCAGCAGGATCATCTGCTCTGCCCACATCTATTGCGGGTTCAGACTTATACAATTCAGAAGTGCCGCCGCTTGCTGGGGGCGTTGTGGCTACAGGAGGGGCTACGTTTGCTTGTGGGTAGAACGCTGTGGTTGTGCCTGGAAGGTTGGCATATGTCATCCCAGGTAGGCGTTGATACGCCATAGACTGCGCGTATGGGCTTACTCCGCCACCTAAGAAAGAGGTGCTGCCTTTAAGTTGAGGCATGGCGCTTTGAAGAGGGCTTGGCGCAAAACGTTGAAAGCCACCAGATGTGTCGAAATCTTTGATCGCTTTAGACGTTTGCTGACGCAAATCTTTTTGCGCTGCTGCAATCTCTTTTTCAGATCTACTCATTCCCATATCAGTTACTCACCTGCTTAACACTTCCATCGCCGTCTGGCTTGTCTTAGCCTAGAGTTAGGATCTTTTGCTGCTTTTGGAAACTTCTTCATTTGCCCTGCAGATCGTGCGCAAAAAGACTTTCTACGCGCTGCTCGCTTACCTGTAGGCTTATCCTCCGTCACAGCAGTCTGGAGTTTACTACCAGGATTGGCTTTACGATACGCTTTTACACCAGCTTCTGTCATGCCAGCGCCTTGTTTTGTGGGGCGAAAGTTCTTTTTATTGCGCTTCGGCATCTTATCGCGGCGTCGTTTGTTGACTTCACCACCGCCGTTGAACTCTTGTGCGTATCGTCTAAACATCAGGAGTACCTTGTTCGCTTGCGTCGATCAGACATGACAGCTCCACAGCCACGGTGATTACGGCGAACTTCGCCGCCGCTGGCTTTCTTTACAATGGTCTTCACATTTGTTGGCTTGCCGCCCACACCCTGTGGCTTAGCGCGCTTTCGTTTGACGGCACTACGACGCTCGCCTTCAGTCATTTGATTGGCTTTAGATCGCGGCACACACTTTGGATACTTGCGCTTTGAGCCTTCAACTTTCTTGCGACCACACGCTTGAAACTTGCCATCTTTCTTGGGCGCGCCAATATCAACCCAATCGCCTTTTGAGTCTGTTTTTGAAAACCATTTGGTTAGGCTCATGCGATCTTAGTGGGCTTGCGCTTGTTAGGCAGCATGCCACTGAATCCTCTAGGGTCTATTACACGAGCGCGTTTAGCAACAAAGCCACCTGCATTCATATCTTTTGGCTTCGGGCCTTTGAAGTCTTTACGCTTCAAGCCAGAGGGGTCTTTAATTTTGCCCGCACAGATTTTGCTGGCATAAGCATTTGCATACGCAGACGGGTATACCTTGAACTTACGCTTGGCCGCTGCCTTGCCTCTTGCACATAGTTTTGTCATGAACCTACACTCACTACGATTGCTCCTTCATTAACAACTTGAACAGAACCAACCTGACCTTGTGCTTCTAATGAAAGATTCGCGCTGGTTAAAGTAATCCAGTTATCGCCATCATACACTTGCAAAGCATTTATAGTCGTGTTCCAGATTAGATCACCAGCGTTGAATTTTAAAGTATCTCTTTTGTTTTCAGTGAATTGCGCTGTTGCGTCTGGATCAAAGGCATCCAAGCTTATCTCTAAAAGCCGAACCGCCTTGTTAAAAGTAACGCCATTTACATTAGCGTTGCCATTAACAAACGGTAATCTGCCTTGTAGTAACTTGCTCATCGCCGCCCATTAGGCTGTATATCTAAACGGGTGCCGCCAATTCTAAACCCAACACCTGTGCGAACACCTGTTGTGCCGTCATCATCAGACTCAAATCGCACAACCGCTTGGCGCGCTCTAGCTCGAGTATCTACTTTGGTGGTGGTGCTGGTGATCGTGGACGTTTGATCCGTGGTCAATGTGTTACCTGGGAAGTTTCTTGCCTTCAACACAAAGTTTATTGTTTGGTTTTCACCGTCACCTGTAAACTTCACATCTGGTATACACCTACGCACAAACTGAAAGTCCTCACCTTCTCCAATATCAAAGTCTGCGCTCTCAATAAACACGTTGTCCATTGGAGAGCCATCGTCATCAAATCCAGTTTCGTGCTTGTAGATTAAGTTGCTGTTGCTGTCTGATCCATATGCTGCAGCCCTAGGGAACGACTCTATGCCCTCATCAAGCCAAGCTGTGCGAGAAAGCTGGCCAATAGACCAAGTTTGTTCTAGATAGTTGTAGGCTACATAACGATTAACTAAGTCTGAATCTGACGAACAATAGAACCAACCAACCTCATCAAACTGCTTGTTAACAAACCCAAAGACTTGGAATGCTTGGCCTTCATTTAAGTCATCAAACACATAAGAATGCACGCTACAGGACAGTGGCTGAACCGCTCCCTGGTACGAATAAAAGCCTTTCTTATCCATCCAAAATACGCCAGATGGTGTATTCACCACAGCGTTAGGCCCAATCAAGCTCACACCTTCATTGATCAAGTTCAAGCCAAACGTTAATGGAGGCCCAATAAACTGCAGGCTATACAGCGCAACGTCAGTCCATATAAGCGTTTCCTGTCTTGCTCTAAGGCCACCAATAATTTGTGAGCCAGCTGAACAGCGCAGTGAACCTGCGGTGTTTGTGGATAATGGTTCCCACTCAGCAGCATTCTCTTGATCGGAGAAAGCAACCAGCAGTGGGTCAACAGACCCAGACCTAGCGCCACTCACAATTGGGTCTGCACCTAGAACGATCGCGTGTCTATCAACATCAGATACCAGCACTTGCAGCCCCACAGTTGGGGCAAGATTAGCGCCAGTTAAAGATGTTAAAGGAAGTGCTCTAGAGGAGAAGCTTGTGTAGTCCCAGTAGAAAATTCCACCACCTCGCACACAAGACAACAAGTCTTCACCAAATGAATCCAGCGACCACAATCTTAACTGATTAGATGCACTGATTGCGCTTGTAGAACCCCAGCCACCAGCACCCCAGGCACCAGCGCCAAACCCCGAACCAGCAACAAACACATCTAAGCCGACATTGATTTGATAAGACCCATCAACACCCGAACCGCCATTGCCTGTATCAGAAGCGTTGGCTGTAACAGCTGCGCCACTCGTGTCTTTTGCTGTAATCGTGTAACTGTTTGTGTCAACGATAGTGGCTATTTCGTATTCTTGATTTAATACTTCAGCTGTTATGTTGCCGCCCAAGGATACAGCGCCAGATATGGTGACAAAGTCTCCCTTAGCCGCGCCATGGCTTGAATCTGTAACCGTAAGCGTAGAAGAACCATTTACAGCAGCAAACGTAATGCTGTTTGTAGATGTTTTTCTTATGGGGGTGATATCGTCGTAGCCAGCGCCCTCCTGTATGTACAGCTTGGTGCGGGTTCCCAGAGCAAGCAGCTTCGTACCATCAAGCGCAACCCAACCCAGAAGCTTTCTGCCTGTGCCGTCGTACGTTTCAGTAATGTACTTTTCCCAACCACCTATCTTTTCAGGAAATCCTTTTCTAAAGCGCACCAAGTTGCCGTCAAACCACCCGCCTTCTGCTGTGTAGTCAGTGCCTTCTTTGTTGATGCCAGGGTTGAAGATAAATTTTTGCAAAGCCATTACTGATACTCCCCTGTGCGGATCATCTCAGTCACCTCAACGGCACGGTTGCCTACCTGAGTGGCCCACCGACTGTCCATAAACTCATCGGCTGCAATATCAAACTGTTCGCGAGACATCGCCTCCAAAGCGTTAACAAATCCTCGCAATCGGGTGAGGCCAAGGTTGAAACAGATGTCAATCATCGCATCTTGTCGCGCTTCGTTGAGTGCGGGGAACCAGAAATAGGCGTCTTCAAGTTCTTCTCGCACGCGCTTAATATCGTTGTTTAAGAGGTATTCAATCTCATCATCTGACAAGCCAAGACCAGATTCGCTGATGTTGCGGCCAACGCCTAAAGTTTCATACCCGGCGGAGCACAGGTATACATGACTGCGTACACCCTCATGCAGCTTCAGCATTTCAATTAGTTTTGTCATTACTTCTCCCTACTCACGCCTCTGGTCTTCTCGTAGCTCCTCATAGCGCCGAGACCTAACATCCCAGTCATAGTAGTCATCAGCAGTGACGGATCTATCTCTGGAACTTCTACCCAGATACCTGCAATCGGCGCGATCAGTACATGATACAGAAGACCCAGACTACAGCACCAACCGATGCTAGGACGCCACCCGGCAACGAATAACGACTTATGTGCAGCCTCAACCTTATTGACCTCTAGCTGCCCCTTGGCTAGTTCATTCGCATGTCGCTCTGCAAGAGTGCTCAACTCAAAGGCGATACGATTCTTTTCGTCTTTGTCCTCAATTACCTTGTCTAATAGCTGAGTAGCTGGGCCTATAAGTGATCCAAGTATGCTCATTACGCCACCTTAAACACGACATTGAAGCAACGAGGGCACAGCGTTTTTGCTTTGTGGTGTATGAAGTGCATCACATGGCCCCTCTTATTGCATCGCTGGCAGCGTATTTCAGTTCTTTTGTCATCGCTCACCGACCCTTCGCCATATACGCTGTAGCGCCAAAGTATAGCCCTACAATGCTTGCCTGACTCAAAAACAGCATGTCACTCAGAGAAGCCATAGTGGACAGACGGGACTCTGGGATAAATGGCATGAGTGGTAGTAAAGCGTAAACCACCATACTAGAAAGACTAACCCAAGCCATTCTTCGTTGACTGTCTGCTTTCTCTTCACGCAGTTCGATTTCAACAAGCTCTTGATTTCGTGCCAATTCTTCATCGCTCACGACCCCATCTCCATCAAGGTCGTACTGAGCATACCGCGATTTCGGCTCTAATTTCTTCGGACTCATCAATCTTCATCCTTTCTAGCCGGGTCACGAAACAAAATCTTGGTGCCTGCTTCTGAGGTGGGTATTTCTCTTACACGGCAGTAAGTTTTGAAGTAGCTGTTGTTGCTTAATAGCTCGTTAATAGCACCAACAGACTGCGCGTTAAGCGCCTTGGAGTATTCTAAGCACGAGGTCAGTTCTCTGAAGTACAACTCTTCGCCCGTGGGCTGCCCACGTTCCAAAACAATCAATACAAAAATCATCATGGTCATGCGCGTATGTCCAATGAAAACTGATCTTCAACCTTCACAATAGTAGAAAGAACTTGACCGTTTTTATAGTAGTAATACGTCTCGCTGTATTGTGTTAACGCTTCTACTTTATCAGTGCGAGTACGGCTAATCTGATCTAAACGCAGCAGCCTATGGATCTTGTCTTTGACCACCACCTCTGAGGGTGCGTTGACGCTGTTCGGAAATACTGGTGGGACATCCATTACAGCCTCCGCTTCTGCTGAACAGCCTGCACCTTGACAGACTTTGGCTTAACAATATCCCAAGTAAGTAGCTCTACATCCAGTTGGTGTGCCGCGCCTAAAACACGCGGCATCGTGTTCTGTATATAGATCTGAGCGCCATATCCGCATTGACGGTGGTTATATCGTAACCAAGCCATAGCGATGCAATGACGATACGCAGGAGGATTAACCAGTTCCAACATCCGCCACTCCCGTAAATCGCAAAACAGATTCGGGTTGGCGGGGTCGTACTCTAGTTCTGATTCTTCAGCATTATTTCGATCAGTTGCTGGAGCTTCGCATCGCTGGCTTTTGCAGTCTCTGACTGTTCCGCTAAGCTGTCTACGATAGCCTCTATCTTGGTCGCATTGACTGCTGCGAGTTTTCCCGTGGCTTGGGCCTCTTCAACAACACTCACGACAGCAGCTTCAATACGGTCTACTTCTTCTTGTGTAGCCTGTGCTTGCGCCTGACTAGCGCCCCATACAACGGCACCTGAGAGAACCGCTAGAAACGCTGGTAGCGCCCATGTTGGGACTCGGATTCCTTCATCTGACATATCAACCTCCTAAAAACTGTGGCACCAAGATGCTCACTACAATCAAACCAATGATCCACCATAACCTATTGGATACAGTGTCCATCTTCGCTTCAAGCTCATCAAACCGCCTAGACCCACTTGCAAGGCGCTCCTCAATACGCAGGTAACGCTGCTCACACACTTGCTCGTGAGTAGAGATCTGGTTCAATGCCTTATCACCTTTATCCAAGCCCCATTCCTCTGCCATCGCTAGATAGCACATAGTTACTCTTTGGCTTTACCAACATTAAGTGCCAGAGCTTCAATCACTGGATACACATAGGTTGCTAAAAATGCGTCATCTTTTGGGGTTGGCGTAACGGCGCACACAGCAGACGCAACGACTGACAATGTGGTTAGGGTAGTCACGATTTCAAACAAACTCATTAGTGTTCCTTGAAGCCTTCGGGCAGACCTTGTGCAGTCTCAGGCTCTTCAACAGGCTGTACACCTTCAACGATGCTCTGAGTATAGGCTTGCAGCAATACGTTACGCTCTGAGATTTGTTGTTGCAGTGCAGCGATTTCACGACGGATCTCTGCGACTCTAGCAATGTGCGCCTGAGTCTCAACCTTGAGATCACCAAAGTTGTACTCTTCGTCGTTTATGACAATTTTTTGTTCTTCACTCATTACCACGGTACTCCAGTTGCTTGAGTTGCTTTACGATCAATCTGCGCTTGAACCTTCGCAGTGCGCTCTGCTTCGATTCGAGCTTTGTACTCTTCAGCGGTTTCGTCGCCTTCTTTGTTGGCTTCCCAGATCCAGCCAAGCACATCAGCTTCAGTAAGATCGTCATAAGCAATATAATCGCTTG
>Ga0075480_10001566_pt1 | contig 14564 bp, 15 predicted proteins | sample DEB08_DNA_7_FD_81590 | JGI IMG/M metagenome (GOLD analysis project Ga0075480, IMG submission 81590) | Aqueous microbial communities from the Delaware River and Bay under freshwater to marine salinity gradient to study organic matter... | ecosystem: Environmental > Aquatic > Marine > Coastal ... | reverse complement strand
CGCTTGCCGCCGCGGTGCAACAGGGCAAAACTCTGTACGTTGGAATCTCCTCGTATTCACCGTCACGGACCTCTCGCGCCGCCCGGATCCTGTCGGACATGGGTGTTCCACTGCTCATCCACCAACCGTCATATTCCATGCTCAACCGCTGGATCGAAGAAGGCTTGCTCGACACCCTCGAAGAACTCGGTGTCGGCGCGATCACATTCTCACCACTCGCCCAGGGCCTGCTCACCGACCGGTTCGCCGCGGGCATTCCCGAAGGTTCCCGGCCGACACAGGGCAAGAGCTTCGATCCAGCACTCGCCACCCCGGAAAACCTCGGGCGGGTTCAGGGTCTCGCGGCCATCGCGGCCGAACGCGGGCAGACCCTGGCGCAGATGGCGGTGTCGTGGACGCTACGCGATGACCGAGTGACCTCCACCCTGGTCGGAGCCTCGAGCGCAGCCCAACTTCGCGAGACAGCAAAGGCGGCCACGCGCACCGACTTCACCGACTCCGAACTCGCCGCGATCGATGAGTTCGCGGTGGAGGGTGGTATCGACCTGTGGCGCTGGGTGTCGCGTTTCAACTAGGCGAACCGGTCGTGACCCGACGGACGATGGCCTGGGCGGTCAGCTGGTCGGAGGAGACGACAATGGACGTGTACTCCTCATTCACCAGATCGAGTACGACTCCGGGATCACGCTTGTAGAGCGCAACGAAGTTTCGGCCATAGCGATGACGCAATCCGCCGAGGAGAAACAAACCGGGAACACCGGCCGGAACCCTCCAGCCACGTGCCGCCTGCCACGGATCAGAGGAGTATTCGGCGCGCTCGATGTGATCCCACGGAATCGCCAGATCACCGCGCAGCGCATACATCCGCTCCCATCGACCCAGTTGCACCTCGAGACAAGAGTCGGTGAGGACGAGTCGGGCCACGTAACTAAGCCTGGCATGCGTGTCGGCCCGAGTCAGTGTCGGACCGCGGTGGCATGCTCGGACGTATGGCAGGCAGACCCGGTCGCGACCCAGTTCTCGTGGAGGTGCCGACGGACGCTGTCCCCAGCGGCCCCTGGTCGGCGACGAGCGTCGAGGCGTTCACCGGCTGCCCCTTGAAATACTGGTGGTCGAAGGTCGAGAAGTGGGAAACCCCGTCGACCGCTCCGCTCGTGGTCGGTCGAGCCGTCCATGCCGCGCTGGAATCCCTGCTCGCGCTGCCGCCAGCGGAACGCACCCGTGAGGCCGGCGAACCGATGCTCGAGGCCGCGCTGGCCACGGAACTCGCGGAGGTTGCCGACGCCACGTTCCACATCGGCATCGACCCCGAGGCAGTCCGCGAGGCAGCGTTCCTCGCCTACGACGCCTACTTCGCCACCGAAACCCCCGAGCAGATCGACGTCGTCGGACTCGAACGTGAAGTCGCCACCGAACTGCGCGGACTGCCCTTCCGCGGGTTCATCGACCGCATCGCACTCGCCGATGCCGGTCTGCGCGTCACCGACTACAAGACCGGGGCGGCGAAGCCCAAATACTGGTGGGGCTATTGGCGCCAGCAGTTGCTCTATGCCCAGGCACTCACCGACTCCGGCGAACCGATAGCCGAGGTGGAACTGCTCTTCCTCAAGCCCGCCCGCGCTGTCACCCGGCCGGTCTATCCCGCCGCAGCTGCTCGGGCCGTCGACGACCTTGAGCGGGCCCATGAGGAACGCGCCCGGATGGCGGAGGCGACGCGCTGGGAGGCGCGGCCCGGACCGCTGTGCAACTGGTGCGACTTCCGATACGCCTGCCCCGCCCAGCAACGCACCGCTCCCCCGCCAGGATCCGAGGCGAGCGACGACGTGCTGCGCACCGCCGGCCTGCGCAAACGGGGAACTCCATGACGGCCTGGACGATCCCCTCATGGACTCCGCCCTGGCCAAGCGATGGTCAGCCGAGCTTCCTACGCATCTCCACCTCCTCCCTGTCCGGGGATCCACGCTGGACCTGTGCGGAACAGGTCGCGAAGAAAGCTCGGCCCCAGGTGAGTCCCCAGCGCGATCGCTCCGAACGCATCACCTACCCCCCCTACGCCGATGTTCCAATCGGGATGGTCCATACCGCTCTGTATTCCATCCTCTCCCGCGGTGTCGATGTCGAACGCGGGATGGCGATCGCGCAGTCCGACACGAAGGGCGAGATCACCGAACCGACCCTTGCTGCCGTGCGGGCTGGCGTCACCGGCTATCTCGACGCACTCGAGCAGTTGCGCTCCGCAGAGGAACTCCCTGCCGGAACCATCGTGCGCGAGTTCACCGCACTCGACACCGTGCCGAGCAGTGTTCCGCCGCGGGTCGAGTGGTTCGGCTGGGGCCTGATGCACACCTCGCGAGATAGTGAGATTCGTGAGTATCACCTCCTGACTTGGTCACGCGCCGGAGAACGCACACGCAGTGCCGCGACACTCGGCGTCTATGCCCGCATCGCGGCTGATGCGGTATGCGTCGAGGACGGCACCGCGTGGTGGGAGCCCCGAGTGGAGACCGCCGCGCAGCCGCGTCCCGGACGCGAAGTGCGGATCCGCGAAATCGGTCTCCTCGACGGATCAACGCATCTGCTCTTCCACGGATCACTCGATGACGCTCGCGCCCTGTTCGATGCCTCCGTCCCCTCCGCTCTCGGAGTCCTCGCGGGTGGCGACTACCAGCCGACGACGCGCTGCTCGTCGTGTTCGCTACGCACCGCCTGCCGCGGAATACCCCGCATGCCCGGTGTCCTCGGCGTCATCGGAGAACCCACCTGGCCGCGGGCCTTCAGCCCGGGTGACCTTTCCCACGGTCGTCACTGCACGTGGCAGGTCCATCTCTCGCGCACCCTCGGCCTTCCTTCCGTCCGCGGCGAAGGAAGCGATGCGATGCGCCGAGGTAGCGACGTCCACAATTACCTCGAACTCGCCCACTCCCGACGCGAGGAATGCACCGCCGAGGACCTCCCGGACCAGGAACTGTCCATGATCGCGGCGGATCTTGGTTGGACATTCGATCGATATCTGGCACTGCGCCCCTATCTCCATGCGCACCTGCAGGTATGCGCCCTCCATCAATACGACTCCGACCAGGCTTTCCCTGAGACATCATTGGGCGCCTGGGACACCGACGCGGATGTCGTGATCTCCACCCGGGCTGACCTGGTGATCACTGACGGTGACATCGCCGTCATTCGCGAAACCAAGACCGTGCATGACACCGATGACTCGCTGAGCGACGAGCAACTGCTCTATCGCTATCCGCAGGTGGCACTCGCGGTGATCCTCATGGCGAGCGGAATCGATCCACTCACCGGCGAATGGGGATCCGCTACACAACCCGGCCGAGTCGAACTGGAATTCCTTGCCCCCGACGGTGCGACCGTGCGCACTTTTGATGCGAATGATCCTGAGACCGTCCTGCTCGCTCGAATGCATGTCGCTGAGGCAACCGACCGCCTGCTCTATACCGAGCCAACACCGAACCCCGGGCGATGGTGCGACTTCTGTCCTGTCTCCACCTGGTGCGATGCACCACGTGACCAAACTGCGTGGGAAGGAGACACCGCGTCACCCGACACCACGACCCCTGGCTCACGTACCGCACTTCTCGCCCTAGCTGAGACCGCTGGGCTCGGTGACGAGGACGATTTGCCGTTCTAGGAACTCCGCGACGACCGCCCACCTACACTCGTGACCATGAGCGAGCACGCACCCACCGTCCCCTGGTCCTCCCGTTCCCCGCAGCGCTACGTCCTCGCTGCCATCGCGGTAGTGGTCGGGGTCGCACTCGTCATCACCGCCATCGTCTACATCTCCAATGCGACTGGCGGCATCGTGCCGTTCCTCATGCTCGCTGTCGCGCCGGTCCTCACCGTTGTCTACGTCTACGTCTTCCTGTTCAAGAAGTGGCCGACGGAGTGAACTCAATACCCAAAGGTGTCACGCCATGAGGATGCGCACGCTCGGTTCAGCCGGTTTGACCGTCAGCGAACAAGGCCTGGGCTGCATGGGCATGTCGATGTATTACGGCCCGCGAGACGACATTCACAGCAAGGAGGTCATCCATCGCGCCCTCGAGTTGGGCGTCACCCTTTTCGACACCGCTGATGTCTATGGCTCGGGGCACAACGAGGAACTCGTCGGACGCACCCTCGGGTCAGAACGCACGAAGATTGTGCTCGCCACAAAGTGCGGGTTCCAACCTGACTTCTCCGTGCACGGAGACCCGAACTACATCCATGCCGCGTGTGACGCCAGCCTCAAGCGTCTCAACACCGACTACATCGACCTGTACTACCTGCACCGAGTAGACCCGACTGTGCCGATCGAGGAATCCGTGGGTGCACTGGCCGAGCTCGTGACATCAGGCAAGATCCGCCACATCGGCCTTTCCGAAGCCAGCGCCCTATCGCTTCGGCGCGCCTCGGCCGTGCATCCCATCACCGCACTGCAGAGCGAATGGTCTCTGTGGACTCGAGACCTCGAAGCCGAAGTACTCAACACCGCTCGCGAACTGGGGATCGGGATCGTCCCCTACAGCCCTCTCGGACGCGGATTCCTCACCGGAGCCGTCACCTCGGTGGAATCACTCGCCGATGACGATACTCGGAAGAAGCACCCACGATTCATCGGCGATGCCTTCGAGGCCAATACGCAACTGCTCGACCACGTGCACGCCATCGCGGCGGCCCACAACGCGTCTACGAGCCAAATTGCGCTTGCCTGGGTCTTGAGTCGAGGAAACGATGTGGTTCCGATTCCCGGCACGAAGCGCATCGTCTACCTCGAGTCGAATGTCGCCGCGGGAGACATCACATTGAGCGACGCGGATCTTGTCACTCTGGATGAGGTGTTCGCCCCAGGTGCAGCCCAGGGGGATCGCTACGGCCGACCCCATTCCTATGGCGATTCACCTGAGCCTGGCTGAGCGAGGCGCTCGCGCCCGACATCAGCCGCGATCTGTGCGAACCGAGTTGCTGCCGGGGTCCGCATTGCGGGTCCAGGCAGTCCCAGCAGAATCGATCTCGGCGGAATCGGCGGGTCGAGGGGAAGGATTCGAACATCAGGATCGGCGGTGTTGACCGCGAGTAGCGGCATGACGGCAGGCGCCAACCCGGTTCGAGCCATCGCCTGCATCGCGCCGTTGTCGTTGGTCTGGAATCGGTAGCGCACCTGAACTCCGGCGCCGCGCAGTCCCTCTTCGACAAAGGATTGTGCGGTGCCCGCCAGTTCTCCGATGATGCCGGTGCTGCTGAGGTGCTGGGCCGGCAGGGCGCTCAGCGACCGGGTGTAATCATCCGCAGCAACGACGGCAACGAACGGATCCTGGCCAAGAGGGATCGTCTCAATCTCGGGCTCACGTACCGGCCCAGCCAGAAAGGTCACATCGAGATCCCCAGCCATCAGTTGGGCGATGAGGGGCTCGTTTTCATCCTCTTCCACGACGCGCAATTGCAGATCAGGGGTTTCACCAAGGACTCGACCCACGATGGCGGGCACCAATTCGACTGACACGCTTTGGAAGGTGCCGCACGCAAGCCGTCCGCCGATTCCCGCGGTCATCGCATCGATATCCGCCCGCATCTCATCGAGGCGATCCAGCATGGACTCGCCATGGCGGAGACAAATGTGACCTACCGGAGTGAGAGCGACAGGGCGCGCACCTCCAGGTCGATCGAACACCGAGTGACCCAGGGCTGATTCCAACGCAGCGATTTGCTGGCTGACCGCAGCCTGCGAATAGCCCAGCCTGATCGCGGCGTCGGTGAAAGTTCCCTCTTCGGCAACAGCCCGTAGTGCCTCGAGATATCGAATCTCCACATTCGCCACACGCCTACCATAGCATTCACTTATAGACACGATCTATTTTCATCATTTTACACAATGGAATGACCCGGCTTATCGTGGAGACACCACAGCGGAGCGTGACCTTCACGATGACATCCGCACCGATACGAAGAAGAGGAGCACGCCATGTCCACCTTCACCCGAACCACACTGCAGTCCCTCGGCCTGCGTGTCGCCGAGGCCGGAGTCGACGTGGATCCCCAGGCGCTGTCCGCCCTCGTCGACACGGCACGCGCCACTGGAGCCTCCTCGGTCCTCATCGAGGTGCTCACGGATGAGACAGCCCCCTCGAACGTGCGCATGCGCGCCTTCGAGAAGGTCAGCTGCCACGTCGCTCGCGCGGTCTACACCCCCACTCGCGCCTCGGTCGCCATCGCAGCCTGAGGCGCCCCTCCCGAGCAATCCCCTCAAGAGCCCACCTGTCGATAGCGTTCGACTCGTGGGCTCTTGTCATATGGCGGGTAGCGGATAGTGAGTCTCCCTGTCCTCGATCCGCAGATCGCCGCTTGGCTGGACGCGGCTCCCCCTGCCAACATTGACTTCGGCGATATCTCGGCGATCCGAGCCATGTCGGACGCCTATATGCGCGAGACCGGGGGTCCTGCCCCGCGGTTCGACGACCCTCGGGTCACTCTTCGCCACGAGAGCATCAGCGGGGTCGACATCCTGACCTGGTCACCAGCGTCCACTCCACGCACCGATCGGATCGTCATCGCTGCGCACGGGGGCGGCTTCATCGTCGGCAGCGCTCTCGGTGCGGAACGAATCGCTGTTCCACTGGCCGCAGAGCACGGCGTCACGACGATCAGCGTCGTATACCGTCTCGCCCCCGAACATCAAGCACCCGCCGCCTTCGAGGACATGGTTGCCGTACTCAAGGCCGTGCGGGCTCACCATCCCCATGTGCCGATTGCGGTGCATGGCTCCAGTGCCGGGGCATGCCTCACCGCAGGACTCGCTCTCTGGGCTCGCGATCAGGGCATCGAGCTTGCCGGCCAATCGCTGAGTTGCCCCGCGCTTGATGACCGCGCCATCGACGATGTGTGGTCGCCTACCTGGACTCCCGATGCTGCTCGCTGGATGTGGCGGCACTACCTGGGTGACGCGACGCCACCGGACTATTGCGTTCCCGCTCGACATCTCGACCTCACGGAACTGGCACCAACACATATGGTCATCGCCGCACACGACACCCTGCGCTCCCAAGGATTGGAGTACGGCCAGCGATTGCGCGAGGCGGGTGTTGCCGTATCGGTTCTCGACCTGCCGGGGACTGTCCACGGCTTCGATGGACTGTTGCCCGATAGCGATCCGGCCCGGGTGGCTATCGCCGCCCAGGTTGACGCCTTGGCGACCTGGCTTGGCTCGGATAGGTCCATCCCCTGGGGACTCTCCTCCTCGTGACCGTCCTAGGCTCGATCCGTGACCGGCGTCAGAATGCGCGTTCCCGAGAGGTTCTCCGGGCCCATCGGGTTCGCCAACGGTGGCTGGTTCGCCGGGATGGCCGCGGTCGCGAGCGGATTCGATCCCGCCGAGATCACCCTGCGTCGCCCCATCCCACTCGAGATCGAACTCTGTGTCGACGGAAGCACGGTCCGACACGGCGAGGAGCTCATCGCCGAGATGCGCCCCGGACACTTCACTCGCGACGTCCCTGAATTCATCGATCGAGACACCGCACTCGACGCCGAGACGCGCACCCTCGTTCGATCGAGCCCTGAATACGGGAACTGCCTGGTGTGCGGAGTCGATCGCGAAGACGGCTACCGCCTCCGACCCGGCGCTGTCGCACGTGTCGAGGACACGGTGGCCTGCCTGTGGCGGCCAGGCCACCTGACACCACTGCTGGATCCAGCAGATGTCATCCCCGCGACCTGGGCGGCACTGGACTGCCCGGGTGTCTGGACCACCGATGCACCACGTGACCCCATGCTGCTCGGGCGCATGACCGCGTCCGTTGTGCTGCAGCCCGACCTCGACGAGGAATTCATCGCCGTGGGGCGCTGGCACGCTCGGGAGGGGCGCAAGATGCTCACCTCGACCGCGCTGTACTCCACCGACGGCCAGCTCATCGGTCATGCCGAACAGGTGTGGATCGCGATCACCGGACATCCGGTGCGCTAGGAAGTACCCATGACGGATCGTCTCGCCATGCCCATGTCTGTCGAGGCCCGATACGGGGCCGGACTCGATCGGACAATTGTCCTCGGAGGCGGCGGAGTCTGGTTCGTCGCCTGGCAGACCGGCTATCTACGCACCCTCATGAAGCTCGGTCTGGACTTTTCCCTTTCACAGCGCGTCGTCGGAACATCGGCCGGTTCGATGATGGCGAGCGTCATCACCGGGCGACGACTCGCGGCCTTCCACGCGGCGATCTCTGGGCTCGCGCGTGCTCCGCAACTCGTCTCCGCCCTTGCTCCAGCGAGTTCGCTCAGCCCTTCCCAGGATCGGGCGCTCGAGATGTTCCGCGCGGCCCAGAACAACAAGCCCGACACCATCAAAGCGATTGGTTACGCCGCTCTCGCCGCCGACACTCCGAGTGCGAGTGCACTCGCCCGCAACATCACCGTGCTGCTGGCGATGCGGCGCTGGCCTTCCGACACTTTGCACATCACCTGCGTCGACACCTACACCGGTGAACGCTGCGTCGTGACCGGCAGTGATCAGGTTCCGCTCCCCCGGGCGGTCGCTGCCAGTAGTGCCGTGCCCGGGATCTTTCCGCCGCAGCCCATCTTGGATCGACGCTGCATGGACGGCGGGGTCAGTGGTTCGGGAACACACACCGACCTGGTGGCCGGCGCCAAGCGCGCGCTGGTGATCTCGCTCACAGATGGCACAGCGGTCGAGGACACCTGGGGCACTGTCGCCCCAGGTGGAATCGCCCGACAGTTCGAGTCTCTGGCCGCCAGCGGGACCCGAGTTGCCCTACGGATTCCCCGCGGGCCGATCCCCGAGGACCTCATGAATCCGCGCGCCGTGCCCGACGCCCTCGCGCGCGGCACGGCCCAGGCCATCGAGGACTACCCTGAACTCGCGCAGATGTGGGCCTGACGGCACGATAGAACGCATGCCTGCCGCCGACACCGATGTCCTCGTCGTCGGTGCCGGGCCCGCGGGTTCGGCCACCGCCGCCTGGAGTGCTCGCGCAGGCCTCGACACGCTCCTCGTGGACGCCGAGCAATTCCCACGAGACAAGCCGTGCGGAGATGGACTCACTCCGAGAGCGATCGCCGAACTCGACCACCTGGGACTGTCCTCCTGGCTGGAAGGCCGCGCCCGCAATCGTGGACTGCGCGCGGCCGGATTCGGACAACTGCTCTACCTGCCCTGGCCGGGCGGCTCACTGCCTTCACATGGTGGGGCAGCTCCCCGCCTCGAACTCGACGCGGCCATTCGACAGGTCGCGCTCGACTCGGGTGCCTCACCTCTGGAGGGGGCACGCGTGATCGATGTCGTCATGGACGGATCCCGCGTGTCCGGTGTCGTGGTCAAGGACAAGTCGAGCACACGCACCATCACCTGCCATCGCCTCATCGTCGCCGATGGCGCGAGATCGCAACTCGGTCGCCAGCTCGGGCGCGAATGGCATCGTGACACTGCGTATGGCGTAGCAGCTCGTGCCTACGTGAAGTCTGAGCGCAGCGATGACGAGTGGATCTCCTCGCACCTGGAGCTGCGCGGCGCCGATGATCGGCTGCTCAGTGGTTACGGATGGATCTTCCCGCTGGGTGACGGCGAGGTGAATCTCGGGGTGGGGACCCTCGCAACCAACAAGCACCCCGCGGATATCAACCTGCGCAGCGTCCTGCACCACTATGCCGACGCCCAACGCGAAGACTGGCAACTCGGGGACGACGTCCGTGCGGTCTGGTCTGCGCTCCTCCCGATGGGCGGCGCCGTCTCCGGAGTCGCCGGGCCGAACTGGATGCTGGTTGGGGATGCTGCTGGCTGTGTGAATCCCCTCAACGGAGAAGGCATCGATTACGGGCTGGAGACCGGACATCTCGCCGCTCAGGTGCTCTCCTCGCACGGCCGGAGTTACGACCTATCCCTGCTGTGGCCAAGTCTGCTCCGGGAACGCTACGGGCTGGCGTTTTCCATCGCTCGGCGCCTCGCCGGACTCATCACCGTTCCTGGATTCCTTCCCACCCTGGGTCCGATCGGCATGAGATCCCAGATTCTCATGACGATCGCTCTGCGCGTCATGGGCAACCTGGTGACCCCGGAGGATTCTGACGCCATTGCCCGTGTCTGGAGGAGCGCTGGCCGCGCCTCCGTGCGCCTCGATGACCGGCCGCCCTTCACGTGACCTCCACGATCGCGATCACCGGCGCCGGGGGATTCATCGGTTCCGCCATCGCGCGGCGCTACCTCGAGCGCGGGTGGACAGTGCGCGGACTCGACATGCCTGGGGTCGCACCGATTGAAGGAACCCAGTGGATCTCCGGTGACATCCGAGACGACAAGATCGTCGATGAGTGTGTCGCTGGCGCACAACTCGTTGTTCACACAGCCGCCCTCGTGTCCGAATCGGGTGACTGGGCACAATTCCACGAACTTAACGCCGTCGCACCGAAGCGCATCGCTCTCGCCGCTCGACGGTCGGGCGCACACTCCTATGTCCACTTCTCAAGTATCATGGTGCACGGCTTCGACTATCGCGATGGCGCGAATGAGGATGACCCCTTCGATCCGGCCGATAATCCCTACTGCTGGTCGAAGATCATCGGCGAGCATTCACTCCGCGGAGTGAATGATCCGGGACGATTCCGCGTCCACATCGTGAGACCCGGTGATGTCTACGGACCCGGAAGTGAGCCATGGATTAAGCGACCACTCAGACATATGTCAGAGCGCACGTTTGTCTATGTCGATGCCGCACACTCCGTGATTAATCATGTCTACATCGACAATCTGGTGGATGCGATCGAGGTAATCGTCGACGCCGGCGATGAAGCCGCTGGCCAGGCTTTCATCGTGACGGACGGTCAGCGCACACTCATGAGGGACTTCTGGGGCTGGTTTGCCGAGCGCGGTTCACGACGTCGACACCCCGAACTCCCAGGCTGGGTCGCAGAGCCAGCAATCGGATCGCTTTCCCGAATCCTTCCTAGGGGCATTACGCAACGACTCGACCTCGACCGTCAATCGATCCGCTATCTGCGCCGCCGAGGCACTTTCGACACGAGCCGCATCCGATCACTTGGGTGGTCGCCGCGCGTCGGACTTGACGAGGGCCGGGAGTTGACTCTGCGAGCGCTCACCGAAGCAGGGATCACCTGGTAACTACGCCCACCGATCGACGCGGCGCAGCTGCGCACTCCGAATCCGGTCACCCAACCCACGCTATCCACAAGCCGTTTCGTCGTTCAAGGTCCCGGCCTGGAGGCTTTAGAGTGGTGACATGACCGAGGATCCGTCCCAGGCATTGCTTCCAGGTCGCATGGGCATGCTCGTGCGCCTGCAGGCTCAACCCGGGCAGCGAGCGGCCCTTCTCGACGTCGTCAACCGCTATACCGACGGCCTGTCCGAGGAACCGGGGACAGAGGTGTTCATCGTGCACCTCGATCCTGATGACGCTGACATCGTCTGGCTGTATGAAATCTTCCGCGATGAGAATGCCCAAACGGAGCATCGAGCTGCGGAAGGCTTCGCCACATTGATGACCGAGATGCCAGAACTGCTCGCGGCGCCCCCAGGGGTGCTGCGGATGGATCCCCTGCGCCTGTCGATGCAGCAGGCCATGCTCGACGAGGAATGGGAACTGTAAAAAACCCATCCGTGTTCCGGTGAAGGGATCACCCACTTCCCGGCATAGACAGGGTATGAGCGACAGCACCGACGCCAACCGCCCGACCGACTCAGTGGATCTCGCCCGGCTCACCGCCGCTGACCCCGCCTCGAGCGCCGCCGATCCGGACCTCACCGCGCTGCGGGAGCGGGTGCTCGCCGAAGCCCAAGACGAGGCACAGTCACCCGGCCGTGACCGCCGACGGCTGATCGAGTTCGGGGTCGCCGCGGCAGTCGTGCTGCTGGCTGCGGGAACCCTCGCCGGGCTGGCCCTCGGTCGCGCCACCGGGAACGACCCCATCCTGGCGATCGCCGACGAGACCGTCGACGTTCCCGCCGTTAATAGCGAGCCTGCTGTCGCTCCCGATCGCATGATGTCGCCCGGATCCGGAGCCCCAATGGTCGAGAATGCGGCAGCGACGAGCATGATCTGGCCCGGCTACGCCGAAGGCTTCGAGCCGGCTCCTGGCCTCAGCGACACCCCCGGAACCGCCGATGGATACAGGCTGAACGGAGAGAGCGTCGATCGGGGCGTGCTCGCCGAGCAACTTGCTGATGTGTTCGGTGTCGCGGGTTCAGCAACCGAAACCGACGGGGTGGTCACGGTCGGTTCGCCGGATGGATCTGGCCCTTCCGTGTGGGTCTATAACGACGCGAGCGTGTCGTGGTCGTTCGCGAACAACACTCGAGACCCGTGGGCCTGTTCGGACTCCGCTACGTCCAGCGGGGGTGCCTCCGTCGATGGGGAACCGGGGAGCATCGAACCCTACATTTCGGAGCCTGGAGTTCCTGAGCCCTGTGTTCTCGAGGGTGAGTCCATGCCCGAAGCGGAGGCAGTCGCTATGGCTGAGCAGATCCTGAGCGCACTCGGAGTTTCTGCGTCACCCGGTCTCGACGTGGGGATCGACTGGGAGTCCTTCGACGACGGCGCGGTGACGACGGCTACCGCGTGGCAAACGATCGATGGCGAGCGAACCCAGCTCAGTTGGTCGATCACCTTCGATGCGCAAGGTCCCCTCTGGGCGAACGGTTTCGCTGCTGGATTGCAGGTGGTGACCGACTATCCCATCGTCGGAGCTCGGACCGCAGTCCTGCGCTCAGCGCAGCCACAGTGGAGGGCCTTCGGCCCGACTCCGGTTGATCCCGTCGTCATGCCGATGGACATGCCCCGCGTGCTGGACGATGACCCGGTCGACTCGACGACGAGCCCAGCGGCAGGCACACCCGCATCCGATGACATCCCGATCGTGTGGGACCCCGCTGTGGTGACTGATGCGGAGGAGACCCTCGCGCAGTACTGGGGCCCCGACGGGCAGTTCTGGTTGCTTCCCGGCTACCGCCTCAGCACAGCTGAGGACCGCGGCACCTGGGTGATCATCGCGGTCGACCAGTCCGCGGTGACCTTCACCTCAGCTCGCTGACGCTATCTGTAGGCTCATCGGTGCTTGTCGTCCTTGGACGTCGGGCAAGGAGGGATGGCCGAGCGGCCGAAGGCGACGGTCTTGAAAACCGTTGAGGCGGTGTCCCCGTCTCCGTGGGTTCAAATCCCACTCCCTCCGCCGATAGCCCTTCTTCGGGTAGATCGGGCCCTGATCGAGCTCGATCCACCCGGAGAATTGCCCGAGGTACGACGGCCCCCCGCGCCGATACCATCCGGCTATGGGCAAGGCCGGGCGTATCGCGATCACTATCACCGCGATCGTGCTCGCCTTGCTGATCCCGAACCTGGTCCTTGCACCGATGGGAGCACCGGCTGCAGGGAGTCTGATCGGACTCGCGGGTCTCGGCATTGCCATTGCAGCGGCATCGGCTGGGACCCGTCCGGCACTCCTGGCTGCACTCCTCTTCGCCCCCGCCACCCTCCTCATGACGGTAGATCAAGGGAACCCGACCTTCGGAGTTGTCGCTCTCGTGGCTGTTGCCGCCGCAATCGGATTGACAGCGCGGCGGGGGTGGAACAAAGCCTTCGTTCTGACCGGCATCGCGAGTGCTTTCATCGCAAGCGAGTGGACTCCCCAGGAACCCTTGACCGATCCCTTCATCTTCGCGTTCGTCATGGCGCTCTACCTCGTCGTCGTGGCACTCGCCGTGGGGGAGATCAACAAACGCCTTCTGCCCCCCGGCAAGTCCGCGGATCTTCCCTGGGAACGCGTTCTCGCCTACACCGGTGTCCTAGTTCTGTCGACGATCACCACCGCTCTCATCGCGCTGGGGGGCGACTGGGGGCACACTGGCGGATGGCTGATCATGACACCCTTCATCGTCATCCAGCCCTCCGCGAGGGATGGTTGGCGTAAGGCCCTAGATCGGTCGATCGGCACACTCGTCGGCTTCGCCATTGCCTACCTTGCTGCCGCGGTCCTCGGGAGTGGTACCGCCCTGATGATCGTGGGATATGTCTTCGCTATCGCCACCGCCATCGCCCTGGTGAAGAAGTGGCCCTACGCCCTCTATGCGACGGTGCTCACTCCGGCCATCGTGATCCTCGAAAGCGCCGGCCGAGATGTCGATCAGACCGGTGACAACCGGATCATCGCCACCCTTCTCGGCGTCGGAATCTCCCTAGTTGCGACGGCCGTCGTTCTCCTGATCTTGAATCGACAACTCATCAGTGGGCGTCACCTCAGGAGCAACGATGTCCACCCATGATCTTCTTCGCCTGATTGTTATCGACATCGCGGTTATCGCGGGGCTGTCCATCGTCATCGGGGCGACAGCTCCCCGTTGGCCTGATCGCTGGCTGGATTGTGACCGTGGTCCTCTGCGTTGGAGTTTTCCTCGAAAGGAATTGACATTTCGTACACTCGGTGTGACCTGGATGGCTCAGCATCTCCCCGAGTTGGGAGCCATTTTCGGTGGGGCAAGCAAGGCGACACTGCCGGGTCGTGATGCTGAGAGCCTCCAGCGCTATCTCATCGAAGTGCGACGAGGCGAATGG
>Ga0075480_10001563_pt1 | contig 14576 bp, 16 predicted proteins | sample DEB08_DNA_7_FD_81590 | JGI IMG/M metagenome (GOLD analysis project Ga0075480, IMG submission 81590) | Aqueous microbial communities from the Delaware River and Bay under freshwater to marine salinity gradient to study organic matter... | ecosystem: Environmental > Aquatic > Marine > Coastal ... | reverse complement strand
TGGTAATTAAGTTTAGTCCACGGAAAGATGAAGTACCAACAAGAGTTCCTTCATTGTAGACAAAAATACCTTCACTAAAGGATGGTTCAAACTCAACCCACTTAACACCAGTTACGTCTTTAGTTAAGAATGCTCCAAGAACACCAGGATTATTGAGAGAGTCATACAACTGACTGTGCAGTCGCATGTTACCCTGAACGTCAAGAGTCTGTGTTGGTGCTGTAGACCCGACCCCAAGGCGACCATCAGAAGATCTAATGTTCAGAACGTTCTCATCAGGACTTTCGCCAACATAAAATTCTTGTGTTACAGTTAGAATACCAACTTGCAGGAATTCTAACTCTTTTTGTATATCTACATCTCCAGTAAATGTAGTAATACCATTAAATATGGCATTACCATCAAATTGAACATCTCCAAATTTTTCGGTTATTCCTGATTCAAAGTCATAATACAGTCTACCAAAGACATAAACATCTTTATAGAACTTTGCGTCCTCATTAAATATGGTCTCTTGACCAAATACTGATAGATCTTGTCCTTCTTCTTCCATATCTAACCTCCTCTTATCCTAAGAATGGGAGTTTGATTGGCGATGCTCCACCGATCAGTTTAAGTAGAACATCAGCACCGACAAAACTACCAGAGAATGCTTGACTTACTAGATCGATTGCAAAACCTTTAGCAACATTACCAGAAGTTGCTGCTATATCCATCTGATTAGAAGTCACAACAACTTTGTCATCAGAGGTGAAAGTTATATTTCTACCTGCTTTTAGATCAAGATCTTCTGTCGCTTCAATGACAATATTAGGACCTTTGATTCTTACAGCACCATTACCATCTGCTTGAATTACAAGTTCTCCAGTCTTAGCAACAATAGTTACATCTTGACCTTTGTCTGCTTCATTCTTGGCACCACCAACAATTTCAATGGATCTATCATTAAAAACTGACCAAGTTCCATCAGCAGATAAAAATTCTGCATGTTTATCCTCATCATCAGTGTAGGAATAGAGAAGATATGAAAGTTTACCCCTCTCCCCAAATTGAGGATTATCTGCATCTATTCTAAAATGAGGACCTAAGGAAATATACTTCCTTGCTGCATGATTACATTTATCTGCTGGTTTTGTCATTAGCTAATACAATCGATAACTTGTTGAACATCACCAGTAACTTCTGGAGTATCCAATACTGGTCGGACTCTTGCACCAGATCCAGTATCACTTATTATTCTAATTGATGGTAGATCTTTTACTATATTGATATTTATCGGTTTTAGAGAGACGATAGATCCTTTATCAGTCTTGATCGCATACTCTGTTCCGTTGTCATCAATGGCAATATCATCATCGTTGTATCCAATACCAGGGAAGTCTACAACAGTATCAACTACAGCGACATCTTCTTCTTCTCCTGGAGGATAACCCTCTCCATCAGAAACTATGTAAATTGATGTAATTTGACCTTGATCATTGATAATTGATCTAGCAACAGCACCATATCCCTTATTGCAATTATCTGCAATGTGTATAAATGGTGGGAACTCATATCCCTGACCAGGATTTGTTATTTTAACCCCAATGACACTAGCAGTTGCATCAGTTGCTGATCTAACAATAGTTCCCATGATTGCTTCTGCAGCACCACCCGAACCATTGCCGCCAAAAATAGTAATTAAAGGTTTATTGCAGTCAGTTGGATAACCTCCATAACAAGCAGAGAGAGGATTACTGAAATTGCCAAAGTCAGGTATATCAGTTAAAGATGATGCCAATTCATTTCCAGCATCAAGAATGTTCTTAAGTTCATTCTTTAAGTCTACTGCAGGATTCTTTCCTAGAGTAATCGTAGTTTTTACACCTTGACACTTATCTTTATTCTGATTGCATCCAAACAATGCTGCAATACCAGCAATAGCTCCAATAGTGCTTCTAAGTAAATTGGCAACATTGAACCCAGCAGACAAGATTTTCGAAATTGCTGCTAAAGGACCATCCAAGAAACTTGCAACTTGATTGATAATCTTATTAAGAATTGATCCAACAAACTGATCTGCAACACAACTTACAAAATTAGTAATGTTGTCTACAACAGAATATAGCATGTTCTCAATAGTTCCATACAATATATTTGTTACGTTACCAACTAAGCATGATAGTGCTTTTTCTAGTAGATTGGTTGGTACTACCATTGCTGTCTGCGCTGCTACACCGCCAAGGTGTGCTGCAACTGGATTTCCACTAACAGCAAGAATCTTTGCAAATACTGATCGATATAAAAACTTCAATCCTTCTTTAACAAGACCAATAAGTTTATCAGTCAACCATTGGACCATTTTTCCAACGATCTTGTTCGCATCCTTTAATATATTCTTAGCAACTCTTCTAATTTCTCTTCTTGCTCTTGCTACGTCATTTTGCAAGTTCTCAATTTTTTTAATGAAGTTATTGATTGTTTTTGTAATATTATCAATAGCAGTATCATTACATGCGTTCGCTGGAACTAACTCGTCCCCGATACCAGCAGCTGCTGCAACCCCATTTGTCTTTTTAGCATTTGACTCAGAGCGAGCAGATGGAGATTCTTGTGATGCCGCGCTTCCTGTCTCATTATTTTCTGCAGCAGCTAGAGTTCCACTACCAGGAGTTGAGTTTGGTTTCGGAACATCTCCAGTATAACCAGTAAAAGGAACAAATGGTCCTTTGTATTCGCCAGCAATGGAAGCAACACTAGTATTACCAAAAGTTCCGCTTATAACGGGAACTTGAGCATTGTCGCCATCTAGAAAAAATCCAAATACTACATCCCCAGGAGATAATGCTACACTGGCAGCATTGTTTTGCTTTCCACTACCAGCAGTTGTAGGTAGAAGAACGTTCGCCCAAGGAAGTTCATCATTAGCAAGTTCAGACTCGTAGAATGGGTGATATCCCATAATACGAACACGATACCTATTTCCCCAACCTTGTGCGCCCTGATTATGAAATGGTGCAGGAGGAAGTTGACCGACCCACCAACGGAATCCGTCTCTACCTAAAAAATTACTTTGTAATAGTGATTCGTCTATCATTACTCTCTAGCTTCTAGATTGCTGCCAAAAGTATCTCTTACCAACTTCATAGACGTATACGAATGTTCAGTAGTATAATAATGACATAGTTCCTTAATCATATATAGTCCACTTTGTTCATCGTCAACTTGAGACTTATCCTTCTCAGATACTTTAGGGAAAGAACACTTGATTACATCTCCTGCAACTAAATTACTATTCAAAGGAACGGTCATGTTTAGGATTTGAGTAAAGAGAGTATTATATCTCATTACTGATTGAGACTGATATTTTTCTTGATCCGCGTTAACTTTTCTAGCATCAGTATCCTTTGGAGTCTTGTGAAAAGTTCCAACATCAAGAACTGAGGTAAAGATCCTGGTTGGAACTTCACCAAGATCTTTTCCGTCTAAATCGTCTGATAATTTTGGTAATTTAAAATCTTCTCCTAAGTTATTTACTTTATCTTTGTAATCAGTAAATTTAAAAACTCCTTTTTGGGGATCTGTAAATGTGCCAGTATAGGGATTGAAAAAAGTTCTGTAACTCGAATATGCACCTAATTTTAGTTTCTCTATAAGATTCTGATTCTTCTCAGTAGTATACTTTAAAATTTTGAAATCATTAGATATCTTTTTTCCAGACTCATCAAATCCTTCTACGGTTTCTGAATAAAGATAAGCAGCAACTGGACTTTGCATAATTAACTTATCAATAGATTTAAAATTGTATCCATTTTGGGTTTGATAAAATAAAAATCCAGCAGTAGCATCCCCAGAAATATTAGGCACTGACTTAGATGCTAACCATGTCAAAACGGTAAATGGTTTACGCATATTGCCAATAAACCCATACTTATTACTAGTCTTTTCAACATTAATCTGCTGAGGAGAAAGTTTTAGTTTTTCCTTTAATATAGTCTCTACTGATGAAGAAATAGGGTTTCCAGGATCATATCTTCCCCCAACCCTAGAAGTCTCATTAGTAATCGCCGCTCTAGATGTCAAGTGTAATGTGAATATTTCTCTTTGAGAATTTGATATAACATTACTGATACTAGACACATATAAGAAAGTGTCTTCGTCATTAAATTCAAGATCTTTATTTGTTTGAGAGTTTGCTTCAATTGTTATCTTGACTCTTTCCCCTCCTCTGAGAGGTAAACCATTATAAACGCTCATCAACTCACCCTTTGCTTCTCCGTCATCATTTGCTGGAGCAATAGTTTGGTTAGCATTAACCAAGACCATTTTTGCTGTTATGGTTGGAGAAAAAACATCTTCAAAGTACTGAAACTCGACAAGAGAACCAGTCAAATCTACAGTTCTCTTCTTATCATTAGACTCTATAGTTACTTCTTTTATTCTAGACTCTTGAGTTGACATTATAGGTAAGCGAGATCAGTTATAAATTTTTGCTTCATAAGTCTATTTAACACATCACCCTCAGGCAAAGGAACTGAGGCAATCATTGAAGATCCTTTTGAACTTGATGCTATTTTTTGACTTTCCGCAGGTCTAGTATCAACTACAGGAATGACTTGTCTAGTTTGTGTTGGTGTCAATGATGCCTGTAAATCTGTTCCAGAAACAGTACTTGCAATAGAACCCTCAGCACCATGAGAAACTGTAATCCCATTTGTTCCTAAAATTTCTGCTTCTCTACCATAACCACCCCTCATGTAAACTTCACCAACTTTGAAGGGGAACTTAGTTGCAGATCCTGGTTGCCCTGGGAACGTTCTCTTGACTTTAGAATTTAACTCCTGTATATCAACAGCAGCACTACTTCTCCTTCCATGAGCTTGCTGCTCTGCTGCAATTATTTGTTTAAGTTTTGCATCTCCAGGATCTTTGCGTATTGTTTGATTGATACTTCCAAAGTGTACATGAGATCCTCTAGCAAGCATTGCCTTTGCTGCATGGAAAGCAACTTCTCTAATGCCTGCTAGGTTTTCTGGAGTATTGGCACCACTCTTAGAATCAATATGGAAGTGTGTCGCATATTGCATTTCAGTTGTACCAGATCCCCCCTGAATAAGTCCCCCTCTTTCATTCATCCTTTGAGGAATTAAACTCATACTAGAACTAGTAACTCTAGGGGCAGGAGTAGGAGCAGGAGATCTTCGTCTTGCTGCCTTCCTTGCTTCTGTAAGATAAGTTTTATATGCACCTGACGTATAAACACTCCATGCACCCAATCCTTGAGATTTTAAAATTGCATAAGCTGCTTTAGCATTAGTCAGAGGATCTTTCAACTCTTCATTAGAAGATAAACCAAATTTTTCTCTTCTTTCCTCACCAAGCATATATCCTGGTTCATCAAGCATATTAACTTGCCATAATCCATAAGAATTATCTGGGTACTTTGGATTATGTGCTTCACTATTTCCTCCAGATTCTGCTAAAGCAATAGCAACCATAGTTGGAATCTTGTCTTCAGGAATACCTGCCTGTCTTGCAACCTGTGCTATTTGATCGGCAGTTAGTTTACCTCTACCAACTGTAGAAGTTTGCTCCTGACTTTGCTGAGTTTGTTGAGTTTGTTGTTGACTCTCTTGCTGCCCTCCTTCAGGAACTGTCTCAGTCAATGGAGTAGAAAAAAGTTTCCCTGTCTCGTCAATGGCAGATCCCATTTGATCAAGACTACTTTGCATTTCTTGGAATGACTTTTCCAATCTTCCTTTAGAATCATTAAAATCAAATGTAGCAAGATTTGTAATGAATGACCCTGCTATTCCTAATAGATCTCCAGGAAGTTTTATAAATCCATCAAACCAACTTTTTGCCAGACTACCAAGTCTTCTTACTCTACGAATAAATTCTATTCCCATCCTATACAACATAGGACCTGCTTTTATCAACCAACCAACAGCGAGAATTCCCACTGCTTTCATCAATCTACCAAAAAATCCGCCCCCTCCTGCTGCGATTCCTGAAGTTACGGCAGAACTTGGTGTTATGTTGTTTATCTGTGCTGCTTCAACTTGAGACTCAGCATCTCTTCTTCTCTTATTTGCTCTTCTTCTATTGAAGAGTTGTTTACTTCTGAATATAGCATTTGCTTTTATTCTTGTCGTCTTAGCAAGAGTTCTTCTTACATTCGTAGCAGTTGTTGTAGTTTTTTGCAAACTAGTCTTCATCCCGCTAAGAACGGATTTCATTCTTGACGTAGATGTTGATCTGCTAGGTGGTAGTAATGCGATTGCCATATCAGTCTACTACGTTGTATACCAGTTTAGAGTACATGGTATAGAAATTATCAGTATTTGATGAAGGTATTTGAGGTGTATCAAATCCAGATGAAGAGTCTGGTTCCGAAGAATCTGGTGTTTGAGATTGTTGCGGAATTAACACTGCTTCTGGTGGCATCTCTTGCAAAGGTCCCAAATCTTCCATTGAGAATTTTGCTGTAGGTTGAATGCTCTCTGGAGAAAGAGTGGTCTTTCCTTCTGCAGCAGATTCTGCTAGAGATTCAATTTTAGGATCTACATTTATAGTATTTGTACCTCCATTATCTGCTTTACCTCCATCCGCCATTCTCTTCACTTCAAGTCCAAGTCTAGCTACTGCGAATGGCGTACCGAATCCAGGTATCATAGAACCAACATTTAATAGTCCTCCCAATATGTCTCCCTGAGAAAAATCAGATAAAGCAAATGCACCACCTGCAATTACATTTAGTCCTGGGATAAATCTACTCAATCCTCTTCCAGCAAGTCTTCCTCCTCCTCTACTAAGAAGTCCGCCAAGTCCTCTTCTAGTTCCTTGAACTACTGCTCCACCACTGGTAGTTACTCTGGCACCACCTCCTACTACATTTCTGGCAGTAGTTGCCAATCTTGCTCCTTGAGTACCAGTTACTGTTGCTCTAGAAAATCCTGGCAACTTTCTTAAAAGACTTAATCCAAGTCTACTTAATACTCTGAATGGTAATAATAAAATCTTTGCAGATAGACCAGCAATTTTAAATGCCAATCGACCCAAAATTCTACCAAGGACACTAAATCCAAGAGTTGCTGCTAATAAAACTGCTCCAATTTGTATGAGACTGTTTCTAAGATTTTTCTTTAATTCTTCAAATCTCTTAGTTAATCCCTTTCTTCTTGCGTCAAATAAAGCAATACCCGCTTTAGTTAACCAACCACCAAGAAGAAATCCTAAAGCAGTTTTTATCCTTTCAAATATTCCTTGTGCTCTTGATATAATTGCCTGTACTGGTTTTAGAAGAGATGACTGTAGTTTTTTCTCTAACTCGTCCTCTCTACCAGTTCTTAATGCTTCATTAGCAAGTTGTTCTTCCTGCTTATTTTCTTGCCTTGCTTTCTCTGCTTCTAGTAGTTGATTCCTAGTTACAGAATTTGCAACAGTATTTACAGTTCCGCCAAGATCTTGTACCTTTGCTGCAATAACTCTAACACTATCTGATAGAGTTCCGATATCTTGTTCGTTTCTTCTTACAATGGCAGTAGTCTGAGGAACAATAGCAGCACTAGATCTAACTAGACCTCTTCCTCCGCCTCCACCACCAAAAGCAGAGGAAGATACGTTTACACTCCTAAACATCGCAATTCTTTCCCTTTTAGAAAGGTAAGAACCTGTTAGTGGATTTACTCCTCGTTGTGCGATGACTCTAGGATCTTCAGCCATTACTTATTCCGTTCTTAAGATTTTCTTCCTCAATGTATTGTGTTAAGAGAGTTACATAAATTTCTCTCTCCCAGGGGATCATATTTTCCAGCTCTGTTAGTGAGTATTTATGATGCTGCACGAGGGCGAAATTGGTTTTAAAGTATGACTCAAGAGTTTCATGAGCCATCGCTACCCGAAAAAAGATGCAAGTCCTTCTAGAACAACATCACTCTCAACGCCAGTGTTAGGATTCCTAACTTTTACTGAATGCGAAAGTCTAGGCATGGTTTCGAAAAACTTTTCAACTGCCTGGAACTGTTTTGAATTAAGTTGTTCTAGGAAAGCAAACAATTCTTTTTTAGTGCAATCAGAAGCACTCCATGCTTCATCTTGACTGAAAACTTGTTCGATACATCCAGAAATCAATTCAAAGGTTTCATCAACAGAAACGTCAGTTTGATTGAAGTTTGACTTGATGAACTGATCCAATGATGGATACTTCATTCTCATTGTGTAGTTATCATCAAGAACAATATCTCTACTGTGTGCTTCATCAATTTCAATCTTGATCTCATCCAAATCAATTCCAATAGGAACTTGAGTTTGTTCATCATCAGGGCAAGTAATCAAGAGATCAACAGATTCTCCAACAGATTTACCTCTAACATGCAGGAATAGATACTCGATCTCAAAAGTAGGAAGTTTATCGACCTTAATACCTCTTGTAAGAATGCAGTTTGAAAGAACGTCCTTCACTGCTCTGCCAATCTGCTTCTCATCCTCAGACTCCATTGCAATGATGAGAATTTTTTCTTCTTTTACAAGAAAAGGTCTATATTTGATTTTCTTACCAGTGACAGGCAAATCCAACTCATATGTTGGTGTAGAAATTACAGGTAATGGCATAACCTAGAATGATATCAGTAAAATTATTTATCGGTATTTTCGCCAGCAGTCAAACCATCTTTGGTCTTGGCACCAAATGTTACGGTCCCATACTCACTTCTATTTTTACCAGACCAGGATTCTGTTTTTATCTTAGCATCAGTAGCTTCTGTTAAATTTGCTGGTTTAACGCCAACATAATCCCTAGCTTGAGGTTCTTTATTATTTTCATTACCTCTCTTCTGATCAATACTATTAATTCTTCCAGAAACATAACGAGTATATTCGAAACTAGCAGATGCTACCAAATTTCTGGATTGATCATAACCAACACTGACGGGAGATACTGCTCTTGGAAATAATCCAAAAAATGTATATTCTATACTATTAAGATAGTCTCTTTCAAACTTCGTAATCTTAGTTTGATCCATCTTATAAGTGTCTGGATACTGCATCTTCGCAAAGTAATTTGGATCTGCTTGCGAAAATCCTCCAGAGTTTTTTGTTTCATTTTGTGGATTATATGAACCGCTGTTCATAAATTCCATCCAGTGTTCTAAGAACTTTATGACCTTATAATCTTTATCAACATAAAACTCCATATTAATAGGAGTATATAATCTTGTATGAGCAAACTTTTCAGTTACTCCTGAAAAATTACCAGTTACGTTAACAGTTGCATTTGAAGCAAAAGGTAATGATGCGCTATAACATAGTAACCCTAGATCACCACCAATGAATCTCTGGTCCACACCCCTTGAAGACAAGTAACTTGCTAATGGTCCAGGAGCTGCGCCAAAACGAACTTCATAATGAGATGTCTGTGCAAGATTCGTAAGAGTCCTTTTGAAATCGCTTATTTTTCTAGGAAGTGGTGCTGACAAACTAAATACCTAGTATGATTCGTTATTGTTATTTAGATGGCATATTCAGGAAAATATCAACCATCATTTCCAAAAAAATACAAAGGAGATCCAACCAATATCATTTACAGATCTCTTTGGGAAAGAAAGTTCATGAGATACTGTGACCTGAATGAAAATATTTTAGAATGGGGAAGCGAAGAAATTATTGTACCATATCGCTCTCCCGTTGATAGAAGAGTTCATAGATACTTTCCAGACTTCTATATTAAGATAAAGGAGTCAAACAATATAATCAAAAAGTATCTGATTGAAATCAAACCAAAGAAGCAAACAGTTCCCCCAAAGAAACCTCAAAGACAAACAAAAGGTTATCTTAGAGAAGCATATGAATATGCCAAGAACCAATCGAAATGGGCAGCAGCAAGAGAATATTGTGCTGATCGCGGTTGGGAATTCAAAGTCATTACCGAAATCGAATTAGGGATATGAGTCGCTTATCGAACCTGGTAAAAAAGAAAATCGGCGGAGAAGATCCCGACGATACAATGGAAGACGTTATGGAAGCGTTGGGTACTGAGTCCCAATCAGTGCCAGAAGTCGGAAAGTATTATACTTTTGTATATTCTCCCAAAACCCCAAACATTCAATATGACGAATTTCCTTTAGTTGCAGTTACTGAAGTATTCTCATGGGGATTTAGAGGTTTGAATTATCATTGGCCAGGTTTCCGACAGTATACCTACCCAGAAATTGTTGGAGGAACATACAATATTGAAAATGGAGAAGAACTTGAAGATGCTAAAAGATTGTCATATGGAAAAAAGCGTCTAAATAACTAAAAAGTTGCTATAAATGGCAGTACAAGACCCAAGAGAAATATCCAGGCAAAAGGGACTTGGAAAAAACTATAGCGGATCAACAAAACCCGCTACAGAAACTGCTGAACAAACTTCAAGCACATCTGGCAAAACATCGGGGAAAGACGGTCCAAAGATACTGAGATATCCTTTTACGAAATTAGATAAATCTGACGATTACCTGAAAATACAAATATTTGAATTTACACCTCCAGGTTTAGAATTTGCTGGTGGTGGAGGTTCATTAAGATTAAGAACAAGCGACGAAGCTCAACAAACTGGAAAAGATAAAAATTTAGCAACAATAATACTACCAATACCAGAAGGTGTTGCCGATAGTAATTCTGCAAGTTGGGAAGCTGGAGGACTAAATCCAATAGCACAAGGTATTGTTGCAGCATCAAACGCTTTTTTAAGTGGTGCAGAAAATGCGGACCTGGGAGAATCTGTTAAAAAACTATACTCATCAGTAGAAGGTATGGTTAAATCCGTCACAAACACTGGCGGAAAAGCAGCACAAGATCTAGTGTCTGGATACACTTCTGGTTTGGTTGCTAATGTTCTTACTGGATCTAGTGTTGGTGCAGTAGTCGGAAGAAGTAGCGGTGTAGCAATCAACCCGAACCAACAGTTACTATTCAATTCTACAGTTGGCAGAACCTTTCAGTTTGGATGGGACATTGTTCCAAGAAATAAAAAAGAAGCAGATACGGTAAAAGAGATTATTAGAACTTTGAAAATAAATATGGCTCCTACTAGAGATACTGCCAACACTGTCAGTGGTGTATTTTTAAAGTCTCCAAAAGTTTTTAAATTGCAATATATGAGTGGAGCAGATACGCATCCATTCTTAAATAGATTTAAAATCATGGCGTTGACAGGGATGGCAGTCAACTATACGGGTTCCAATACTTATGCAACCTATGATGACGGAACACCTGTTCATATGCAATTAACACTAGGATTTTCAGAACTTACTGCTATTTACAGCGGAGATTATAGTCAAGGACAAGGAAAAGGAGGAGTAGGTTACTAATGAGTTACTTTAGAGAAATTCCAGATATTGAATATCCATCATTTCTTAATGATAAGAATTCTTCCTTAGACTTTATTAGGGTAAAGAATTTATTTCGTAGAGTAAAACTAAGAGATGATCTAAAGAACGTATTCACTTTATTCAACAACTATGTCATAAAGGATGGTGCGCGTCCAGACAGTGTTGCTGAAGAAATTTATGGAAATCCAAATTATGATTGGGTTGTAGTTGTAAGTGCTGGGATCATTAACCTCAGAAATGAATGGCCCCTATCGAACTATGAACTTTATAATTACGCCTCTAAAAAATATGGAACTGAACTTAATGCAGTCAAGCACTATGTTACCAAAGAAGTCAGAGACAGTAACAATAGATTGATTCTTCCTGCTGGTAAGATTGTCGATGGTAATTTTACTATTCCAGATCCAGCAAATCCTTTACTAAACCTAGCGCAAAGTAAAGTCGTAACTCCTGTAACTAACTTTAGTTATGAGACAGAGGTTAATGAAGAAAAGCGTCGTCTCAGAATCCTAAAACCAAGTTATGTCGAAACTTTTGTTGATGACTTTAAGTCTATCATGAAGTACACCAAGTCTTCCGAGTACATCAACAAAACTCTAATCAGAACTACAAATCCAAACATCAAGTCGCCATAAAAAAGGGGAGTTAACCTCCCCTAAAAAGATTGATATAAGCTGCTACAACAAGTAGTGTCAAGCAGATTTGGTTATAGTTCACTCTTCAGCGAGTTTGGCGAAGTAAGACATTGCATCATCCTCATCATCCTCATCGACAGAGGAACGAGTAGGTTGCAGATCGTTCAGTTCATCGCGCAGGTTCTGAGGCATTTCGCGTACAGGACCGCGACGCTCTGCTTCGAATGCTTGCTCTTCTTCGACAGTTTCCTGGTCTTGGAAGCGGGGAGTGCCCTTGTTACCGAGCACATAGTCCATGCGCTTCTTCAGTTCCTCGTAGGTCTTGAACTGCTCAGGAGCAACGAAGTCTTGCAGGGAATACTGCTTCTTCCAGACTGCTTCCATGGCGTCGTCATCATCCAGGAGTGCTTCCTGACGTGCAAACTCGGAAGAGTCATAGTTGCGGTAACCAGCAACATTCTTTGCCTTCAGTTTGAAGTTAGCACCTTGCCAGAAGTCGAACGGATCGATTGCTTCCTCATCTTCGAACTCGGGTTGCATTGCAGCAGTCAGTTTGTCAAAGATCTTCTTGCCGAACTTGTACAGGAAGACTTTACCTTCGTTCTCAGGATTTGCAGGATCCTTGACAACATAGATGTTCGAGATGTAAGTCAGTTTACGCTTCTGCTTACGTGCCATTTCTTTACCAGCATCCGTGCCGTTGTTCCACAGCATGGAGTTGTACTCAGACACGGGGTCTTTCTGACCGAGTGTGGTGAGAGAGTTCTCGATGTACCAACCACCAGGACCTTGGAAGGCATGGGAGTACAGTTTGACGAACGGCAGGTCTTCGCCGTTAGGTGCAGGGAGGAAACGGATGACGGCATAACCATTGCCGCTCTTGTCGCACTCCAGTTTCCAGAGACGGTCATCACCAGAAGACGAACCATTGTTGTTCATCTTTTCAACTTCCTTGACCAATTTTTGGGTCAGGGAACCAAGCTTAGATTGCTTTTTAAGGTCTGCGAAAGACATTTGGATTACCTCGGATTAGTTTGGATTCGGGGGATTTACTCGGATAGTATAGCAAGGATGCTCTCAGGCGTCAACGTATGCTTTGAGAGATTCGATGGTTGCACTCATACTACTGAATAAATTTTGCATGTCAGTGTCTGGTGGGAATCCCATCATGGCAACCGACTTGCGTAGGTTCTCTTTCATTTCGACCGCTTCAGGATCGTCTGAAAGGGACAACCTAGTATACATCACTCTTTGCTTTTCGAGCAAAGTCTGCAACATGTCGATGTGTTCTAACTTGTCCTCTTTGGACATGCCACCAAAGGAAAGAAGACTTCCGTAGATTTCTTCCTGTAGTTTATTGATTTTTTTCAGTTCTTCTTGAATAATATCTGATTTAAAAAAGTCACTCATCTACCAAGTCCCGCAATATTTTTTTGTAGTTAAACACATCAATATTTATGAATGGTCCGTATTTTTTTAGTTTCAAACTGACGGTTTCCCACACTGGATCATTCAGTTTTTTGTCAAAACTTTTTGAAAAACCGAAAATTCTGTCGTAGATCACTAAGTTTTCTAGCGACAATCTGCCGCTTAGATACTCTTTGAGAATCTTCGGATGACCCTGAGAACAGTCGAATAGACTCTCCAATTCGTTCTGAGAGAGCAATTCGTTGCTTTGTTCTTTGAACAAGTAGGTAGAACTCTGTTTCCTTTTCCTCCATTCGGCGTAGGTCCTTTCGCCAGAATTGATAATTTCGCCAATCCATAGGTTTTGCGGGTTGTCAGCAGCAGAAAAATTAGATACGAGAAAATCTACAACTTCTTCGTCAGAGTACTTTCGAGAAGTCTTTTCAAACCAATACTTATCCTTACGCTTATTAAAAGAAGTTAGACTTGCCCTAGTCTTTGCTCCATATTTAAAAAAGTCGTACTTTGGATTTGTAAAATGGTTTTTTAATGACAAATAATGTTGGTAGGTTTCAAAGGGAGTCACTTTCATCTTCGACCAAATCAAGTCCTTCAATACAATCTACACTGACTTCATGCTCGCCAGCGATTAGATACCAATGCTTTAACATACCAAAGGTATCTCCATAATACCCAAGGTATGTTAGGTCTTCTGATTGGTTTTCACGCAACCATGCCTGAAGGCGATGGTGCATCAGTTCATCACGAGAAATCATAGGGGAAGTTTTGCCCTTGAAGTTTTCTTCATAAAGTTGAGACGGATAGCATCCCACTTCAGTCGTTCCTTCAAGGGTTTCGAAATGAGTTTCGTTACAGAGTCTACCTCAATATTGTTAATTTCGCAATAGTAACAGATTGCATCAATATAATTCATTGACTCTTCTGCAACAATTTTTTCAATCTCAAGTGCAAACTTTGATGGTGTTAGAAATTTCTTCTCGATAGCTTGTTCTAGTTCTTTATTTGGTTCCATAGAGCTCCAGTTTATCTCTAACAAACTTTCTAATATATTTGCTGAGAAGTTTGATGTACTTTGATTTGTCTCGTTCTTCATAGACGACGCATTCTCCATTTTCACATGCCATGATAATTACAAGTTTTTTGACTGAGATACCAGTCAGTT
>Ga0075480_10001562_pt1 | contig 14587 bp, 22 predicted proteins | sample DEB08_DNA_7_FD_81590 | JGI IMG/M metagenome (GOLD analysis project Ga0075480, IMG submission 81590) | Aqueous microbial communities from the Delaware River and Bay under freshwater to marine salinity gradient to study organic matter... | ecosystem: Environmental > Aquatic > Marine > Coastal ... | reverse complement strand
AATATCTCGACACGGATCATACCGAGGTCACGTTTACGACGGATGAGGGTATCAGTACCATCACGGATGTCATCAAGTCGACCGAAACGTATGATACGACAACCATTCGTGCGAGTACACCTATGTGGCTTTTGTGTAAATACATTAAGGAAAGGACCGACTGTCGCTATATATTTTCCGGTGAAGGTGCGGATGAGTTATTGGGTGGGTATCTTTACTTTCACAAAGCCCCGGGGGTGATTGAATTCGCACACGAGAATATGCGTAGACTTAAACTCATTCACCAGTTTGACGGACTAAGAGCTGATAGGTGTGCGAGTGCGCACGGTCTTGATTTAGTCGTACCTTTTCTGGATAAACAGTTCATCGACGTATGTATGAGGATAAACCAAAAATTAAAAATGCATACGATCGAAAAGAATGTGCTACGTTCCCTTTTCATGGGGTATCTTCCGGATGATATTTTATGGCGTAGAAAGGATGGTATGAGTGACGCTGTCGGTACCAACTGGGTTGACACTATAAAAACGTATGCGGAGAAGAACGTATCGTCTAAAGAGTTTCGGATGATTGTGGAGAGAGCGAACGGGTATAATATTCCTCTCACGAAAGAGGAAGCGATGTACAGAAACATTTTCTGGCAAAACTTCGGAAAGGATAACGATTACCTCATTTCTGAAATCTGGCGACCCAAATGGACAAACGTAACCGACCCAAGTGCGAGATTGCTCATGTGACGTAAAGCCCTAATATTTCAGAGACACATGGGTGGCGTACAACATCATCATCAAGCATTCTTACATGGTCTATATACTCCAAGTCAACACATTCGATCCGATCGATAATATCTTCTAGACCGTTGCGCGTTTCGATATCACTTTGTTGCAAATCTCCGAGTATGACCATTTTGGAATTATCACCAATACGTGTGAGAAGCATCTTCATTTGACTGGGTGTACTATTCTGCATTTCATCTGCGATGACAAACGCGTTTTTAAACGTACGGCCACGCATAAATCCTAATGGTTCAATTACTACACGGGAATTAAGTTGGCCATGTGAAAGTGTATGTTCAAAAACTTCGATCATGGGAACTGTCCATGGTTCCATTTTACTATCCATATCTCCAGGCAAATACCCTAAATCTTCACCCGCTGCGACGATAGGTCGTGTACAGATGACACTGTCATAACGACGTTTAGCTACATTTATAGATGCTTCCTGACACGCGAGTAAAGTTTTACCAGAACCTGCCGGACCTGTCGCGATGATAATTGGTTTGGGAGATTGGATGGACCTTAAATATGTACATTGTCCAGGGGTTTTTGGGAATTGCATATACAGTATATTAAGGTTTTTAATCCTATAAATAATATGCATGATGGATTTTTATTTTGTAACACTTGAGAAAACGGGTGCGTCTACCATTCTAGATACCCAATCTATACCCCGATTCATATGCTTTAAACATTTTAAGACTGCCCGTGTATATGCGAAATATCTTTCCAAACATAGAGGGGTTTTTGGAACGTGGCCATGTGTAAATCTTTCTAAACCGATGTCTAAAATTGAACCCCCGGAGGGATACATCCCATGTGACGGGAGAGATTTCGATAGTTTGTTGAGTTTGAGTTATAAAACACGCGAGGACTTGGATGTCATGACACTCGCGACAGGAATACAATATTTTTATTGTCATGAATTTGAATATGACAGTTTACTATCAATTCGCCTCATGGGGCAGGATATAGATGGAGAAGTGGATACTTTAATGTATAAAGAGAACATGGAATACAGTATAAAGAATATGTGAGACTATATATAAATGACTTCTGTTATTACACAGTTCGATCCGAGTGTCAAGAAGCATGTTCTATGGTTACAGAAAGTCGATAACGCCATGATTGGAGTTACCGAGCAAAAAAAGATCCACCTCGACGAAATCGTTAATGACACACCATTTACGTGTGACAAGATTGATATGGTAGAATGGGCTTTCACACACTTTCAACTCGCATTAAAGTATTCTCAGGCTGTTCTACGTGGTAAGGCTTTCATTCCGAAGACGTTTCTTTAACGAATTGTAAGTATTCTTCTAATGTGAAATCTTGTGGTTCGGAATTCTTGTCCATTCGTATAAGAAGTATTTTACCATCCACGTTCTCATTTTCAAACGGTGTAGGAAGAATGTTTAAGTTCTTAACGTTTCCTCTTACACATTTCATTATCACGACATCGAGTTGTGGCCACTGTCCTATAAACGTTGTTGGTCCCTGGAGAATTTGAAATATTTCTCTCTTTCTTGGATCTATGTCCACGGTAATATTTTCAATACGATCCATATCCTCGTATATTAATACAGCATTTGTCATCTGGAATGTATAAATAAAAAAAGTTGTATTAATATATGCAATCTACTACTCAGACCGCCATAGCTTTATTCGCCGTCGTATTTTTATTGGGTGTATGTGCTGAAAGATATACGATGTTAGGGCACTATGACGGAATAATCGACAATAAAAATTCTCATCGCAAGTTCCATAGTCTGGATACACCTTTCAACGTCAGAAGGCTGTCAAACGATCGTAAACAAACAAAAGACCCATTTAATACATGTTCTCCTGAATCGTACGAGGACTGTGCTAAGAATGCCATGCCACACTTAAGTCGTTATTAATTCTTCGAATTGTAAAATGTCCCGTGATTTCGTGCTTACACGCATTGCGGAACTTCTTGATTTACCAAAAACAGATACAAAATGTATCAATCTCGAGGTATCTATTCATAACTGGGCTATAAATCGTTCTACATCATATTCAGATGTACCTGCGTCTGACAATCATAGACACGTCAACCGTTATAAAACCAAATTTCTCGAGATTCAAAAATGCTTGAAACAATCACCAACACTTAAAAACGATATATTGACAGGTCGATTGAAAACATATAACGTTGTTAATATACCACCAAATAAACTGTGGCCGGGTGGTCCAATGGCCCTTGAAATGGACGCGAGTTCAAAACGAGATCAGATGAAACAGTTTAATGCTGCGAGAGATGATAAAGATTACAAGGGTGCGTTCCGTTGTGGTAAATGTAAACAATGGAAGACAACGTATTACGAGATGCAGACTAGATCAGCGGATGAGCCGATGACCGTGTTCGTTACTTGTCATGTCTGCGATGCACATTGGAAACTTTAATCGAATATTTCGAATCTGTTAGATCGGTATCCATGTCGCCTACCGATAGTATATATTTGTAATTAGATGCACGTTTATATAACGACTTACCCAACGGGGGTGTAAAAATGAGTTCATCGTACGAAATATCTATTTCGCGTAGTTGGTCACGTGTCCATATAACATTTTTATAAAAACCAGGACGAGCAGTTATTATAATCATTCGATACCCCTTTTTCTGAGCATTTTTATACAAATCATAAATGTCTCGTATAACTTTACCCGTGTCAGATTCGATGAGAGTATCATCGATATCAAACATGACAGCGTCTTCAGGACTTGTCACTGGTGGTAACATCATTTATATACAGTGAGAAAATGTTACTTTAAGAATAAACTGCGTATTTCGATAATGGAAGGTCAGATAGTGGATGTTGAATATGAAGATCAACAGGTGGATATGTGTAAAATTATAGCCCAACACACGGATCATTATACAGTTAAACCTCTCGTATACGACCCAGATAAGTACCTATATAAGTTTTCACATTATACATTCCAGGTTCCAGTCGAATCCGTGTCGGGGTTTTATGATACAACTGATATAGAAGATACTGGGCAGTATATCAAAGTAGATAGTGTGCACTATAGGTCGGTAGAAGAATCGGATCCAGAATATGAACTTGAGAGTAGTGAGAGTGACACATGTTCTGAAATAAGTTTATACGATGAAAATGAATATGAATATGAATAAAATGTCAGTATATATAAAATGAAATTCGATCCACGATACGCCATTTTGGCGGTGTTACTTATTTTAGCTGTTTTTAAGATTACGCAGAAGGAGAGGTACATGTGTGGTGGTAAACGTGAAGGGTATAAGTCTGCTAGTGGACCCAAGTTAGCTCGTCTCAGGCCAGCCATGGGAGCCAAGCCTATTAAAAAGGAGGGGTATTGTGCGAAGTGTGGTTCCGGTGGCCAGGTTTTTGGTAAACCATGCCCAAAATGTAGTGGAGGTAAGGAGGGTTATTGTAGTTCATGTGGTAAGTAATAAATATACTTAAAACGTACCTGATATACATGTATAAGTAAGTATGGCACCATACACTCCACCTAACACACATTACAGTGAGATGGATGTATCGTCCTATACAGAAGATGAAATGTTTAAGTTTATAGGAAAACATGGAAAGCGATTCTACTGGCTTACGAAGTTCCTGGGTCTCTCGTATATTTGGTATGATAAGAAACGCAGTGTCATCGAGATTTGGGGGCCTTATAGTTCCCTTCAAAATTTTCAGGCACATCATGTCATTGGTTGTGAATTGGATTATTGTGTTGGTAGAGTATAAATATACTTAAGTTATAGATTATGTAATTAAATTATAGATGTTGAAGCGACCCGTAAAACGCGTACACCCTTCACCATGTGTAAACCCCACCCCCCCTATTCCCGGTACATTGTTACACTCTATCATGAGACCATCCCATGAGATACAGAGACCTGTACAGCGGGGTGCATTTGCTTTTCAGAATTGTGAACTGTATAAAAAACTACTGAAACGCAATTACGAGTCACTTAATATCCCGTATAAAGAACCAAATGTGTTTGAATTGACTTCAAAATCTATGAATGAATTGACTACAGAGTGTCACATTGATTACTTGGATAAAGTGTATGTGCGAATGAATATATTGAAATCGGGTATAGTCCGAGTAAAATTGGTTACGAATTTTTATAGTTTCTGGGAAATGTATTACTCGAAAGGTAAATCTCCTTCGTTTAAAACGATGTTAGCTGCCTGTAAAGCAATTGGGTATTCGGAAACATTCATGAACAAAATGGTTGAAAATCGAAAAAAACGTCAGATTTTTGTAAAAAAACTCGATAAGATTCTCGATAAGATTTTTGATAAGAATACCACTTCGAAAAAAAAGAAGGTTGTGAAGAAAGTCGTCGCAGATACTGACGAAGATGGTTTCGATATGGATATAGAAAATGAAGATGAAAATGAAGATGAAAACAACTTGGATGATGCGGAAGAAAATGAGGCTATCGTCGAGGATGATGGTGAAGATGATATAGATGAAATCGTAGAGGAATGTGATGAGGAGGTGTATGATGAAGATTAATCTAACCTAAGATGTTATATACATAAAGAATAATCATTAGAAAAATACAAGATGGGATATATCGCATGGGACACCGAAACATCAGGTAAACCCCCGGGTATCATCGGGGAAGTTACACCCGAGAACTACCATCACTTCAATGAATGTCGAATGGCTTCAATCGCAACTGTTACCTTTTCGCGACATGGTCGAGAACTCTCATCTTACCACTCCCTCATATACCCCAACGGGTTTAGATTAGGGGTGCATGACGATGATACGTTGGGTGCTACACATATACACAAAATCAAACACGTTCAAGCATTGCGGTATGGATTACCGTTCGTGCAGGTATACGATAAATTCGTAGATATCATCAAACGTTCCAGAGTGGATACACTCGTCGCACATAATGCAAATTTCGATAAGAATGTATTATTTAGTGAATGTTATCGGCACGGTCTATCCATCGAACCTTTTAAACATTTGAAATTCGTATGTACACTTGAATTATCACGAGGTGCGTTCCTCGATACACCAAATTACAAGCTCGAGACCATATACAAATATATTACAGGTGATGTGTTCCGAGCACATGATGCATTGGAGGATTCGCGTGCGTGTGGCGTTGTATACTCTGTCATTAGGGATATCAAATTTAACTGTCGGGATATTGGTATCGATAAAATTTCAATTGATGTGAGTGATATCCCTGCAATTATTGGGAAGTTATGGTTCACGAAACCTATCGACATGGCGAAAAGTATTTGCGCTTCTCATATTGGAAAGACATCGATGGGTGTGGAGCGTGAACGAGTTATTGAACAGATTGCTTCTAATGAACCACTGGTACATGTTATGATAAACACTGCGAGACAATTTCAATCTCGACGAATGCGTGACCTGGAGATGAAATTAAATGCTATTAAAGTCCAACTTATTTCAAAGTGTCATTTGTCCACTAATGACCTGACGAGAGTGTTCTCATATATCAGTGATATCTTGTATAGTAAACTCACTGTCAGGGAATACACGCAACTCGACAAGCGTGAGTGTACATACACAGCGTTTACTATTTGTGGAACAGAATACGAATTGTATGGACGAGTGGGGGATGTCATCAATGATGAAATTGGTATGGCATTTTCAGGTGCAAAAGAATATACCGAACATGTCAATACGACACTTTCGGAAGCGGATATGATTAGATCTCAAGTGTTGATGCAGATGATGGAGATCGAAACGTGTCGTTTTGATACTCCGACGGGTGTAACTAATATTACAAGGGATTGTAATATCTGGAAATATGAAATCGAGACAAAGCTCCGACGTTTTTGTGAATATGTACATAGCAGACTTAGTAAATCGACTTAAAGTTTTTTTAATATGTATACATACAATGGCTACTCCTCAAAAGAAAGTTATCATCGCTCTCCCCGGGAAAGATTTTTCGTCTTCGTTTCTTATGGCATGGTCCGAAACCCTATTGAAGCTTACACAGCAAGGGTATCAGGTTGCTCTCACGAGTGATTATTCGGATTATGCCCCGTTCACCCGAATGAAGAATCTCGGCCTTGATAATACACGTGGCGATGATCAGAAACCATACGATGGAAAGGTTGACTATGACGTATGGGTTACGATCGATTCCAATATGATCTTTTCACCTAAGCATGTTATCGATCTCATTGAAGATACGGATAAGTATCCCGTCGTTTCGGGTGTACACAGGATGCCTGATATGAAAAGTATCGCGGCTGTTCGTCATCTCGATGATGAGTTCTTTCATAAGAACGGTGCATACGAATATATCAAGATCGATACACTCGACAAGGATATTAAGCATGTAGATGTCGAGTATACGAATATGGGATTTATGGCGTGTAAGAAGGGTGTTATCGAATCTCTCACGTACCCGTATTTCAACTACCCAGTAAAGGTCTGTGAGGTTGATGATAAATCTATCTCTCATATATTCCCAGATGACGCGTCGTTCTGCAAACGCCTGACAGACGCCGGGCATAAGATTATGATCAACACCGACATCTTCGTCGGAAATGAAAAGCGGCTCATCATTTAAGATGCTAAATGAACATAAAAGAGAAGGTACATACTAAAATATAATGAACGGTCCCGATTACGACGAGATTAATACCGAAAGTGGAAGTGAGTGTGATTCTTCTCATGATCAGAAGAACACTTTTAGTGATTACATGAATGAAGTATCGACTAATGTGAAAGTGTACCTCCTTTCCGTTTTCACCGCGACATACATAAACATGCCAACTTACATCATCAACACGATTAAATGGTTCAAAATGGCCGTCATCGATGCTCCTATCAAAATCGGTGACGATATCGATAATCAGTACATCAAGATCACAAGACACCTAAGTGGTGGAGACTACAAGGAAAATTCAGACGCGGATAAAGAAGCTTGATGTTCATTAACAGCTTGTACACACACGAGTTCGCAACTGCGTTTCTCCAGGCTACGAGACCTCTTTGTCCAGACGTTCAACGTATCATCTGGGAACAGGTGCTTTCCGGTACTCCTGTTGCACCCCCTACTCCAGTTAAGAAATGTTTGAAATCATCGGAACGATTATTAACTCGTTCATAAAACCAAAAAAACATACCGGTGCGTATATATTTACACAAAATCAACATGGTGAAAGTGTGATTATATATGACCCATATAAACATGTCGAAACGTCTGTAGAAGATGAAATGTCCGTCCTCCTTTTGAAATGTGAGCGATTAATTTCACATTTCAAATCGAAGATGAACGTGTATGCTTCACGTCGTGCACATACACTCAATAATCAAATCGTGACATTAGTAAACGATATCATATATGATTATGAAAACGGTATACCAGATAATATCCATGAATACCATGAACGATATTTGCATATACGAGGGTCGGTGACCGTGACGTCGATGTCATCTGTAAATTTAAATAGAACCTAAGTTATTATAATATTATCAATTTTTTTATTTATGTACAAACAATATGGATCTCTTTCACAAACTCATGGAACTCGTTGATAAGAACTCTGAAAATATCCCAGAGGGGGATTATTTGCAGATGTGTGATACCATCAAAGAATTACGAGAACGTGTCAAACCACCTCCATTTCTTATCGATCAAAACCAACCCCTCTGGGTTAATGAGAATACGGATACAATTGAGAGAAGTACACCGGATTATACGAACTTTGCATCCATATTTGAAGGTTGGGAGGGGGTCCGGATGCATGGGAATACTGACGAAATGACACAAGAAGATCTCGCGTTAGTCGCATTAGCTGTCGCACACGAGACGGACATAGCAGAAGTGACATATGTCATACAGAATGGTCACTCTTAGATATTTTTATTTAAACCTATAATGTGCCGCGATAATAGTAGTTATGATTATATTTCGGACGTGGAACGATGCAATAATAAAACTTAAGTCGATATGGTCGAAACTAAATATAATTGAATATCTTCAGTATGGACGATGTTAGACAACTCATGGAAGTGATTGATTGCAATGTTAAATCAATACCAGAAGGTGATTATCTTAAAATGTGTGACAATATCAAAAATATTTTCGAGGTCGTCAAGACATGTCAGGATGATGATAGTGACAGTGCGAGTGAATTCACTTATGAAGACGAATTGGATGGATATGATGCTTCCGATCTACCGTATGTCGTAGTTGAGAATACAGATCCTCTCAATGTCGCACACCCTAACCGTTCTAATATTGACCTTGATTTACAGCGTGCAATAATATATCAAGAATATACTTCAATAACTGATCACCTGCAACAGGCAACTCGTATGTTTAGGCGTTTGAAAACGCGACGTAATATTACGGAATGGGTTAGGTATGAAGCGGTGAAACAGTTTTGTGTTTCTAGAATGCTTCACGTTCCTGAGTATACGCTACATGCAGTAAGAATGCATTATCCTCAGTATTCGTTTCCAGACGAACGATCATTTTATTACGATTTCTTAATTAGTCATAATGAACGTGTTCGTGATCAAATGTATGATTTGTCAAACCAAATAAACATTCTAAAGGTGAAACAAGATGAATGTGTCGAACGCTATCATGAGTGTCAGTAGGTGGATTTACACCACCATTCATTTCCGCCAGAGTATTCAAATGCTATATGAATGAGGGCACCCCCGATGAATAGTTTTACAGGTGTGGATATTTTGAATAGACTGTTTAATAATATGAATATGATCAAATTCATCACACCGATTATAATAGCTTCTAACAGGACATTCTTCAACGGGCGCAATTTCATTTAATATAACAATAGAAAAAAAAATATTGATATATAAAAAATATGAAGTTACCCATGAAATTAAATCGGTCGCATTTGATCGTTTCGGTAGGGTCGATGATTTTTGTTATGATTTTATTATCTGTACTTGGTTATCTCAAGTTTAGCGAGGGTTATGAATCGCCCGAGGCTCTAGAGGATGAGCTCAAGCAATTGATGGATGAAATGACTGCTTCCCCCGTTGTACAAGAACTCATGACACCCCCAGTTGAAGAGCCGGATGTGAGTGAAGCCAAGGGATCCGCAGTTGAAGATGAAGAATTGACAATGGATATGATGGCCCCGGGTCCTATGAATAATGATATGGAGATGATCGCCCCGGGTCCTATGGGTATGTAAAATTTTATTGGTGTAAAGTAAAGAATGTCGAATACACAGTACAGTGAAAAAATTAAGACGGTGCAACCTAAAGTTATAAAAGCTTACAAGGATGCCATAGCCTCTGTAAAGGAAGTAATCGCTAAAAAAAGTAAAATATACACAGGTGATCCTAAAAATTACGACTTTGATGCATTAAATGCATTAGGAGGTGAAATGGAAAGTGCTATAAAGAAGGCTACCCTTGCGATGAATTTACGTGCACAGGCTAAGTTACTAGGTGATCTTGACACGTCAATTGTCAAGGTTGGAAAGGCTCGGGAACTTGGAGAACGTTTGAAATCTTCTGAAACGAGTGAAGCTCAGGAGCAAGTTATGAAAGAAATTTCGGAATCTTTAACAAATGCCTGATACCATGATATTTATCAAAAAAATACTTAAGTTGGTCACTTCATTGTAGAAAATTATGAATAATGAAATTTTGTACAGTGAAGAGTTACATGTCAAAAGCTGATGACATGGTCATAATCAGTAACAGTCATATGTGTGCAGAACGACAGCTTATCAAACAGTTGTATCGAGAGTGTATAAAAGAGGGTAAAAAACCACATCACTTTACCAATTGGATACGAAGAAAGTATGGATATATGGTGATTTACAGGAGTGGTATTCATGGTGATATGATTTCATTGCCATGTGTATTGTGTAGAAAAATGATAGAAAAATACAATATATCATGGACTGCTCATGATGGTACTAAATGGGTTAGTAGTTCAACCGATGTATGTATGCCCATTTCGAGACCCACCAACAAACAGAGGCGCATGTATGGGTTTATACATCGATGATGAATATAAAATTATATTATTATAATAGATGATATCACCGTTACAGATAGGAGTTGGAATTTTAATTGTAATAAGTGTAATAGTGATATTTCAATTACGTAAACCCGTCGTGACACAAAAACCGTTATCATCACCACAGTCCAGGGCGTTGATTTCTAAAACCATATTAGCGTCGGAGAAGAGTGGTGTATCAGAAGTTGCGGGTGCTCTTGAACGTTCAGCTCTCGTAAAACGAGAGGAAACCGAAGAACGTATCAAACGTAACAAGAAGAATTTAGCTGAACTGGAAGCTAAAAAGGCGGCAGATTTAATCGCTCGCAAGGAAGCGATAAGAAAGCGTGTAGAAATCGATAAACAAATCGCAGAAGCGCAACGTTTACAACGTGAAATGGAAGCAAAGAAAGCTGCAGAAGCTGCTCGATTAGCTGCAGAATTAGCTGAAAGACGGCGTATAACAGAGCAAAAAATAAGAGCCGCTGCAGAAAGAGCACGAAAAATGAAAGAAGAGCGAGAGATGCGTGCACAGGCGTTTCGTACTAGATTAGCACAAATGAATGCTGAAAAAATGAGACAGGCAGAAATGTTAGCCGAAAAGAGACGTCAGACTGAGATTGCTCGTAAAGTAGAAATGGTTAGAAAAAAGCGTGCAGCAGAACTAGCAGCTAAGATGGAAATGGAAAAAGTTCTCGAAGAACAAATGAAGGTCCGCGACGACATACAAGAGGCTAATATTGCTGCGACTGAAAAAGTTTTAGAAGAGCAGAGATTACAGATACAAAAAGCCGAAGCCGAAGCTGAGGCGGCTAGACTTAAACGGGAGAAAGATGAGAAAGATGCAAAAGAAATGGAAGCTGCAATTGCAGAAGAAGTAAAACAGCAGAAACTTTTGGAGAACGAGGCAAAGTTAGAAGAAGAAGCACGATTGGCTGAAATACGAAAGGTCGAGGCGGAAGCAGAAGCGGAAGCGGAAGCGTTATTACTCGAAGAGACAAAACGTCAAGAGGAAATGGATGCTGAAATAATAAAAGTCAGGACGGAGCAGGATGCGGAAATGGCCCGCCTAGAAGCTGAAAGAGCTTCTGCGGATGAAGCTGTAACAACTAAGTATACAACTGTTTTACGTGAAGAGGAAGAACTCAGAAAACAAATCGCATTAGATGAAGCTAAATTTTTAGAAGAACAAAAGGAAGAAGCGCGCCTGTCTAAAATCGCATTGGATGCGCAGCAAGAAGCTGAGCAGGCTGAACAGGACAGACTTCTTTCAGAGGCAGCAGAAGATGCAGCAGAGCGTGAAAGAATTCTCGCGTCGGATACTGAAAAGATACAGACGGATGCGGAAGATGCTCTCGAAGCTGTTCAGTCTAGAGAAGAAGAGCTAGCTTCAAATGTATTGACGGCAGAAGAGGCCCGAGAGGTGTTAGAACGTGGTAATATATTGGATACTTTCAATGTTACATGTAGAACGAGGGTACCTGTTACATAGTAAATAAAAATATAAATATAAGATATGAGTGGGATTGTGTATGTTAAAGACGATGGATTTGACCGCTCCCCCGGAATGTGGTTATTTCCTAAACGTGAGTATCACTGGTACCACAGCCACACAATTAATAACGCCATCAGTTCTGCTGCGAGTACTGTTGCGTCCGCCACCGTTAGTTTTGTGAACGAGGCGGGTCAGACGATTGTTGGTACGGCAGAACAAGCCGCCGCCGCCGCCGTGAAGGTTGCTAACACTGCAGCTCAAAAAGTAGAGGATGCAGCTAAAGCAACTGTAGACATTGCGAAAACTGCATATAATAATGCTAAAGTGGCATACGATGCTGCTGTAAGTGTAGCTAATGATGCGGCTAATAAACTTAATGATGCAGCTGCAGTCTTAGAAAATGCAGCAAATCATGCTATAAATGCAACACGAGACGCCGCAAATGCAACGGCTACGTGGACCACAAAAAAAGCAAACGCAGCTGCGAAGATCGCTGAAAAGAATGCTAAATCCGCGTGGAGGGCAACAAGTAAAGTTGCACTGGATGCTGCAAACCATGCTGCATCTGTAGCTACGAATGCAGCAAATAATGCGGTGAATGACTTTAACAATGCCGCGAAGAATGCAAAACAATGGACTGATAAGGCTACACAATCGGCATCTGATTTCACTAAAAAAGCTGCAAATGCGACGGCGAAGTTTGCTGAAAAAACTGCAGCAGACACTGCAAAAATTGCCACTGATAATGCGAACAAACTTGCGAAAGGTGCTACGAAAATTGCAAATGATGCTGTGAAAGGAGCTGGAAAGATTGTAGATGATATAGATAAAGCTGCAAAAGACATTGGAAATGATATTGCCGATGTCGCCAAGGATATTGGTAATGAAACGAAGGCGCTCGCAAACGAAGTGGGAGATTTCTCTAAGGGTATAGCTAACGATTTTGCAGATTTTACTATGGAACAAGCTGAAATGGCTCTTACGATGGCGGGGGTTGATTTACAGGGTGGTGGTGGAGATGAAGAAGTTGGTACAGGTGCTTTAGATGAAGATGCGTGTGCACAACTTACATCTTTCGAGTGGAAAAATGGTGTATGCGTTGAGAAGATATTTGCTGATCGAGTGATAGATGACACGGCGTGTGGTACATTAGAGGGGTTTGAATGGAACGGTAGTGAATGTCGGTTAAAAAATCCTTCGGTAGATTACACTACTATATGTTTAACTGGTGGTGGAGATATTTCCATGGAAATGAAAACACCTGCGGTGACCAGTGGCGTTGAGACGTATATCACACAAGGTGTAGTGCTAAGTGATGAGGATAAAAAAAATTTAGAAAACCAGGAACTCAGACGAAGACTTTACGAAAAGGCCAAGGAGCTCGCTCCATTGCGTGAGAAATTAGAGGAAAGCAAAAAGAAAGAGTTACAGTTACAGCGAAATTATGATGATAAGATTAGGGAATTACGTGCCGCGGAGCGGGAGAAACAAAAAGCGCAGCTAGACTTAGACTTGAAAAAGCGTGAAGAGGCGGCATCTAAAACTGCTCAATCTAACGCCCAAAACTTAGCGAACAAAAAAAGAAAGGAAAATGATGCCGCGCAAGCTGCGAAGCTTGCAGCTGAAAGGGTGAAGAATAATGCGATTAAAAATAAGAACGCGGCTATACATGCGAGGAATATAGCCAATAACAATAAAAATGCTAAAATACGGGACAGAGATAATAAAAATCATACGAAAAATTCAGCTCAGAGTACATATAACGGTGCAGTGAATGCTGAAAATAATGCTATAAACATAATGAATAGTGCGATTCAGGATAGGAATAACTGGGAAGCTGAGAAAAATCGGCTTGAGGGTATAAAAACTGCGGCAATAAATGCAAAGAACGCTGCACAGGCGGCAAAAGATGCAAGACAAACCGAATATAATAACGCAGTTGCAGATAGAGACAATAAATCTGCATTACCCACAATTCCAAAAGTATGGTCACGTCATGACAAAAGAAAGATGTCCGGAACGTACTTGAACACTTTTTATGATAAATCCGTAGATGAATGTAAACAGTGGTGTAATAATGACTTCAGGTGTGTTGGATTTAATTATAAATCCAGCTGGAGCGTTTGGGGGTCCAACAAAAAATGTTTCTTTTATAGCACGAATAACGGCACTTCGGGAGCCGGAAGTAGTTATAAGGCTTATACATTAAGTAGATGATAGCGATATACGTTACCAAACCAAAATCTTACCAGTCATGACAATCCCATAAATGTTTGTCATGGCCTGGGATTT